>Ga0208940_1000913_pt1 | contig 33343 bp, 38 predicted proteins | sample AD_JPNNA6_MetaG_FD_184445 | JGI IMG/M metagenome (GOLD analysis project Ga0208940, IMG submission 184445) | Active sludge microbial communities of municipal wastewater-treating anaerobic digesters from Japan - AD_JPNNA6_MetaG (SPAdes) (version 2) | ecosystem: Engineered > Bioreactor > Anaerobic... | reverse complement strand
CACCGGCGCCATGCCTGCGGTATCGCCGTAGTCATAAGCAAAGAGACCTTCAGTAAGGGTAGGGCAGGCTGTGGGCTCGCAGGCTACCATTCTCAGGTCCTTTTTGTCCTTTAGTTTATCGGGAATGAAGGGGAAGACCATTCCTGGGAAGTTGCTCCCTCCACCGCAGCAGCCGAACATCACATCGGGATAGTCCTCAGTCATATCGAACTGCTTTTTCAGCTCCTGGCCCTCGATGGTCTGGTGGAGCAGGACATGGTTTAGGACCGATCCCAATGAATAGTTGGTGTTATCATGGCTTGCTGCATCCTCCACCGCCTCAGATATGGCTATTCCCAGGCTTCCCGGCGTGTCAGGCATCTTTTCCCTAATCTGCCGGCCGAAGTTCGTCCGGTCCGAGGGGCTAGATAGGCATTCAGCGCCCCAGACTCGCATGGCGCTCTTGCGGTAGGGCTTGCTATCGAAGCTTGATCTGACCATATAGACTGTGCACTGCAGGCCGAATAAACAGGTGGCCAGGCTTAGGGCCGAGCCCCACTGCCCGGCTCCGGTCTCCGTCGCCAGCCTCTCTATTCCCTCCTTCATATTGTAGTAGGCCTGAGGGATAGCGGTATTTGGCTTATGGCTACCGGCGGGGCTCACACCCTCATATTTATAGTATATCTTTGCAGGGGTCTTGAGCGCCTTCTCCAGGGAAGCGGCCCGATAAAGGGGAGTGGGCCTCCATAGCTTGAGGATCTCGCGTACCTCCTCTGGGATATCTATCCAGCGCTCAGTGCTCATCTCCTGCTGGATAAGCGCTTTGGGAAAGATCGCTTCCATATCCTGGGCAGTCAGCGGCTTGAGCGTTCCTGGATTCAAAGGCGGTTTCAAGGGCGTTGGCATATCTGCGGCTACGTTGTACCACTTTTTGGGTATCTCTTCCTCGTCGAGCAAGTACTTGATCTTCATCTGGGACACTCCATCTTTATGCTAGCGCACTCCATCGTTGTGCTGAGATGCTGTCTGATGTACATCGATGGTTTCCACGCGTCATTATTTAAATGCTTTGAAATGGTCTGAATAGATTTTGCCTGATCTCCCCAATCCTTGCCCTAGAGGAGAAGGTTTCTGAAGGGAGATCAGATCACTTTGGCCTTCTTCAGCCATGAGCTTCAGGTCCTCTGCTCTCAAGCATTGTTAATGAATGGCCACCCAGGATTCCGCAAGCAGCTCATGTGGATCCAGATCCGGGAAATCGCTTTCGTGCTATGCTTCCCGTTTTCTCTGCCAGATGGTAGAAGTATGCTTTTCTCTTCAAGATATCTGATAATGGCCCAGGAAGTGATAGCTCTATCTGCCAGAGCACGAATTGGCAGGCTAATATCCTTGTGGTAGGCCTTGATCTTCGACCAAAAAAAATTTTAGTGCAGAGCAATCAGCTGTCCAGCACTCTGCTCATCGCCTCCACTCCTACGCCGCAGGAGTGGATATTGCCCTCTTTGAGCAGGATCAGCTCCAGGGTCTGAATAGTCCTCAAGAGGTCGCCGCTAGAGCAGACTCCCATGGTACCGATGCGGAAGATCTTGCCCTTTAGCTGCTCTTGGCCTCCGGAGACGATGACTCCTTTCTTCTTCATGCCGCCGCGCAGCTTGTCATCGCTCACGCCCTCAGGCATCTTCATAGCGGTCACTGTATTGGAGTAATGAGAGTTTTCATTGGTCTGGGGGAAGAGCTCTATCCCCAGCGCCTTGGCCGCAGATCGAACCGATTCCGCCTGTTTTGCTGCTCTCTCTCTCCGGGCGGCAAATCCCTCCTCCGCCGCCATATGCAAGGCCTCCTGCATGGCGAAGAACAGTGGCACTGCTGGGGTGAACGGAGTTTGAGCCGGGCTCTTTCTCGCGCTCTTCAGATGGGCCTTCAGGTCGGCATAGTAGCTTGCGCTCTGGGCAAGGAACCTCTCCTCTGCCCTGGGGGAGACGGATACCACCGCCAGGCCCGGGGGCACAGCCAGAGCCTTCTGCGAGCCGGTGATGGCGATGTCAATGTTCCACTCATCGGTGAGGAACTCATTGCCGCCGATGGAGGATATGCCGTCTACTATGAACACCGCATCGTACTTCTTCGCCAGCCTTCCCACCTCTTTCGCGGGGTTGGTCAGGCCTACTGAGGTCTCATTATGGACCATGGCTACCGCTTTGGCCCCCTCTTCCAGGGCAGCCTCGACTCTATCCAGATCAAATGGCATGCCCCAGTCGAACTTCACGGGCACGCACTTGCCATATCGCTCGCCGATCTCAGTGAATCGCTCGCCGAACTTGCCATTGGATATGGTGACTATCTTATCCTCATGACCGATGATGCCTGCTACGGCCGCATCCATGCCCAGCGTTCCGCTGCCGGTCATTATCGCGATCTGGTTCTTGGTCTGGAAGAACTCCTTGAGCAGTTCGGCGCACTCGCTGTAAATGGCTCCGAACTCGCCGCTTCTATGGCTGAGCATGGGCTTGGACATGGCGCGCAACACTCGAGGTGCGACCTTGACCGGCCCTGGAATCATGAGCAAAGTATCCTCTATATCCATTTGATCCCTTCTTAGGCATCTTGATTTCAGGCGGCCTATATAAAACTAGCTTTGATGCGTTGCGCCGTTGTCCAGCTATGCCTGGCGCAGGGCGGGAGGTCTTTATTCTCTCGAACCCACTCCGAGAGAAAGGCGATAGTATCGCGATCATGAGGATATCCACTCCCGATCTTGCAGTGCATCTCGTTCTCCAGCTCCCGCATGGACCGGTCCCTGCGTACCTTGGCCAGAATTGAGGCGGCAGAGACTACATGATGCCTCTGGTCTGCCTTATGCTCTGCGATCAGATCCATGCTGGTTTTTGAATGATTGCGAACTGCCTGGGCAAACCTCTCCGCATTAACATCAGCGGCATCGAGAATCGCCCTATCGGCATGCAGTCGTCCCACCACCTGGGAGAAGCTTCTCACCATGATATCATTCATGGTCATAACCAGGCGCAGTTCGTCGATCACCTCCGCCCTGACCTCTAGAATGTATTGATCGGTAGCAATAGAGGTGATCTTTCTCGCCAGAGCCTCCCTCTTCGCTGGCGAGAGCATCTTGGAGTCTTTCACCCCCAGGGCGGCAAGGTCAAAAAACCTCTCCTCATCGATCACCAGTCCAGCTACGAACATGGAACCAATAACAGGCCCTTTTCCTGCCTCGTCTGCGCCCATCAGCAGCATAAGAGATGATTGAACAGGTGATACATTAAGTAAACGAGTCTCAGCTTAACGAATCCCTGCAGACAAATGCTGGCCAACCAATCCGGGACTGAATCGATTGCGCCCATTCCAAACGGCAACGCCGGGCGAGGACAATTCAAGGGAAGTGAGAGCAGGACGATGTTCCATATGGGTCTATCCAGGCAAGCGGCGATAGCTTCTATACGCAAGCCTTATAAGCAAGTATAAATCACTGAGTATGTCCCATACGAAGCGGGGTAGGGTAGTCAGGATATCCCGACGGGCTCATAACCCGTAGACCAGTAGTTCAAATCTACTCCCCGCTATTTAGTTACGCGTAAAACCAACAAGGCAGAAAATGGTTTAAGCTTAGAAAATCAGATTCTTGTCATTGCTTTGCACCACAAAACAATGGCTTAGGGATTAAGCGGAAGCCTCACAAGGGTTTTCGCTTTTCTCTATCTCATGCTCATGGTTTTCAAGATATTCTCTGATGGCTTCGACTGCTATTTCACTTTGACCACGAAAAGAACCCGTCTTCTTATAAACGAAGTCCTTTAGCCGCTTTTCCAGTTCATCTGGCAGATACACGTTAACTCTTCCCATGCTATAACTGTATACCTTTTTAGCATAAAAGCATTATGGTGTTATGGCACCGCAAGTGTTTTATACTCAACAGTGCTATAGTGCTATTGGTGCAAAGTAATGAACAGAAAGATCGTTGTAGCAAGCCCAGTCACTCAGACCAGGGAAGCCGTAAGGCAGTTGATCAAGTTCTATAACCAAGATCAGGAGCCGGTGGAGATGCCCGATTTCTACAGGCTCTCCGGCGAGATGGTCCTCGTGCGGAGCAACAAGGGCGACGCTTATTATGTGACCACTCCCAAATCCTGCAGTTGCCCCTCAGCTACCTATAACCCTGGCAAGCCATGCAAGCACTCCAGGAGGTATTTCCCTCAGCCCAAGAAGGAAGCTGAGGCCACAATAGACCTCAGGGCAAGCCTGCCAGGGTGGAGAGGGCCGGATGGACAGAGGGCCAACGGGCCGGCGGAGGCGATTTGAAATGGAGCGAGTGGAGCACTTCCACCGCTCCGGCCCATCCCCGGAGCCACTGAAGATCAAGGTAGAGCGTGGGCAGAAGGGAGGATATGCCTTTGAGGTCTCCCTGTCCGGAGCGGATGAGGCGGCAATGGTCGCCAGGATCAGAGAGATCTACAAGAAGCTCGATGCTGAATTCTGCTCCAGGGGGGCGGCCTGAATGATGGACTCCAAAGTCATCCATGAGTACGGGAATCCGGTTAAGATCCATCTGTACAAGACCGCCAAGGATAGATACGCTTGGGAAATCCATGTTTCCGGTGCTTCTGTTGATGGAATCATGCCTGTGATCAGAGAGGCAAACCACAAACTCAAAAGCGAATACGGGGGGGCATGAAATGGCCGCGGTGATCAGGATGAGGCTTGTTGACCTCCTCAACATTCTTTCTCCCAAGCCTGCTGAGAAGCCACGTGAACGGGGAGCGGTGGCTCTATCGAAGCCGAAAAGACAATCAAAGACTATCCAGCACCAGAAAACGACATGCACGCGCCAACTGATCAATGAAGAAGAGCTAAGAGTCATCCAGGAGTTCCTAATGGACGGCAACGCTACCCGCCGCGACCTGGAGTTTGAGCTTAACATGTCTGGCGGCATGGTTCTGCGCCGTCTAGAGATCCTGCGAGAAAGAGGGGTTGTTGAGCATCTGCCGGAGGACCTGTATGGTCTGACCGAGAAGGCCACGTTTCGGGGGGCTCTGCATTGATAGACGCAATGGCAGGAGCTGCCCCATTTTTTTTGCTTCAGCCGCTCCAGGATCACATTTCTTCCCTAGAGAGCATAATTGCCCTTCAGGGTGAGAGGATCGCCGCCTTGGAAGCCACAGCGAGCCACCATGAAGAGAATTTGCTCATCCAGCTCCAGTTAATCAAACAGCTCCGGGAAAGCGGGAGGAAGCCATCTATTGGAACCAAGACCATAGCCAGGATAGCAAAGATAGATGAGATTCTGAAGTCCCGAGGCCCCACCACACTAAAAGAACTGGAGAGGACCTTGGGCATTGATCGGGCCACTATGACCAGGCTTCTTGGAAAGCTGGATATGCGGCGGTATGACCTGCACTCCAGGCCCGGCGATGAAAGGGAGAAGGTCCTCAGGTTGAAGGCTCAGATAAGATAACGATTGTGAAAATTAGTTGACATCAACAATCAATCAATTTAGGAGAATAGGGTAATAGATAGCGACACTTCCTAAAACGGAGCATAAGACTTGATGCAGTCGTATGCTAATTATATATTGCCTTAGTTGATAGAAGAATAATCATGAACCGATATGATGAGACCTCTCCGTTTTAGATCAGAAATTGATTGATGATTTACATGGGATGTAAACTAATCAACCACTAATGGCTGAAGAGAAGATCAAGGCTAGGAAGAGGAAGCAAGAGACATTAGGAGTGGTTTGCATCCCCATTCTCCATCGGCCAGAGGTTGAGATCTTTCAGCCTGGCGGCTCCCTTAAGGGCCTCCGCTTCAGTCTCAAGCTGTCTGCCTGGCCCCATCCAGCTCGCGGGCCTTCTCCCTGGCATCCTACAGGGTCTTTGCCACCTTCATGGGCCAGCTCTAGGGCCACCTCCTTCAGGGCCTTGTTATTTTCTCCGGCAGTTGTCATGTGCATAGAAAAAATTCTATGACATTCAATTATCTTTAATAATGTCATAGAACTATTTTTGAAGGGGAAAGGTGGGACAGGATGCAAAGCTCTTCTCCATGTTATCCAGGCCCGCCGGAAGGATCGCCGGGCAGATCCGGGATTTGTCGGGCAAAGAGATTATGGCCTTAAAAGTTAAAATAACGATTCGTTATAAAAAAGAGAGGATCGTGGGGCAATTCCCAGGCTTCATTCAGACCTTTTTCTCAGGGCTTTTGCATATCGTTCTACTGCCTCGATATCTTCCTTGCTTGGTAACAGGAAACTAATATCCTCCACATTACTATTGATGACGCCGGCCATCAGCTCCACCGGGGCGACCAGGACGTTGAAGGTCTCGGGGAGGAGGGAGACAGCCGGGCAGAGTTCGATCTCCATGATAGAGAACAGGGCGCTTCAGGGATATCAGGGCGAGGCAAGGGGGCGGGGCGAAAGTGAAATGGAAATGAGAATGAATATCAGAGGCTACATCATAGGATCTATCATCATATGTAGATGCGCATCATGAAGTATGGTACATACTGGGTGGACAATGCTTCAAATCTTTTATTTCTGATATTTTTAAATATTTTAATATTTTTCCTTTGCACTCATCTGAAAGCTTGCTATCTAAGGTCAAAAGCCTGAGTTTCTCACAGGGTTTGCTTAAAATTAAATCATGTGCGTCTAACACTATACCCCGATCACCATCTCCATTATGAACACATGGTTTCAAAGAAGAATTTTCTTGTGGATATTCTGATATCCTAATATGCGATTGACATCTTCCAACTAGGCAATCAAATCTAGATATCTTCTCGAATTTTAAATTACTTATTAAACAATCTATTTGATTGCACAATTCGTCCTTTGAAATGGGATATGATATTTGCTCCATATAAAATCTAGTCATAAATTGCTTTATATTTTCAGGAGTGCTATATATCAGCCTATCACGATGGTCCGGCTCAATTGTATCTCCTAATCGTTCTCTAATCTCTTGTCTATGCCTAAGGAGAAGAGACTCTCTTTCTCGTATTATTCTATCTTCTAGCTTATCCCATTCTTTTAATACCTTATCGCTTAGCCATATATTTGTAGTTTTATCTATAATGCTGCATTGGTCGTGCCAGTTGTCAGCCAATATGCAGTATCCAATTAGGACATTAGTATCTATAAAATTAATCATATATTATTATAACAATGACCTTATACATTCATTATATTCGGCTCTAATATTTTTAGTCAAGCTTTTATTCGGCTCATAGATGTTAGAATAAAAATAATATTCAATTTTTTTAAACTCCCTTTTGTAATCTTCGGATGATCTCGGCAAATCTTTCTCCCATTTTTTTATTAAACCTAATGGCAGATTTTCCTGAGAATTTATCTGCAAATGCTTGCAAAATAGTATGTCCCAAAAACTATTTGACAGATTTTCTAAATAAGTATCATCCACCTCATTGAGTTTAATTAATGAATTTTTTAATAATAATCTCCATTGCAATAAGTCATCATATATTTGAGGAAAATCCATTTCCTCAAAGGAGTCTATCATCTCCTCTAGACGTCTAATGTCTTCGTGTTCTTTGAGTGGATACGAAGGCAATGTATTCCTTAAGCTTATTTTAATATTCAGATGCTTAATAAAATCCTTATATTTTCTCTGAAATTCATAAGGAGCTAACTTATATACATCCATTACAATCTTTTTTGTTTTAGATTGACCATATTGAATCTTTAATGAATTTACGGCATCGTCTATTATTTCTCTTGATCCCTGGGATACTTCAAATGACCTCTTAGTGCCCATTACTACTGCCTTACCCCAGCTTTTTGGAATTACTGCAGAAACCTCTTCAGGCAAAATAAAGCATGGAATAACTGGACCATATCGGTACCAGTAAAAGGGCAATTTAATATCCAATCCATTACGCTTAAGGTTATCCGATAAAAGATAGAGCAGTTTATAAAATTTAGTTTGAGAAATTATTCCTTCGTTATAAGGATCGAAATCATGTATGACTGCGTTAATTGAATATGCCAAGAGCTCGTCCCCGATACGAAAATTTGGGGTATTGATAAAAGTCCAATCACTATTAAGTTCTTTAAGATCGATAAGGCTGCCGCTCATTTCACGCTCAAAGAAATCAGCTTCAGCCATATCTATTATATCCTCCCAAATGTCCAAGCTTCCTGCTTTCGTAGCCAGATGGTTATTAAACATTACGGCTCTTCATCTTATATAGTCTTGATGACTAAAAAACTGCCAAGATTGCCTTTAATATACAGAAGACGTAGATGCTGCAAAGGAATGTAATCTCTATCTGCGGGGACCATGCGACTTCTCCCCGGCAGATCGCCGACGAGGCAATCTTTTTGATAATGCCTCATCGTCTACTCATTGATGGATCCCTTTGAACAGGCTTTAAAGTTCATCCGGCCGGCCAGCTGGAGGTGAGTCCCAGCTAGTGCCTGCAGCAATGCGGCGCGAAGCGATCCGCCAATCTCTCCGAGTTCGAATCATGCAAACTTACTCGGGAGGCATGTTTCCTTGTTAGCACCTCAATCTCTATGGATCTAGTTCTCTGTTTTTATTTTAAACGTAATACCCCGCAGCTCGCTGCGCTGGGATAAAGGGCATGCGTATTCAATTTAGGCTCAGATCTGCTTGGCCTGGCTCCAACTTCATGCGGCAGCGCCTCGGATGCCCCGCCGCTTGCGGCGTGGGTGCGCTGCCGCCGTTTCACTCAGATACGAATAGCCCCAAACCGAAATGTGCATTCATGCCAAGAGTTACAGGAGCGATGACAGGTTCTTTGAATGTCAGCTCAAAGCCATAGCCAATCTGGGCATTTTCGTTCTTGCGGTTCCTGCGGAACTCAAGCCATCGGATTTCCCTTCGAGTGGAGATCAGCCTGGGCATGATTGAGATATGAACAGGCTTTGGCAATCCATGGTCCTCGGCTGCTTTAGCTACCTCTTGTTTAAGCCACTCTCCGAACTCTCCTCGCGCCTTACGATAATGCCTTGGAGGCAGGAAAGGAGTTGCACTCACAAGTCGAGTATTGGGCTCGGTTCCGATGATCTCGCCCATCTTACCCCATTCCAGAGCAACTAGCTGAATATCTGGTCTGCCACCTGCCTGCCATATTGATCTCAGGCGGTCGAGGGCTAGTAGTTCTTCCAGATCAAATGAATCCTTACAGCCTATCAGCAGATGATCCAATAAGCCGTCCTTATTCATATCCAGGGGCATTATGTAGGCATGTCTATGACCTTTCAACGGCTTGCCATCATTATCTTTGCCGCTGAACTTAGGAGAGACTCTCCTTGGATCGCCGACGACTCTCTTATGTATCCCCATCAATTTGCGCCTTATCCTCTCTGACACCTCGATAGTGGAAGTTACCGGAGGAAGAACTTTGGATTCTATGCCATAGAGTACACCATTGACTTTCGGCTCGTATTTAGCGGCTTCGGGGGACTGCCTAGCATCGAAGCAACTGGCAGGACGAAGATACATCACAGACTGAAATGCAGGAGGTTCACTCAGTTTGAGGTCAAGTACATCAGAGGCCGACATCGCCAGGGCATCAAGCCATCCTAAGGTCGTTGGCTTGCCTTTCTTCGATACCTGAACCATAAACGGTTTTGAGGCATAAGCTGATTTTGGCAACGAGCAGGCCACCTGCACAATTTCAGTATCATTCAGTTCATTCGAATCGTTGACTGGAACGCAATTCCATGCCACATCTGCAGCATGAGACAATTTTGCCGCTACCCAAGACTCGGATCGACCCAGGTAATTCATTACCGAGAGCAGCTCATCAAGATCCCTTTCCTGGGTATCGCTTAATTCTGTTTTAGGCCAATGAATAATGATACTCGATTCCTTGTTTAAAACTACGAACGCATCGAACACTAGCTGTCGCCGCGTGACGTCTCGATCATTCTCGCTCAAAAAGGATCTGGTATGTGATGCTCTCGCAGGCGGAAGACTGAACCGAGGTGGCTCCGACGCCAGAGCTTCCAGAAGAGGCTCCACCCGCGCATCCTGCCACTCCGGACGCTTGCGCTTCCAGGTATCATAGAGGGCTCGTACAAGCCGGTAAGGCGAAGGAGGCCATTCAGGTACCCCCTCGTTTACGTTGCGCCCCCAGGGTGTGGCATGGAACATTCCGCTGGGAAACTTCAGCTCGACAGTAATCATTTGAGCGTCTCCTAAGCAGTTTCGGTCCTTGCTTCCTCGCCTTCAGGCTTCTTCTGAACTACCCTCGTGATTATTTCTGTTACTGGCGGAACTGAAAATAGTCCTTTGCCGGTGCATGCCTTAATTCCTTCTTGCACTGCTGAAAGGAGCGTCTCTTCTTTGGGCATGATGAATTTATCCGGTGAGACCATTTTAATAGTTCCCTTGGGCTTCAGATCGCATGCCGTACGCAGGCGCAGACCGTTTGAAAGGAATCTGTTGATCTTATACAGCCCAAGGGCGACCAGCAAATCGCGTGCCTCGGGCTCTAAGTCGTATCCCTCAAGCAGCGCCAGATCAAAGTTGAAGTAGGCCACAATACGATCCGCTGTATACTCCATACGGTGATAGGGAACATTCCCATAGACGTTTTCGTCGTGGTTCTCAGCCCGAATCTTGCCGGTAGGGTCAATCAAATTGTTCTTAACCCCGCCTGAAGCCGCCTCACGCACTCCTTCTGCCTCGATGAATCCTGTGAGAGCACGGGGTACCTTGACTCTGCCATCTTCCAGATTAGCCATAAAGGCTCCATGAAGCAGGGCGTTAGGGTCATAATAGAAGAGAGCTGCAGCTATCTTCTTCCAGTCCAAAGGCTGTCCTCGGGAGTAGCTGGCCTTCTTCTTGAAACTCTCTTTGAAATCGCTATTGCTTATGATGTAAGGAGAGTTTATACGGTGCGCCTCTACCAGAGAGCTTGTCTCTGCTTCGGTAACCCCCGTGAGCTTGGCTACGATATATGGAAGCCCTTCAAGATCTTTTGCTATCCTCGGGCCACTTCCGTTAAGACAGGTCTGTTCAAGCCTGTTTGCCACGGACTGGGCTGATTCGACAAGAAGCATTCGTTTGTTATTTGGTCCCTGATAAACGGCAGCCCCGAGGTCTGCAAATCCTGTGGGCTGGAATCGGTCTCCTTGCATCGGTTCAAGCTCGATCTCCATCAGGAGACGCGGCTTTTTCTGCAAATCTTTGAAATCCATTTCAAATCACTCCAAAATATCAATTCTATTGAAATTTTCAGATCATGCTTCTTCTTGATGGAGAACCAGCTCTGCAATCGCCTGACTTCTCTGTATGGGCAAAAGCAGTGCTGCAGCAATTCCGGTTCCATTGCCATTATCCGGAAAACGAGATGTGACCGGAGACAATCCAGATACAAAGAGACGCCGTCTACCGATCTCACAAGCATCACCTATCCTTCCCGAGTTAAGCAGAGGCACAATGGAAGCCTCTGGTCTCACTGTAATCTGATTGAAAGGCTCGGGCAGGAACAGGAGCTTGAGCAGGGCGAAGGGCCTTGGGATTACTCGGTCTGCGATGGGCGTGGACCACTTCGAAACCAGATACCTGCAGGTATCTGAAAGATGCTGATCATTCCAATCTATCCACATGAGCCCAAAGAGCAGGTTCTCAACAACCTCCTCATCGACTGTTCCTTCAATAAGAGCGACCGCATCCTCTGCTCTTATTGGAATAGCTCCCCATAACGGATTATATTTGCAGTTCGATCTCTCGGCATCCATCATCCGGCGGGTCAGGATTGAAGCCATGCGTGCTATCAGGGAGTTTCCCATCCATGCCGTCTGTCCCTGTCCCTGCGACCAGGACCAGATCTTGACCGGATCAATAGGCGCGAGATTTGCTCTGATATAGCCCACTTTGCAGGTTGATTCTCTACCTCTTGGTCCAATAGATGCCAGCGACGCAGCTATGCGAATCTCTATGCTGTTGTCATCCGCCTCTTCGATCCATCTTGGGGTCAGGCCGGATAGGGGAGAGTTCAGTTTCGGGTTCCTGGATCGGTCTCTCTGGGCGATGAGACGTTCCAGTCTTCCGATGGCGATCAGAAGAGACTTGACCTTATCTGCGCCTCCGCATTCTAGCAAGTTGAATATGGCATCATCGATCCGCTGCCTGGCAGAAGTGAAGCTAGCGGGAGGCTCTTTGAAACCCCTCAGAAATTGGTCCACCCTTGCCAGGATCGGGTCTAGCTCTCTGACAAGGTCGCTCTCGCTCCGGGCGTGAACTGAGAAGTGCCCAGTGGGCAGGGCTACATAGCTGTCTCCTCGACGTTTGAGCAGGCTGTAACGCACGAACTCAGAGATTCCCCGGTCTACGCCAAGCGAAGCCACGGCTTCTGCGAACTTGATGCCGTTTGTGGCACGCTTCTTGCCCACATCAGCGCGCCCCTCGCTCAAGAATGAATGAAGCTCGGGATAGCTTACAGGCAGCTTCCACAGAGGGGCCCATATCTCAGCTCTGGCCTTTAGCCCGTCCTTCTCGGATGATGAGGAATAGCCCACCTGGCAGGCTCGAACTGTAAACGGGCACCTCAGAAATCCACGTTCTTGGGAATGGCGTCTCGCCACTCCGCTAGCCCAGACCAGGCTTCCTTCCATTGCTAAGACGAACTTCCAGGGGTTCGCAGGAAAATCCTTTTTCTCTATTCCAGGACTCTGATTATAACCACCTGCACGCCCAGGATCGTACTGGCCGACCTTCGTAGCTGAAAGGCCGTTAGTGGCCTCAGCGAAGAGAGCATTACGAAGAAGCTTTCTGGATGTATCTTCAGTATCTGGCAAGATCAAGAGTTCTGCCAGATTGCTCATGAACGTGTTAGTATAATCCAGACGACCTTCATTGCCGCCACTACCCAAGATTGGCGGGTATTCTGCATCACCCTCAGGACCTATAACTACGGCAGCATCTATCCATTCGATAACTCGTTCGTCTAATCGATCTCTGCAAGCCTGAATTATCTTCTCCTTATCAGATCCACGCTTCAGCCTCTTCACCAGTGTCGAAGCTTTTTTTGCAGGCTTTAGGATTCCTTTGACTGCAATTGCTCTCTCCTTCTCGGCAGGCGCAGAATTCTTTGAAATTTTTGATTGATCCTCAAGCTGTTTGATGGTTAGATCAGATGGATTAACGGGCGCAAGAATGGTTTTAAGGGGTTCAAGCTTAGAATTGATCTCGTTTGCTGCCTTAATCAGATCCTCGTTCGACCGCCCTTTTTTCTTGTCTGCCTCCTGCTTGAGAATGGCGAGAATATTTCCTATGCTCAAGCCCACGGGAGGCATTTCTGGGAAAGAGAATATCCTGTCCAGAGTCTGCCGGTACAATGCAAATCGCCCTGAGGTACTATTTCGAATCGCGTCGATGCCCTCCGTTTTGTCGCCCTCATAAAAACCGCTCCCACCGTTCCAGGGGGCAACTATGGGTGTAGGGGCATACTCCTCCATGAAGAACTGGACCAGCTCATCCTCGTCAAGCTTCGTGTCCAGCTGGAATATTCCATTCTCCCACCATCCTTTGGCATCGGGATCTTTTTGCTGTGATAAAAGCTTCAGAACTCCCAAGGAAGATAGATACGACAATAGAGGCTCGGAAGTGCAGCCTCGAAGGATTATTCTGTTCATGCTTTCCCTCCGCTAGCACGCTCATCAGCGGCTTTCATCAATGCCTCCATGTAGGAGAGCCTGAATGGACCGAGGTCTGATGAATCCCTCAGAGCCAGCATCCTGGAAAGCCAGCTTGATCCATTTGGGCCGTATCCCAGATCCATGTAAGATAAGTCAAGAGTCGTTGCAGACAGCCTGATCCCACCACCCAGATCGACCTCTGCCAGCTTGTCTCCCTCCCATACCCCGCGAGCAAACCGGCTTCCGTTCGGAGGCAGATATTCATCGGGCATCGAGCGGATGGAAAGTCTCACTTTGCCATGATGAGCGGCGGCCAAGTAAGCCACCAGATCAGGCTCAGCATTCTGGAGTGCGAGTATGCCCGAAACCAGCTCATGGCGGAAATATTTGCGTCTCCCATCGCTCTCCCTAAAGTGGTTAGGAAGCCTGCCTCGTCTCCATGCTTTCCTCGGCGCTTTGGCTGCAGGTGGATTGGGGAATTTCCTAAGCTCATTTGGCTCAATCATTGACTGGAAGGCGCTATGTGCTTTTCCTGAGTCGTGCCAGCGGCAGGCTTCCAGGAGAATGCTCCTAGTTCCATCTTTCAGGCCAAGATCATCCATTATTCTGGTCATAGTCCTGAAGACGCCGTCGGTGTGCTCTGCGATGGTCTCCCAATCACTGGCTGATGTCTCATCATCAGCGTATCTGTCTGCTGGCAACTTTGCTGTCAACGGAACGATAGTGACGGGACTCTTGGATTTAGGGTCCCAGCCTGTCTCCTCTGTATAGTGACCATCAGATGCCCGAAGCATGACCATGGAACCTGGCAATAAGGGTATAGATCTGCCTAAACGAGACCATACGCCCTCTAATGCATTCCATATCCAGGCATCGCTGCCCTTTTTAATCAAGTCTCGAAGATCTCCAAGGGGAACTGAGCATAGTTCTTTTCGTTCTGGCCTAGGTTCTTCATCGCTCGGTCCTTCTTTAGGAAGGTCACGCCAGAAAACCTGTATATCATTCTCCGAAGTTTCACGGATAAATCTTGAGATGTCGATATCATGACCCGCCAGATCAGGGGTGGTGTCAAATAGATCTATCAGATCCTTGCGACGAATCATTTGGACATGGTTGAAAGGCAGCGGGATCTTTGGCAACGAACTTGAGCTGACGTTCTTTTCATTTAATTTCAATAGCAATTCACGAGATTTAATCAGCTCGTTGTCCTGATAGGGGAGAGCCTTGCTATCTGTCCCTGTGGGGACATCTATCCAGTAAACTTCTGCCCGATCATATTCCCCGGAGCGGTTGCAGCGCCCGAAACGTTGGACCAGGGAGGACCAGGGAGCAAGTTCTGTGTATAAAAGCCTTGATGAGATGTCTACGCCAGCTTCTACGACCTGAGTGGAGATGATGATCATGCCCTCATTCCCAGGTTTGGAGAGCATTGCCTCGATCACTTTCTTTCGATCTTCCGGTCTGAAACGAGAGTGTATGAGAATGAGCTTCGTCTGCGGGTCTTTTTTCTTAATTGCCGAATGAAGGTCTACTGCCCTTCGGACGGTATTCAGAACTACCAATGTGCGTGCACCTGACTGATCCGAATGATGCTTTTTCAGGATCTCGTCGGCCAATCCGTTGAGATCATCCATTTTGGAGTCGGACTGCATGAGCACCTTTGAAGCCTGGATGCGGTACTCAATCTTCTTTTCGATCAAATCTTTCTCACAAAGCTTGAATGTATTGGCTGAATCCATATCAGGCTCGTAATCTGCCGTTCTCAGCCATTCTGGTTCCAATGTGGCACTCATCCAGATAGTCTTGCTATTCCCTGATGTGCCCAGTTGCCTTCGAAAAGCCTCAAGTTGTGCGGTTGTGGTAAGACCCTTCCCCATGAGCTGGACCTCATCCAGTACCCAGAGACAATCATTATTGAGCAGGCCGAAATGTGTTGGCCAGCGATAGCGGCTCATGCCGTATCCTCTGTTCAGAGCCCTGGAGAGCAGCATGTCTTGTGTGCCGACGATGATAGTGTCTCGCTCTGGATAGCGGTCCCATCCGCCCTTCTCCTCGCCACCCATGAGCACTGTTACGGCAATCCTGTTTCCTTTGTCCCCATGCTCCACGGCCCATCCATCAACTGGTCTATTGTCATCAGGAGATTCTGATCCCATGCCGAGGTTCTGAAGCCACCCTTTAATGCTGCTATTGCCTCTAATCTTATCTCTGGTCTGTTCCACGAGTACCCTCATCGGCAAACAATATACTAGCCGCCGAGGAGTAGCCTCACGCACATCCTTCTCTGCAAATCTTCTGCGCCAGAGCCATGCTAAAACCACTGCATCGGTCTTGCCCAAACCGGTGGGGATGTCGATGAGTTCCGGAAGTTGCGCGCATGTGGCGAGACTCTTTTGAAAAGGATATGGATCGTGATTGGTGGCCTTTTTGAAAAAAGCATCAAAACTTTCATCTGCTATCGACATCCCTGAACTCAATATCTTTCCTCCACAAGCCAATCTAATTTTGCATAGGTTATACTTTTTCCTCTTGATGAGATAGTAGCCTCGAAAATTGAGTATTTTTTGACCTAAATAAATAATTATAGATGAAACAATCAAAACTAAATCCACCATGGATGCAGCTAATAATATCAAACATGCAACTCTAGATTCCCGCGTGTTGACGCGAATTTTCCCAAACTGACTTCTTAAATCCTGATTTCAGATATTGGGGATAATCTCCTTTAAAGCGTGGTTCTCTATCGCTACAGAGATACATATTGCTCCTGGGGGGCAGACGCTTTTTCAATTTAAGGGAAAGATAGTAATAGCGAGAAATCTTTTCGAGAGGTTAGGTGGTTCCGGGAGGACCGGGGTGCGCTCGAAACGTCTCTAAATAGCGAAAACTCCCGTGATGACAGACGCACTTTGAGAAAGACACTACATTAGTTGGTGAACCTCTCGAAAACGGCCATTTTTTCGATATCTATAGAGGTCGAAAAATTGCCGCCATTTCCATGACTGAAAAGTCATGGCCCAATTGAAGGAAGTGTGCTTGTGGGGCCATCGTCCGCATCGACAAGAAATTTCCATGACTGAAAAGTCATGGCCCAATTGAAGCATGTTTGACAGAATTGGGTGCCGATTCTGCCACCCAGTATTTCCATGACTGAAAAGTCATGGCCCAATTGAAGCTACCTCTTTGGCGGGAAAGACGAATCTAGCCAGGACTATTTCCATGACTGAAAAGTCATGGCCCAATTGAAGCCCTGCCGTGAGCGGGCATGCTGGCGTTCCTGTCCCATCCCATTTCCATGACTGAAAAGTCATGGCCCAATTGAAGGCAGTCTAGGTACTCCTGACCACCTGCGCCAATGTACGATTTCCATGACTGAAAAGCCATGGCCCAATTGAAGCCCCGTGGAGCCACGAGGGTACGGAGTGCTATGCTCCATTATTTCCATGACTGAAAAGCCATGGCTCTATTGAAGCACCGATTCCTCCGGGGCGGTCATGTATGCTCTGGCCATTTCCATGGCTGAAAAGCCATGACCCTATTGAGCTCCCAATGGTATCCATAAGCCGGATATTGGTTCGGCATCTCCATGGCTGAAAAGTCATGGCCCAATTGAAGCAATGCCACCGAAAAGGACGTCCTCGAATTCTCTACCAGATTTCCATGACTGAAATGTCATGGCCCCATTGAAGCTCGAACTCAGTAGCCGCATGGAGGGTGAACTCTCCTATTTCCATGGCTGAAAAGCCATGGCCGCTCCTGGGGGGGCAGAAGCTCGTTCATATTAAGCGAAAGATAGTAATAGCGAGAAATCTTTTCGAGAGGTTAGGTGGTTCCGGGAGGACCGGGGTGCGCTCGAAACGCCTCTAAATAGCGAAAACTCCCGTGATGACATACGCACTTTGAGAAAGACACTACATTAGTTGGCGAACCTCTCGAAAACGGCCATTTTTTCGATATCTGCAGAGGTCGAAAAATTGCCGCCATTTCCATGGCTGAAAAGTCATGGCCCAATTGAAGCTTAAAGGCGGGGACGGGATTCGCTTCGATCTCTCCCTCATTTCCATGACTGGAAAGTCATGGCCTCATTGAAGCTCGTCCTTGGTGAGGACCTTGATATAATCGAGCTGTAATTTCCATGGCCGAAAAGCCATGGCCCCGTTGAAGCGTCCAGTTCGCCCAGTCTGCGCCCGGATACTTGAGATATTTCCATGGCAGAAAAGCCATGGCTCTATTGAAGCTCGATGCCTCTATAGACTATGGGGGCCAAGGCCGAATTTCCATGACTGAAAAGTCATGGCCCAATTGAAGCTTGGTTTCCCAGTTCGCATCAATTGATACATTCTGCGCTCCCAGATTTCCATGACTGAAAAGTCATGGCCCAATTGAAGCTGGAACGGAACCTGTACATACTGACCATCTCTAACCATTTCCATGACTGAAAAGTCATGGCCCTGTTGAAGCTTCACCACACATGGTGTTCCTGGGCAGCTTGATGTAGCGTTTCCATGGCTGAAAAGGCATGGCTCCGTTGAAGCATCTCATCACGGTGGCCCTCCATTTTCTGGCGGATATTTCCATGGCTGGAAAGCTATGGCCCCATTGAAGCATAATCGTCTGCTTGGACGACCGTGAGAGGGATAAAGGTTGATGATTTTCTGGCGAATATACTTAACCTTGCACGTAGTATATGCTCATCATGGGAGGAGTCCTTGAACAGCTAATCAGGCCACTCATCAAGTTCCCATCAAGTAAACTCACCGGCCCCAAACCATCGCTTTTTTGACTTCCATCCCACAGCGCCTTAGCTACATTAGCGTCCCTGGATGAATCTCTCTCCACAGGTCTAAGATAACTCATCGAGGAAGAATAAAGATGATTCTAGGGCATTACAGAGAGCCCCAGTGTCTCAGCCTTCAGCTTTCGGGCATTTGCCGTCCACCACGGGCGGAAGGATCGAGAAGCTATGGATTTATTGGCTCAAATCTTCGGACCATGGATCTAGCGATTCGTCGGGCTCTAGTTGTTGTGCCACGTCCATCATGTTCAGATACATCCGGCGCTTACTCTTAGTCCAATAGCTAAAACCAATCTTTTTATAAAATTCTAAAGCTGTCTCCTTTGGGTCAACGGATATGTATCTACATCCTAATGGCCCTTCTAAGGCAAAACCTATAGCGAGAGAAAGTAAATAGTGTCCAATACCATGCTTCTGAAGTCGTTTATCAACCGCAAGCCTGGCAATCAAAATACATGGATATGCAGGGTAATCACAGCCATCAATATGTTGACTAGCATCCAGCTTATCTTTATCCAACCGGATAGAGTCTGCAGCCAATGTGATGAATCCAGCAAGACGGTCTTTATAAAAGCATAGGTGTGTTCTGCTAAGAAGAAGCTTCTGCTCTTTTAGTGCATCATTTTTTAAGAAATCATCTAACTCTTCATCACCAGAATCAAAAGAAGTAAGGGTATATTTAGCATTCCTGGCGTTGAGTAATTCAATGTTAAGTGCCCTTTCTGGTATGGGTTCCATCAAAACTTGCTGCAATTGGCTTTGTAGATCTTTTTCGCCTGGCGGAAAAATGCCAATTGATCAGAAGTAAAGGCAGGGCTCTTTTCGTTCTTTAGGAACTCCTTGGCTTCTTCACCACTAAGGGTTAGCCCTAATTCAACTTGCCTTGCCATCTCAATCCACTTCCTTTTAAGTTCGCTGCAAATAATGTATACATGCATGTATATACGTTTTATGCATCATATACATTATATCCTGAGCACCGCCGCCTTCATCGCCTTTGCTTTCTGGAGTGCCGTCTCGTGGTCCACCTTCCTGCAGCTCCCCAGGTGGACATTCCGGACCTTCCCGCCTTCTCTCCAGGAGGCCATCCAGTAAATATAGGTCTTGCTCCCTTTCTTTGTGGTCTTCTCTTTCTCCATCTGCCAGAGATTGATGTCTTCCAGCCTGGCAGCTCCCACCAGGGCCCCAGATTCGGCCTTCAGCTCATCGGCCTGGGATTCTAGCTCTTGGGCCTCTCTCCTGGCATCTGGCAGGATCTCAGCCGCTCTCATGGCTGCTCGTGCATATCTCTCCAGCTCTATGGCCTCAGTCTTCAGGGCTTTCCTCTTCTCTCCGGCGGCGGTCTTGTGCATACAATATAGTTCTATGACATTCTACTTAAATCTTTCGATAATGTCATAGAACTATGCGAGTGCTAAAAAATAGGAGTGGGCGGAATTCTTCTCAATCCATTTTTACGAAGTCTGTTAGGATTTCAGTGTAAGCTTCAACCTTTCGCTTTGCATCTAACACCAGAGGCCTCAGAGGACCACGAACGGCCTCTTCCCTACGCGCCTCCTCCTCCACAACGGGCATCTTTCGGATTTCGTCTAGACTGTATCTCCCACTGTTACGCGCGTATATGCGTTGGGCCATTGTTTCAGCGCTCGGTCCCATGCTCACTTTGCGCCGAAGCTCTATGTATTCCTGGAGTATCTGACAAAATCTCCGTCCATCTATCTCGATCAGCTTTTGTGCTGCAGCCTCAATTGCCGTGATCTTGGATTTCCTGGTGTTGATCTCATCCCACAGACCATCGAGCTGTTCCCGAGAGACCACTATCGTTTCTCCCTTCTGGTCGAATGCTACGCAGTCAGTGGTCTTTTCAAGTAGCGGGGGGATTTCTTCTTTGAGGTTTTTCCAGAGCTTCGCAAGCCGTATAGTGGCATCTATGCTCCCTCGGCAGCCGTCGTCCTCCACCAATCTTGATTCTAACCAGTTTTTAGCATCGTTTTTCATTTCAATTCACCTTTATTTTTTTAATATGGACTCGAGTCCCAGTCTTGATCGATCAATCTTTGATCAAATAGATTCGATAGGCCGGGAAAAGAGTCTATCCCAGGCTCACCGAGTGGCGGCAGCCATGGATCAATCCAAGGGTTCTGTTCCGCCCACCAGGCCGCCAGAGCCACGCTGAGAACCAGGTCGTCGTGGTCCTGCTCTCTCCATGCTGAATAGGAGTCATGAGCGGTGATAGGGTCGATTTTGACCTTGAAGGTCAATAGTTCGCTCTGCAAGACTGAGGCCAATGGCAATTTTTTTGAGATCTTCAGCCGTCCACTCTGGAGGAGTACTTGCAGGCTGCCCACAAGATCACGTTTGGGCACTCGCCAGGCGCCGCTTTCATGTGAGACCTTGTCTCCGCCGTGGATCAGCACGCCCACAGGATCGAGCCCGGCCTGCCGAAAGAGGTCGACCACTGGAGCCCCTACGCCCGTTTGATCGACCACAAGGGCGGCATTGTACGCCAAGGCCGGATGATGCATCATCGATGAAACTCTGTCCACAATCTGAGGATAGGGCACGTTTCGCACTCGCTCTAAATGCCTCACCTGATAGCTATTTTCCAGGTGATCCCCCACACGCTCCAGGATACTGGCAGCCGTGTAATCATTGGCCTGCCCCAAATCCAGACCGACATAAAATTTAGTCAACATTGGTCAACTCCAAACAATGGTTCAACCTCATCGCTTACCGCCGCAGCTACTTGATCAAATGTGAAAACGCTATCAATAGTCTCCATAAACACACAATGATATTCCTGCTCAAACCAGGGGTTCGTCCGACGCTCCTCTTCCAAGAACTCTTTCGATATGCGTGGGCACATCTCCGCCGGGATTTCATACTGCTCCCACATGTCCCTCTGCTCGCTCCATATCCTGTGAAAATGGCCTCGTTTGCCAAAGGGAGTGCTCATGATAACATGCCTGCCATTTGAGACCGCGAGCATTGGGCGAATTGTATTATAGAGGTCATCAAGGACTCGGGAGGCCTCATCCTCCAGGAGCAGGGTCACCGCTGAGAAGCTTCGGGCTGATTTCTCGCTGCCAGGCCGGGCCACAAAGCGGTTGCCGTTGGCGAATTTAACAGCGAGCTTTGTGTCAGTGCTCAGGTAGTCGGAAGGCAGTTCCACAGCTCCCCGGAATTCATCGAACTTCATCATTAATTCTGATGATTGGTCTTGTGTCGGAGCTATGACCAGGCCGAAGCTAGGACGGCGATAGATCGATTCGTGCAGGCCAAGGGCTGCGCAGGTTGTGGACTTCCCACTTTGGCGACTACAATTGAGGATGATCTTCCTTGATCTGCTCCTCAGTAGATCAGCCTGCCAGGGATCAGGGTGGTAGCCCAGAACCTCTTCCGCCCACAAGACTGGATCCAGTGAATATGCTAGGTCATCCCCGCCGCCGGATAGCATCCACCACCGCCTCCTTTGCCGCCGGGAATGGGTCCAGGGCACCTATGATCAGGGTTCGAAGCTCAACCCACTCGGGATTATTGATGATGGTGATTTGGGGTTGACTGGATAGCTTGCCCTCGAGCTCTGCTATGAATTTTAGTTGCTCTCGGATCTCCTTCAGGTAGGCCACAGGAGCGCCATAGATTTTCGTATTGGCCGCCGCTTCTGCCTTATCGAGAAGTGAGTATGTCCTGTCACGGGCCTTGCACAGCTCATCTAACAGGCTGTCGCCATTGGCCACGTCCTCAATGTCCTTTGCTTTCAAGAGCGCTTCGGGGAGATGTCCTTTAACATGCCGCTCAACACTCGGTTTGGCGCACCCCACCTTATCGGCGTACTGCTGAAGGGAGATCTCGTTATTCAAGTAGGCTTTATCTAACTCAAGATGTCCGGGGTATTGACCACATTTACATCTTGGATCACATCCGTACCCCTGTAACGGATCGGCACGCTTGCCCATCTCAGCTCTCCTCTCCACATGGCTTGTCGTACTGTCGCTTGTCATATCGCCGGGCTCTTCGTCTCGAGCTCCGCTCGTTCGCTTTCAAGATGTTTACCCTAGCCCATCGTGTGTGACATTTTCCTTTGCCCATACTGCTCTAGCTCCTGGTCTCCTGCTGTCTAGTCTCTCATCAATCCGCCTGATCTCATCCGCCGCCTGGCTGATCTTTTCTAAAAGAAGCAAGCGGCGCTTCTGCAGGGCCTCAGGCTCGCTCATGGCTTCTCCCCCTCGATTTTTTCAATCTCCAGCAGATAACGTCCCTGGGCAGCCAAAATTTTTTGATGTTTATGCAATCCAGCCGCTTCTTCTCCTGTCGCTATCACTGGATTTCTTGGAGTCCATAGATGATGTTCCACAATATAATTATCATAAAATCCGTCGCCTGTGGTTTGGCGAATGGCATTCATTGCAAACCGTCTGACATTTTTTATATGTGGTTTACGCCGTTCGAATAAACGGATTACATCGTCTAGGGGGTGTCCTTTATCGAGATATGCCATAAGCTTAGATTTGCATATGTCGCATTGGCTGAAGCCGTGTTTCCATTTTCGCCTATTCTGAAGCTTTAGGATCAATTTTGCTTGTTTCTCCTCAATATTTGATCCTAATATGGGAATACCGATCATGCTCCGGCCTCCAGGATGTCCACAATGCCCCGCTTCGCCCAGGCTTCGGCCCTCCACCTGGGGGCCTTAATTTCATCGCCCTCTTGGAAGTTGTGCATTGTACTGTTCAAGTCGGTCCGGTAGTCGGTCCTAAATCGAACCACACAAGGAAACATCGAGGAAACAACGAGGAAAGCATCACGTTCGCTATCTAGCGCCATCGCGAAATCAAGGAAAGCATTTTTTTCTTCTGCGTGAGAAAGGATGTTTTCGCCTTCCAAAGAAGAAGAGGAAAGCATCTCCTTATTCTTATTCTTATTCTTATTCTTATTCTTACTTTCCTTGCTTTCGTCTTGCTTGCTGCTATCGGTTGATTTGCTTTCGTCTTTGCTTTCTTCGTTGTTTCGTCTTCTCTTGCTATCGTTTTCTGGTTTGAGCCTTACCACTGCATCGAAGCCCGCAAATTTATCATAATCCTTCAGCGAGTAGACGGTCTTGTAGATCGTCCTGGATTGCTCCTCGTTGATCCTCACCATTTCAGAGATTTGGGTATCCTTGATCGCTATTTTTTGTAATAGACCGCCTTCGCCTTTTCGACCGCAAAAAATCTGAGATACCTGCTGAGGTACAATCTTCAGCCGTTCGGTAACGTCTGCTCTTGTTATCCCTTCTGGATTGCTAACCATCAGCTCAAGGACTTCCCTTTCCCGTCTGGTGAGTCTCTTAACCAGCTCCTCACCGTCCCTGTCGGTGAATAGGGCCTTAGCTGCCTGAAAGTCCTCTTCAGTTGCTAGATAGTAGCCTTTGTTGTCTTTCTCCCTCTGGTAGCGGAACATTGCCGTATGAGCTATCACCAAATCCATGAAGATCGAAGGGTTGCGACGGTTCGAAGTGTCCAGCCACTCTATTCTTTCCCAGAAGGGCACCCTGATATTGATACCGCCCTCATCTCTGAGAATTTGGAACATGGCCCGACAGACCAATACGGCTTCATCAACTGGTTTAGCCGCCTCGCCCATCCCGTATCGTTCTACTGTCCGGGCATTGACGAGCTTTGTAAGCTCGACAGAATCATCCACATTGATCGGGATGCTACGGTTGAGAACCTGAATATCTTGATCATTATTTACTGAAGTAATCGCCCAGGTCTGTTCTGATCCTATCTCCAGCTTTGCGGCCATCTGCTTGATCACAGTCCTATGAGTATATGGCTCATGGAACTCGGATGAGGTTTGTTTGATTACCGTATCAAGATCCTCATTCCCGGCCTGATAATCATCCAGGATTCTGAGCACCCTGTCCCCGTCGCTATGATAGAACCCGGCCTTCGCTGACATGGAGCCCTTGATTACCGCCTCTTTGGGTAGGTGATGGGCGAAGGAATACGCTGTCCAGGTCTTACCACCGCTCGAATTCCCGGTGAGCTTTGGATGTAATCCCGAGCTTTGGCGGATGTTCTGCACCGACACGCAGCTAACCAGCTTCTTAAATGCCGCCTCAGCTCCAAGAACCATCCGGCCACAGGAATCGGCCACGTATTGAACGGGGTCCTCATTTTTCAAAACCTCGAGGGCTCGGGCCTTGATCTCATCTGAGAACTCCTCTTTATTATCCTTTGGTTTCAATAAAAGAGGATATAAATTATCATAATCAATCCCCAGGTCCCCCAAGATCCCTTTAAACTGCTTAAGGAACTTATGGGCCTTCTCCTCGCCCTTCTGTGATAGATAGCCGGTCTTGATCGCGGTTTGAATGCGTTGTTTCTGTAATCTCCATTCCCATACACATTCTCCCTTGATCCGGTCCTCGTGGTCTATGAGAGCCTGAAATGCTGTTAAAACCGTTGGCCCTTCTGTTCTCCAGTCCTCTGCCTTCCGTCTTGTCTGCTCCGGGATCTCTCTCGGGTGCCTCGCTCCAGCCTCCAGGCCGGATGTGATAGTCGCCCGGATCTCCTCCATCTCCAGACCGGCATATATGGCCGCATTTGATAGTGCTCGGATAACTTCGGCCTCGGAGAGCACGCCGGCAGCTACGAATTGGCCGAGGGCAAAGGCTGATCGGTTAAGCTGATCATTCCTGTTGCCTTCGTTGCTGCTCTCCAGGGACTTTACCTCATCCTCAAGGGCTGCCTCTGCGTATCTCCGGGCCCTGGATTCATCACTCTCTGCGTGCCTCTGGTGGGCCTTCCTGCCCATATCTTCCAGCTTTGCGGCATTGCTCTCCAGCTTTGATGAGAAGGCTATGCCAATGGCCTGCAAGCCTTCCAGGAGTGCCACCAACCGGATCTCAGCCGGTGGTACATCCTGCAGGAGCTTGTAATCTGCTCTGGATCCATCCTCTAAGGTCTTCCAGCTGGGAGGGATCACTTGATACGTTCGCTCAAGCTTGACCTCTCCACAAGGCCGGCCACTCTTGAAGAGCTTTAATTGTGCCTGATCGGGCTTTTTGCTGATGCTAGCCAATGCTGCAGCAGCATCATCAGAGACCTTGAACCATAGGCCATATCTGCCGGGCCTTGTCTCCCATGTGCATGTAACAGGCAGCTCCAGCTCCTTGAAGGCCTCCAGGCTGTCTTGATCAAGGCCGATGTAGCCATTGCCTGCCAGGATGCCGATGTTGCCACCATTTGAGGCGTGAGCTGCAGCTTCATTGTAGCTATGTGGCTTTTCCTGCCAGGCCGTTTCAAGAGGCGGGAATTTTTGGCCTGGCCGAAGGAGCACAAAGGCGGCGCCCTCTTGGTTGAAAACCTCGGGAACTTCAGCCGTTCAGGATCGCCCCCTACCAACCCGTTGCCACTGCCGAGCCCTGATTGCGTCCGGCACGAGCTTTACGGGCTCCGATTTCCGTGCCGGCATTGTGATGCAGCGCTCATTTTCACACCTGGGCACCAGGTTGCCATGCGCCCCCAGTGGCAGCCATCGAATAGCTGCGCCACATTCCGGGCAGGTTGCGCCCTCGTATACGGGTCGCCTGTTCTTGATCGTATATGCAATAATCCGCTCATGTCGCTTCCCACACTTTCCAGAGTGGCCACTGTGGGCGGGGGCCTTGTGCTGGCCACGAATTGTCGATACTCTCCCCTTTTGGGTGTCCTTGGGTTCACGCCCGGGCGTGGTGGTCCCTGGCGTGCTAGGCATCATCCACCGCCCTGACGTGGTATTTACTTTCGAGTGCTAAGTCGACTCTCTCCCGCACCGATCCGTCCGGAGCTATCCTATGGGATCTCGAGCCATGCTCACAGCCATGAGACCACCAGGGGGGCTTACCCTGATCGAGTGGCATTTTTCACCTCTTCGTTAAGGGATCGAAATCTATAGTCGCTGTCTGTCCTGAGAATCGTTATCTTATGGCCCACATGGCCTTCAATCAAGTCCTTCAAATAGCAGGGTAATGCAATATCGAGATCCGCTATTGTAGCCAATAATTGACCGTCTCGTTCCTCTATGTGAGTGAACGGCCCACGGACCTCTTCCCACAGACGAAGGAAGCGCATATTAAAAACGCTCATTCCAGCACCGTCCCTCGTTGCTTTCTTTGTTCCCAGGCAGCCCTATCATGGGATTTGCTCCAATCGTCTTCGGAAGGCCACCCACAAGAGCGCATGCTTTCGCGGAACGGAAGCGTTTTTATAATAGGAAGTGGATAATACAATGTCATCACTCCAGTCGTGCCGCCCGTGCCAGCGGGCAGGCGCATCATTTACGCTTTCACCCCGTGGGCCCGTTGATCCTGCAGATAAAATGCAAGAGCCGCCTCGACTTCGGGCTTAATGACTCGATAAATCCGTCCATGTTTGCGCACGGCAAACGCTCTAAAGTCCGCCAATAGCGGATCACTTATTTCGACGTTTAATAGCGCCATGAAAAAATCTGTTCTCGGTCAAAATAAAATCCCATGAAAACCCCTTGCTTTAAATAGTGGCGAGAGAAAGAATATCAGTTGATCTATTGTGGTGACCATCGAGCAGCGAATAAAGTACCTGTTTTCCAATAAACGGGGCAGTAAAACCGCTCCTATCGCGACGATCGCTTTGATTTTTGCAGAACGAAGAAATGACTGGCTAACTCACAAAGATGTAATTAATTTGATGAACAAGAGGTTCGCAGATTCCACTATCAGAAAGGCCTTTAAGGAATTGTCTCACCCACTGGATGCTCTTGGTGGACATAGTTTCATAGATATCGAATCGGACAAGAAAAGTGGCAGAGGCGGCCCAACCATAAGAGGAAGACTAAGCGACGCTGCAGCTGCTAAGCTTTTCACCTTATCGAAACCCGTTAACCAGAAGCCATCATCCAAGTTCATTATGAGTGGAGAGGATCTGATAGAAATACCTCCGTCCAAGGTGGGGGAGAAATCTCACTCCCCTGTAGAATTAATACGCCTCCGAAGGCAAAAAAGCGGCAGGACCGAGACGAAGCGCATATTGAGAAAACTAGCGCACGATGACCAGGGCACTGAAAAAGAGGCCATAGGGAAAGTGATCGAGAAGATGGCAGAGCAACTTGGGATATCATTCGACGTTACACTTGGCAGGTTCTTTAAGGATGGCCAGATGGTGACGCCAAATGGCAAACTTGCTGCTGCTCACTTCAAATGGACGAGATTACATGGGAATCGAGATTGCTATGCAGTGGCCGAAGGCCCAGCTGGTATATTTGCGTCTCATCGCCTAGTTGGGCCAGGACCGCACCCAAAATCTTCACATCAGAGATATACGATTACAGAGGAGGGAATAAAAAACGAATTGGCTTCTGATGAAAATCGGATTGCCTATTCAATCGACGGTGTGGTCGAGGCAACCAAGAAAACCGTTTATCTACTTGATGTCATTTTTGCTGGGCCCGATTCGGAACCATCGCCGGATACAGAGCCCATTAACCTGGTTGAGCGGGGCATTGGTATGTATGGGCTCGATCTGGTCGATGGTTTGCCAAAGAAAACACGTGAGCCGAAAGAATCCTGATCATTGGCCAGTTCGCTCCCCTTCTGTAAGAGGAAACGCTGGCTTCCGCGCGGGTTGGTCAAAGTGTGCAAAGCCCTATGAAGATGTCCCGGCTTGTAGAGGCTCGCCCTTCTCCACCTTCATTATTTGATCATTATATATTAATCAGGTCCATTAACCGGTCAGTCGGTATTCTTATGTAACATTTGCCTTGTCTATAAAGGATCTGTTACATAAGAAGCCGGCTGCCGAGATTTTCTCCCGACACTGATAATCCCCCCAAGTCCTGGACCAGCCATCTCAAGCGCCTGGCGCTCTGAATACACAGATATAGATAGCTATGCGGATTCTTTTCCTGCAGTCTCGGTCTTATAGATGCAGTACCTGAGCGTGTCATTGTTTGCTGTTCTGAGGAAGATTCTTGGCATAAGCTTCATATCGGTCTTCGGAATAAGGTCTATTTGATTCCCCTTATTATTCATAGTGATGGAGTCTGCAGTTACAGTTGCAACCGTCATCTTGCCATATTGCATGTTTTCCTTGACATCAATTGGTGATTCAGATAACTGCCAGATAGCAAGCTTGTTCTTACCCTGCATCAGAATCTTCTCGGGATCGCTGCTTGCAGTCCTCCGTGAAAATTCTGGATTATACTCCGGTAACATGTATGCTATCAAGAATTGAGTAGAATATTGAAATAGTCGTTGGGCCGGATGATCCAAGTGTGTCGGCATAAACTTCATAAATGCTCTCTACTTCGGTCGAGCCATCCGGCATGGCTTTAGGTGAAATTGCATCCGGATAATATCTAAAGGCAGCCCCATTAGATTCGTCTGGGGTGGTTCCGGGGTTACCTTCTGGATAGCTGTAGATCACACATCCTGGAGCTCCATCTATTGATCTAGGGGCATACGTCAAACCGCTGCCAGATCTACCAGCGGCAGGTATGGAATGAGGGAAACGTTGTGATTCGACCCAAAGTGTTATCTCGATAAAGCTATCTTCACTGCCAGAAGCGCTGACAGAAGCACTATGATATTCGAGGTCGGTTTTAATGTCGTATGCACTGACGGCATTCGGCAGTGTGAATGATGCTTTATATCCGTCTCCGAGATCGACATTTATTTCTCCAGGTTTTACGTCTTGTATTAAAGCACCCTGTGCAGTTCCAAAGATCGAGAGGACTAGAACCGCAATAATCGTTATTGATCTCATCAAATCCCTCATTTATATCTAGGATTGAAGTATCTAATGAAATACTCTTGGGCGGAGATCAGGGCCACCGGGATCGCCATTGCACCCCACGCGGCGCAAATATGCTGCTAAAATCGGAGGGGGCCATCTCCATAATCTATCGCCTTGGAAAGGATCTCTGCCCTTGCTCTGGGCCCGAAGCTCGCTCCGAGCTTCGTATCGCAGCCTATTCATAATCACGTCCTCTGGTGTCATGGGACCGGTTGCGGGCAGATCGATATCACCCAGGAGCCGAATTCCCTGTAGGATATATTGGTAGCAGCCAGGGGTGCTTTGGGATCACCGCTATCGAGCTGGCCAGGGATTTCAGCCGCTCTCGGGCATCCCACCACAACTCAGACCTCTGGCGATTCAGCTCTGCGATGAATAAACCCCATAAGAATATATTTAGATGAGCCAGATTTAAATCCCGGATCGCCAGATTTATCAATGAAGATATGTAGCATGGGGCCGCAATATTCACCGCATGCTCTTTCTTTCAGTTAATTGTTTCTCCCTTTTCAGATCCCCACGGTGGTATCGCCGCCAAATCCCTCCTTCCACTCTTTTCTGCCTCAGTTCTATGATAATCAGAGAACGCATTTGGAGATGAGATAATGAAGCAGCTGGGAATGAAGGAGAGAAACACCAAGATTGTGATGAGGATGTAGATCAACCAAGAAATTAATGAAAGACCGCTATGATAATATAGCGACGATACGTATAAATGGAGGGCTATCCAACACGGGTAACGCTTAAGGATCAAGGAGATAACTAGTTGTCGTGCGGTCTCGAAGAGTATGAATTATATGTTCTCGATGAATTATATAGTCGCCTTTGCTTTACAGATAAACATAGTTATAATCTCTTGAGGATCTCCAAAGCATACCAAAGAATTTTTAATAAAAAAGTCAAAGAAGTCGCAAAAGATCTCTCTAGCAAAGGATTCATCACTCAAAAAAAGAAAAGTGATCCAAAATATTTTATTTCTAATCGAAAAATGGTCGAAAGTGCACTTAGTTCACATGGCTATGATGTGGTATTTGGTAAATTTAGACCATTGTAAAGATAAATTGACATCGGTGTCAAAACTGATATATAGCAGGAAAACTTACTTAGTTTGGAGATGACCATGGCGGAGCCTTTCGAGAGATTATTCGGGGATACCAGCGAACTGAGAGTGATAGAATCCCTCATACCTAAGAAAAATTACAATTTCAATATAACAGAAATAGCTGAAGAATCTGATATTTCGCGTCAGGCTGCAATACCAGTAGTAAAGAAGTTTCTTGATTGGGGATTGATACAGTTAGATTCCAAGCGTGGAAATGCCAATTACTTCAAGGTTAACGAGAATTCGGAAATCATGAAGGCGTTTAAGGAAATCAATAAGAGTTTGATAAAACACATACTCCGAGAAGAGTTAGCTTTTGAGAAGGCACAACCTTTACAGGTTTCTTGTATACCGAAGGCTTCCTCTTTTACTGTAACCGCTCAAAGTCACATGGTAGGATTGGGCTCTGATGGCTCAGAAGATATTTGGATGAAAGTAGATTCGGTAGAAATCGCAAGGACCACGGTGTTCGGTACTCCAAAAAACGCCGCTCAGCAAGGTGAGATATATGCTAACGCAGCATGACCGGGAAGATTTTTTTAAAAAAGAGCTAGTTGAGGAGTTAAGGCGAGTGGAAACTATGATTCGCCAAGCTCCTACAATAGAAAAGAAGGCTTATTACTTTTCTGCGGCTTATGGAGTAACTAATAGGACTTATAGATACTCCTTCTCAAAAGATGTACTCCTCGCAGATCTTTTGCTGCAGGGAGTATATAATATGATCATGGAAAGAATCAATGCAGTTAAGAGTGGAAATCAAACGGTCCTTCCGGATCCGGCTTTATTTGAATTAATCGCTGATGGTATAAGAGATTTGGCAAATAGTTTTGAAAAAGGCGAAAGCATACTCGAACCAATAGAAAAGATAGTTACTATCGGATTTACTTTTACAGGGGCAGGTAACTATTTGTTAGAGAAAAAATTGATAGAATTATAAATACATTATCTTTTAATACACAGGGAGCGCGGAGGGTCACGAATTCCCCATCCTTTAGGTTGGGGATGAAGTGAACCCTCGCCTGGATTTCATGTTTTCCTGAGATTGATTAGCTGGCAATAATGCAACCGAACGCTGATACGAGATTATTCTGATGTACAGATCCAGGAAACCGAAGGCTCGGATGTTTCTGAAATCCGGCTAACCGGGCGCGCGGCCCGAAGCATACCCCATCCCTTTAGGGTGGGGTGGCCGCGCGCAGTTTGATTTTTTCAAGCATATATTAACTCAGAGTTCAAATCCCCAACTGCGGAATGCACGCCAGGTAAGCCTCTTTCAGCTCCTTTAGGTCAATGTGGTCATAGATATCGATAGCTTCCCGTCTTGAATCGCCTCTAAGCTCCTGGATGAACTCACGCCTCATCCCTGCCCGTCTCAGGTGAGTGGTGAACCAATGGCGGCAACAATGGGGCGAGAAGCGATCTTCCATCCGCTCCGAATCGGGATTGTGCAGGCCCACGCGCCTGGCGGCTTCGCCCACCAGCAACAGAACACCACCGCGATCTAGCCGATCACCCATCGCATTCAGGAACAGAGCCGGAATGCCCTTTTTGTTCCTGCCCTCGCGGACCTTCAGCCATCGCCGGAGGATGAATGCAGTCTCAGCATCAAAGAATACTATTCTGTTGCTCCGCTTTGCAGTGGGCTTCAGCTTGATCCTCATCTCCACCAGGTCCACATCATCCACATCCAATGAGATCAGCTCGCCTCGCCTTATGCCCGTCTTGGCCAGCAGCGCAATGATCGCCTTGTTCCTTATGTCCATCTCGGAATTGATGAGCCGGCCCATGGCCTCAACAGAAATAAGCTGTCTCTCTTGCATAGAATTGTCCTTATAGCGCCTCAAATAGCGCCGCCGGATGGGAAGGACCGGATTGGATGAGACCAGCCCCTCAAACGTCAGGTAATCGTAAAATGTGGATAGGACGGCGAAGTAATTCTCCACAGTCTTGCCTGCTGCTCCCTTCTCGATCCTCAGATATTCAATGAATCCCCGGAGATGGTCCTTATCAACTGTCTGGAAGTCTACGCGCTGCCCCTCCAGGTAATTCTTGAACACCCTCGAGATATACCCATAGTGTGGGATGGATCTGGAAGACATGCCTCTGAGCTGGCAATCCTTAACAAAATCCTGGATCAGCCTATCCATGTCCATGTTCGCCCATCCGTCTTGACCAATTTGTAGCCCTCAAGCTCTTCCAGCTGGTTTGTTACCGCCTTCACAAGATCGCTGTCGCGAAGGTCTATACCCAATTCCTCAAGCAGTTTATAGCTGTCCATATGGCCGCGCGCCTTGAGGACGTCGACTATCTCTTTAGCATAGCGCCGCGTGCCCTTGAAATTATCCTCCAAGAACGCTTGGGACCGGAAATGCTTCAGCTCGTATTCGTATCTCTCCAGCACGATGTTCTTCTGGCGAAGTTCGTCTCTGAGGGTCTTGATATCGGCCTTCAGGCTATCGAGTTCTTTGACCATTTCGCGCCGTGGCCGAAACTCATCATTTTCCGCCAGCGTGCTTTCCACAATCTCGATAACCCATTTGGAGAGAGGAGTCTTTGCCCTCTCTGCCATCTCCGCCCACCGGGCCTTGTCTGCATCGGAAGGCATATAGACATGGACATACCTAGATCTGTCAGGCTTTACCACATGCTCACCTGATAGCAGATTGTCTTTCTAGTATATAAGCGTTTACGCGTAAAACTGCATTCTAATCTACTCCCCGCTATCACTTTTGACATCGTTCTCATTAAGAGAGGGCTTGCACCGATTAATCTTGCCAGCAGCAGCATTTGATGAGCATCTCATGCTTCCTCTCGGAAAATTTGCGCATTCATTTTAATTTATTTGTTAATTAAAAAATTATTTAAGTAGTTAATAGCGAAAAGCATATAAATATCGTAGGTTTAACTATTCTAATACCTGGCAATATTAGGCAAAATAGATATACTTGGAATTAATTGTACCAGCTGTAATCAATCTTTGGAGGATGAAATATGAAAATTGACTGGCTATCTTCGGCCTTAAT
>Ga0208940_1000912_pt1 | contig 33360 bp, 30 predicted proteins | sample AD_JPNNA6_MetaG_FD_184445 | JGI IMG/M metagenome (GOLD analysis project Ga0208940, IMG submission 184445) | Active sludge microbial communities of municipal wastewater-treating anaerobic digesters from Japan - AD_JPNNA6_MetaG (SPAdes) (version 2) | ecosystem: Engineered > Bioreactor > Anaerobic... | reverse complement strand
CGCTCCCGGCCGTCAGCTTGTGGATGGTCATGGTCACACCCCTCTAAAGCGGATTTCCTCCCCCGGCGGGTCAGGGTTGAACCGTCAACGACCGTGAGTGCAAGAGGTGTGTGGGGCAGTGAAAGCCTGAAAATCTGGGGTCAGTCGTTGGGTCGGCGGTTACAGCGTCGGCGTCGGGGGACGCGGCGGGTTGTGCGGTCGATAGGGTCGAGGGCTCGGACAGGGGGAGGGGAGGTGATCCGGGGAGCGGCTGGGCTCGCTTTAGGTGAGTGGAACCAGTCGAATGGAAGGAGTTACGATGCCGAATCAGACGGCAAGACAGCAGGCGCGACGTGCCGCGTTGGATGCGCAGACGAGGATGCGTCAGGCGAGAGCGGAACAGGAGCGACGCCGAAGCGCGCTGGCGGTCACGGTGGTGACGGCGCTGGCCGAGCGGGATGCCTTGGTGGTCGCGTGTGAGGCGCGTGCCGGTGAAGCGCTGCGGACGTTGACCGAGGCTGAGGGGCTGACGCTGCGGGAGGCGGTCCAGTGGTGCGGCGGCGATGAGCAGCTGAACGTGCGCGAGGCGACACGGCTGCGGAAGGTGCGCAGTGAGCCAGCTGAGGCCGTGGGCGGGTCCAACCAGAGCGATCCGGAGGGCGATGCCGCCGAGGATGCCGACGCCGGCCACGATGGACCGGAGGCCGGCGCGAGTCGTGGCACGTCTCGATGAAGCCGGCCTAGCCGACCTCGCAGCGGCGTGCGCGTCACCGGAGACGGTGGAGCGCTGGCGCTCCAAGATTGTCACCGTTGAAGGTTCAGAGGACCGCTGGTGGACAGGGGCAGTCAGTGGCCGTGGCCACGGGCGCTTTTGGCTGTCCTCGGGGCGCGTCGTGGTCGCTCATCGGTTCGCGTTCGCCCTCGCCTATGGCGTCGAGGAGGCCGCGCGGGTTCCGGTGCTGGGGCACCGGTGCGACAACCCGCTGTGTCAGCGGGTTGGGCCCGGGCATGTGGTCGCCTCGTCGTACGCGGAGAATCGGCGCGAGTGGGCGATCCGACGAGAGCATGCCGGGTCCCCGCTGGGTGACCCGCGCGGGGCCCGACAGCGCGCCCGGGAACTACGCGACTTGGCCCGACAAGACCCGGCCTTGGTCGCTGCCGATCTGGCGCGGTTACGCCGGTTGTACGGCCAACAGTTGACGTTGTGGTGATGGGCATTGAGCAGCGCCCGGCACGGAGGCGAAGTCACGTGCCGGGCGCTGCGGGTTCGAGGACTCTCGGCTCAGGCGTCGTCGGCCTCAGTCAGGAGGTAGGCGGTGTGTCCGTCGGCGTAGTCGGCGAAGCGCTCGAGGGCGGCGGCGAGGTCACGAGCAAGCGCGGGGGAGAGGCGGGCACCTTGACCCGCCCAGGCCTCCAGTGCGCGGCCGGTGTCGATGAAGGTGAAGTCGCGGCCGCGTTCGTCCATGAAGACGATCCCGATCCCGGCCCGGTCGTAGACGACGCCGGGGCCGGGTTTGGTGACGCCGGGGTCGTCCTTGTCGATGAGCCACAGGTCGAGATCGCGGGTTGCCGGTTGGGTGCTCACGAGCGGTGTCCTTTCCGGGGTCGGGGTTGGAGTCAGGCCGGGGCCAGAGCGGTCCATGCCTGGGCCTTGAGGCGGGCGGGTTCGTCGGTGGTGAGTAGCCGCACGGCGCGGGCGTGGGCGGCGTTGCTCTTGTCCCGCACGGGTGCGTAGTGGTCGACGTACTCCACGACGCTCTGGTAGGCCGCCCAAGCGGTGCCCGCGATCCCGGACTGGGTCGCAGCGTCGTGCCACAGGTGGGAGAGGCTGGCCTCGCGTCGGCGAGCGGCGTTGAGGGTGCGCGCCGTGGCGTCTGGGTCGGGTGAGCCGAACAGGGAGCCGATGAGCGCGAAGAACTGGGCGTCGGTCACGGTGGTGTTGATCAGCTGCTCCGCTTCGGCCTCGAAGGCCTCGACGTAGGCGAAGGTGAGGCCGAGGGTGTCGCGGGCGGCCTGCACAGCGTGCTTGGCGTTGCGGGTGTGCCGGATCGCCCAAGACGAGACGTGGTCGCGCAGCGCGGCGTGCTGGGTGTTGGCGCAGACGACACGCACCGGGGTCACGAGGAGGCGGAAGGCGCTGGTGCCGTCGTGGCTGTTGAGGGCGGCGATGTTCAGGTCCACGCGGTCGGTGCCGCCGATGGTCAGATGTTGGGGCAGGCGCATCGTGACGAACACCTGCCGTCCGCCGCGCAGGCTGCCCGCTGTGTCGAAGATCGCGCCGGAGGCGTCCGCGAGGTGGTTCAGGAACTCGGCGTGCTCCTCGTTCTGCAGCGGGTGGTATCCGGCGCCGACGACGGCGAGGGGCTCGCTCTGGCTGGTGAAGGGGTTGGTACGCACGGTGGCGTATGCGCCGGGGACTTCCATCGTGGTCACGCCGTCCTCGCGGATCTCCGTGGCGCTGACGGGGACCTTGCGCACGTCCCAGCCGCCCAGGCGGCCGAGGGTCATGGCGTCTTGAGCGGTGAATGCCTCCCCGGCGACGGTCGTGCCCAAGCGGTGCCAAGGGTCTTGTCGGGCGAAGAGTGCGGCGGCGTTCTGTCCGTGGGTCTCGATGTAGTGGGCCATGGTGGTTCTCCTTCGATGAGTCGGGGGTGGTGCGCGGGTTGCCGGGCGACAACCCGCGCACCGAGTAGTTGGTGGGTCAGGCTGCCGGGGTGGACGTGGTGGCGTCGGCGGGTGCCGTGGCCTCGTCAGGGGTCGCGTCCGACTCGGTGGTGTCGCTGGTGGTCACGTCCGGGGTGGCCTTGGCGCGGGGGCGGCGGGCAGGCTTGGGCTTGACCTGACCGGCGGCTCGCTTCTCGACGTCGGACAGGTCGTAGCCGTTGGCTGCGATGAAGGTCAGGTAGTCGGCGGTCGCGGGTGCGACGCGCCGCCACGACTCCCGGCTGGTGCCCTTCTCCAGGCTGGCTAGCAGTCGGCACAAGGCGATCACTTGGGCGCGGGCCTCGGTCGCCTTGTCGAGCAGGTCTGCCCAGCCGCTGCCGTAGCCGTAACCGCTGTGCTTGAGGCCGAACCACTCGGTGGCCAGTTGTGCACCACCGACACTGGCCACGACCTCCGAGTGTTCGGTCAGGACGCGGGCGATGAACGCCGCCGATCCCTTGGGGGCGGTCTTGCGCTGGGTGAAGGTGGCGAGCCACTCACGGCGCACCGGCTCGGCGGTGTCCCAGGCCTTGTTGGAGTCGATGACGTCGCGGCGTTCGGCGCGGGCGCGCTCTCGGGCCTCGGGGGTCATCTCAGCGGCCTTGGGGGTCGACGAGCCGCGTCCGAAGTTGTACAGGTCGACGTGACCCGCGCCCCGCCAGTCGGTGCACACGTAGCACGGCTCCGGCTGACGGACTCGGACCTCCTTGCCTTTGTCGTCCTTCTGCCAGCGGGTCGTGATGTGCAGGTAGGCGGCGTGGCCGGGGCACTTGGCGTGGGTGGACTTGTTGTAGGCGCGTCCGCCTTCTTTGGTGGACAGGCGGCTGAGGTCGAGCGTGGTCTTGTCGTCGTGGGACGGACGGTCCACGACGAGCACGCCCTTGGCGGTCAGGGTCTCGGCCAAGGCCGAGAGTGCGGCGGCGTCGTCGCGGGCGTCGCGCAGGCGCTGCGTGACGTGCTCAAAGCCACGCCCCTCCTTGGCTGCGAGAGTGAGGGCCTCGACCGCCTCGGGGTCGTTCTCGAACTCGGCCAGCGTGGCCGCTTGGTCGAGGGTGAGGAAATCCCACCGCTGGGCGGCCTTCTCGGCCAACTCGCTGCCTGCGACGGTGAGCGCGGCGTCGACCTCGGCGCGGGGGCGAGCCGTGCGGCGCTTGATCTGCGCGGCAGTCAGCCCGAATGCGGCGAGTTGCTTTACCCCGGCGATGCGGTCTGCTGTGCTCATGTCGCTTCGGTGGTCGTTCTCGGCCATCTGCTGCACGATCCGGTCGGCGTCCTCGGGTCGAGCAACGACCACGGCCGGGATGGTGGCTCGCTTTGCCTCGACGGCCGCGAGGGTGCGGCGCTGGCCGCGCAGGACGACGAACTGCCCCTGTTGGCCGTAGTGGCCGACCACCGGCTCCAGCACGCCGAGTTCGCGGATGCTGGCTACGAAGTCGGTGGTGAGGTTGGCCTCGCTGCGGACGTTGACGCCGACGATGGCGGCGGTGGGGTCGATCTGGACGAGGACGATCTCCTCAGGGGCGGTGTGTTCCGCCGTGACGTTGGTCTCCATCGGTGCTGCTCTCCTATCGAACGGGTTGTTCTGATAGGGCAATCCTTCTCGGGTCCAACCCGTTGTGCTGGAACAGAATTGGGGCTGTGGACAACCACACATCCCCACGTCACCCTGGGGATTACAGGGGCGGATTGCCCTGTCCCAAGCCCGAATTGAGCCCGGCCTCCCCGTCAATGCAACCGGCTGGGTGTTAGGGGAGGGGAAGAGTGTGCCCGGTGAGTCCCGACAGTCGATCGGCGCATGATGGGACCCCGAGGTCTGGCAGCGAGTACGTGCGGCCTCCATGTACGACTTGCGTCATCATCTCGACGCTCCTGCGGGTTCATCCAGTGGCTGCACTGGGTGAACGAGCTGCACATCCTCCGGGAGGTTCGAGGCCGCGTACTGCTTGATCTGCCCCCCGTCGCGAACCGTCCGGCAAGTTGGATCCAGATCGGCCCGACAGGGTCTATTTGCGGCAACCAACGCGAGCAAGGCCAGCGATGTCACCCCGTCCAAGCTGATCAGAGTCGCCGTCCCCTGTCGTGGGGCTCATGACCTCCGGCACGCCGTCCGCTGAGTGGCCGAGTCCGAGAGCATGGCCGATCTCGTGGAGCAGGACCCGTCGGCCAGTAGTGGTAGGAGGGTCGGTCACCGGGGTGTCGTTGCGGATCAGCACTTCCCCGCTACGGATGAGTCCGTCTCGCGCGGACCAGGTAGGTCCGCCGACGCCGAGTTCTGGGCCTGCGTCCAGGCTCAGATCACCCGCCCTTGTTCCTGCCGGGGCGTATCGGATCGTGATGGCACCACCACCAGGAGTGGGCTCGCCCACGCGGAGGTCGAGACCCGAGGCGTCACGAAGTAGATCGACCGAACGACTCAGGGCCACCGCGGCTCCCGCAGGCGAAGGGCCCCGGAGGTCAAGGAAGATCGGCGTCTCGCACGCCCAGTGGACTGGTGAGCCGTTGACGCGGGAGAGGAAGCTGTAGTCGCGACCATCCACGAGGTCATCGGCCGCGCCCGCAGCTGCTGCGGACGGAAGTGACGGCACGGATGGACGTCCCGTCGTCCTCATACCGGCAACGGGAGAGCCAAAACCCATGAGGCCAGCAACAAGAACGATTGCCAGCGCGCTGGCGGCGGTCAGGCCAAGCGGTGCGGCTGTCTGAAAGGCGAACCTGTTCGATCGGCGTCGGCGCGTGAACCTCGGATGACGGCGATCCCACCTGCTCATGTGCGTCCGCGCGACAGGTACCTTTCGCCGTAACCGGCCCCCTTGCTTGACCTGAAAGAACATCCGGCCCAGCTCTCTTCTCGTTAAGGGCCAGGTGGCCCGAGGGTGGTTGTCTCGGGCCACCTGGTGACCGGTCGGTTCAGTTGGTGCGGTGGGTGGACCAGGGGTGATTGGCCAGGGCGTGCAAACGCACGGCCTGGGTGGCGCGCTGGGTGTCGAGGTCGACCATCCGGTTGACCCGGTCGAAGAGGGCCTTGAGGTCGACGGTGTCGGCGCCGGGGATGCTGGTGCCGATCCGGCCGAAAGCGTGGCCGTGTAGGTCGTAGCCGAAGGTCGGGGGCACCTTGACCGGCTGGTCGCCGGCGAGGCCACCGACGAGCAGCCAGGTCAGGTCGTAGGGCCGGTAGGCGCCGTCGACGATGGCTTGGGTGGAGTCCACGATGGCCGGGAAGGTTGCCTTGTGGAGGTGGCCGCGGGTCTCCTCGACGGCGGCGACGTTGGCCTGGCAGTCCTCGAGGAGGTCCTCGTGCTCGGCCAGACGGGCGTCGAGTTGGTCGACCAGGCCGTCGCGCTCTCGGGAGACCTTACTGCCGTCGGTGGCGATGGCGAGGTAGCCCAGGGTGGGCATGACATAGCCGGCGACGAGGGCGAGAAATACCATGAAGATCGTTGTGCCGAGGCTGGCCTCGCCCAGGGTCATCAGGCCGCGAAGGATCATCCCGGCGGTGACCGCAGCGGTGACGGTGACTGCTGCAGCGATGATGAAGGCGCTCCGGCGGCGGTAGGCCTTCTCGCCCTGGTGACGGTTGTTCTCGGCGAAAGCCTCTCGACCGTGGTTGTGCGCCGTGCCGGCGTGGTGGACGAACCAGGTCTGTCCGATGATGACCGAGGCGACCAGAGCCACCGACAGCGACCACGCGCCGAAGTCCAGCCACGGCTGGAGGATCGGCACGTTCAGCCATACCGCGGCGAACCACAAAAAGCCGACGAACTCCACCCAAGGCAGCCACGGGGCGATCTTCTGGAGCCAGTACGGAGCACGGCGGTGGTGATGCTTGCTGTCCTGCTCGTCGGTTTCGATCTTCTCGTCGAGATCGTGCACTCGAAGGACCGCGTCCGCGGGGGAGTAGGCGGCTCCGGTCTCGGGCGTGAGCAGGGGGTCGGTGCGGCCCTCGAGTTGGTCGAGGGTGGCCTTGGAGTCCTCGAGGCGGCTTTGGGCGTCGTCTAGGTCCGGGTCGACCTCGTTCTCGAGGCGCGCGGTCAGATCGTTGGTCGCGTCCTCAACGAAGGGCTCGGTGATGCCGCGTCCGATGTGAGCCGGCGGGTACCACTCGGCGCGCGGGGTGCCGACCTGCTGGTGGTGCTCGACGGTCATCCGACGCCAGTTTTCGGCCGCCCGGTACTCGTTCTTGCTGTAGTCGAGCCGACGGGCCTCGGCCTCGGTCAGGGGCGGGTTGCCCGGGTTGGCACCGGACGGCTGAGTCTTGCTGGTGCTGATGGTCATTGGAGTGGTCCTTCCGTTGTTGTTGTTGGCCTGAATCGCGAAATTCACCCGCGTGCGCCCGGCAGCGTGTAGGTGATCCGCACGGTCCGGTTCTTCTCACTGCGCGGGTCACCCGGGTAGGGCTGGTCGGTGTTGCCGTGAGCGAACTTCCCGGTGATGGTCGACGACGCCACCCCGAAACTCTTCGCGAGCAGGGCGGCGATCGCGTCGACCCGCTGCTGGCTCAGAGTCCGGTTCGAAGGGCTGTCAACAGCGGGCTTGCCGGCCGTGTCGAGGGGACCCTCGTAGGAGGTCCAGCCGTCGAGTTTGAACGTCGCCCCAGCAGCAAGAGCCTGGTTTACGCAGTCGTTGAGGTCCTTGACGGTCTGGTCGGGATCGATCAGCGTCGGGGTATTGACGACGAAGTAGGAGCCCGGGATGTCGCACGTCAGGGCCTCGGGGTCATCCGGCGGGGCGATGGTCTTGATCGGCGTTCCGGGCATACCCAGCGTCGGAACCGGCGCAGCGACCGGCCCGGTCGAGGTGGGCGCGGCCGTCTCGGGGTCGATGAACGTCACACTGGTGGCGCCTGCTGCAGTGAGCAGCTCACGCCAGGTGTTGTTCCGGTAGTTCTTCTCGGCCTGGCCGAGCTGGGGTTGCGTACCTGATGTCGGAACGGTGACGAAGGTGACGGGACCGTGCAGCGCGGGCTGGACGCCGGCCTTCTTCACGCTGGCCACGATCTCCGCGGGCTGGACCGACCAAGCGAGGCTCCGAAAGTCCACCGGAGCCACGAGATCGATGCCCGTGGACACGACGATGGTGGGCACCTTCGTGAAGTCGGTGCGGGTCAAACCCGTGTACAGCGACTGGGTTCCGGTGGTGGCAGGGGTGTTGAGGGCGGCCTCGATAGATGCGATCTTGTCGTCGATCTTGGGCAGTGCCCGAGAGTCCACGGTGATCGGGGCGTCCGAAGGCGAGTCTCCGGTGCGCGCGGTCATGTCCATCACGGTCGTGGACGAGGCGCCGTCGCTGTCGATGCGGGTGAGCGCCACCTTCTCGTGAGCCAAGCCCACCTTCTGCAAGTCGGCCTTCACGCTGGCCGGTAGCGCGATCGCGGACGCGTTCGCCGTCGGCGCGGTGTAGACGATGTGGCGGACGACATCGACGACGTCGGCGACGCCCTTGAATGCTCCAGCCGCGTAGCCGACGCCGCCCAGAACGGCGACGGCGGCCACAACGGCGATGACTGCGGCGATCTTCATCGGCGTCGAGAGTCGCGACGTCGGCTGACCACGACGGATGGTGCGAGTCCTGCGGCCATGCCGCAACTGGGATCGACGGGAATTTCCCCGTGCGCGCATCGGACGGGCGTGCGCCCGGTTTCGGCCTCGGCTGCTTTTGGTGGTCATGAGGCGCCACAGGCGCCGTATCCGCTGAACGGATAACTGCGACGATAACATCGCGGGGTGAGACGATGATGCGCTTTACCTGACGCCTTGTCAAGACTAGGTCGGGATGGACACGCCAGCGTGAACCGACACGACGTCTCCGGAGACTTCATCGTTGGGAAGTTGGAGCATGCCTGATACCCCCGGTTGCGCCGACCTCAGCGGGGACCTCGACCTTCAGGGCCGGCGCGGGCATCGCCCGCGAGCCCGTTGACGGGCAAGTTCATTGAGCAACGACCTGGCCACGGCAGCCGGACGTGTAGCGGGTCCTTGAGTCCGCTCCTGGACTACCTTGGGCATGGGCTTTCCTCTTGTTGGGAGGTGCGCACTTCTCCATGTCACCTCGCCGAAAGTCCGCAATTTCTGGTCATTGCCCTCGCCGAAGACCCCCTCACCTCAGGGAGCCGCACCGTCCACCGCGGACTCCACCTTGGGGGCTCCTCCGCGCCAGCAGCCCCAGCAAGGTTCGGTGTTGCAGCCAACTCCGCCGCTCGATCCCGTTGGCTGGAGGAACCCGGGCCTAGATCTCGATGCCGCATACGCATTACGATGTCACGCGTCCGTGCCCAGACCCAGGGGGAGTGAGCTTGAGCCCGACCCAAGGCCGCCCCAGAGTGGCGGCCTTAATCGATGGTCAAAACTTCTCCAATGCCCTAAAGGACGCATTCGGCCTACGGCGGCCCGCCCTCAATCTGCCAGCCATCGTCAACGGCCTATGTGAGCAGCGAGGGTGGCAGTTAGAACAGGTGCGCTTCTACACCGGCATGGTGGATCGAGGTCTTGAGCCTGACCTCCACGCCTACTGGATGCGGCGCTTGAGCCAGTATGGCCGTCAGCCGGGCGTGACAGTGTGGACGCGGCACAACAGCTACGGGACTCGCCGCCTGTCATGTGAAAAGTGCGGACAGGTCACATTGCAGCGCGTTGGGCGTGAAAAGGGCGTGGATCTGAGGATCGCCCTCGACGCAACGCGTCTGGCCTATGAGCGAGAAGTCGACGTTGTCCTTCTTTTCACGCAGGATCAGGACTTCTACGAACTCGTCACAGAGTTGCGCCACATCACGGAGCGGCAGGGCAGGACCGACTTTGTGGTGGCCTCCGCCTTTCCCATCGGTCAGGGCCGTCGCCGCGGTGGCGTGCGAGGCACCCTCCAGATTCCGTTATCGAAGGAAGACGTCCAGGCGACGTAGCGTCCCCCGTAGTTTTCTCTTCGCGAGAGCGCGCCTTGCGTTGTGGCCACGTCCAGGACTAGCATGGCTGCCGCTCCCCGCCGGACCTGCTTGACGAAGCGTGGCACAGCCACATCGCATGCCTCCGGCGGGGTCTCTTATGTCGTGGGGCGGCTGACGGTGGTGCCCTGGAATCGCTCCTCGACTGCCGTGCGAGCTCTCTGAAGTCCGATCAGCGCGCGGTGGGGGTCACCCAACACTCTGCTTCCGTCCCAGAGCACACCGGATCGGTAGCGCAGTTCTGCCCAACGCTGGCTCTGAGTCAGGGCGGCCATGTGCCTCAGGTAGCTAGCGCGTCCTCGAAGGTGGGCTTCAGGCGAGAAGGCTCGTTCGCCGCCGTCGTAGATCACACACTGTTCAATCGCGAGATCTGGCCGGTCCTGAAGAAGCCTGATCAAGTGAGGTTCGCAGACGATATCCGAACGTCGGAAGTCGCATGGGGTTGTATAGAGGCGAGACCGATCGTCGGTTCCCGGAAGGCGGAAAACGCCTTCGAACGCGATGATGAAAACGGAGAGTTGACCCCGTAGTTGCTCGACGAGATGTGTAACCCCTTCGACAGTGACGAAACCAACGACCACAAGGTGACGGATCGATGGGGCCTGCGATAGGGCTTTCTCCACTGCAGCCACCGCTGTCCCACCCGTCGCAACGATGTCGCAAAGAAGCAAGGTCGAGACGCCCTCGATCTCCTCGAACTTGGCGTAGCGCTGGGTCGCGCCTGACGGGCCATCTGCGGGCCGGTGACTCTCGCTTGTGATGAAGCTCTGCGCCCCGGGCTGGTGGCCAAGTGCTTCCAATGCGGCCTGTGGAGAGAAGGTAGCTCCTCCGCGGAGGACCACGAGTGGATGTGGCCTCTCGGGCGGCACCCCGTGTCTCTCCCAGGCAATCGAACCCAGTGCCTCCCTCGTCGCCGCGCTTACCTGATCGATGTACCGCTGTCCAACAAGCTCAGGGCTCGCGACCACAACTCGAGAGCCGGGCGTTGAGACTACGGCGATCTGGGCTCCACTGACATCTAGTGTGAAGTAGGCACCGTCACCACCGGATCGGCGGCACTCCGCCCACTCACCATCGACAATGTTCATCACAATTTCGCCGCCCTCGGCCATCGTGGCCGCCCGGTAATCGACGAAACGCGGCCTATGAAGTTGACCACCTTCTCGCGGCCGTCGGCGGCGATGACAGGCGATGGCACCGGACTTTGATTATTAACTCGGACCACCGTGCAGCGAACGCCACGCCAGTCACCTGCAGAGATGCGCTGGTCCAGCATCGTCGCCGACGTGATAACGATGATCTGGAGCCCGAATGCGCGCCCGAGCGACTCCCAATCCAACTCGAAAAAGCGGGATGGACAGCCGCCCCCGGACTCGTAGATACCGTTGTCGAAGACGTAGAGGTCCAGCCGATCAATGGACCTCGCACAAGTTGCTAATCCAGCCAGAGCGCCGAGCTCCATCAGAATCGATCCGTCTGTGTCGCAGGCAATAACCTCAACACCCGTGCCCGCCAGACCTACTGCGAGGCCGGTCGCAACCGAAGTGACGCAACCCATGGCGTCGAGCGCCAGCACGGGCGCGTCTGCCCTCTGTTCAAGCACGCCGGCGGTGCGGCCGAGACCCACGACGTATACGCGACGTCCCCGTCGTGCCGCGCAGATCACTGCCAAGGCATCTTCTGTCGACAGATCGTCGATCACGCGCGCTCCACCAGTCCGGGGGATACCCATAGAACGACTGGAACTTGCTGGCTTCGATGATGTCGTACGGCACTCTCAACGACGATTGCAACTTGGTTCAGGTCAAGGTCAGGGGTCAGGTCAGCACAGCGTGCTCCTACGGCATCGGCGATACTGCGGGCGTGTGAATAGTGCGCTGCAGCCCACCAGTCAGAATCGCCCAGCGAACCCCGGTCTGTCGCCAGAATAATGGGCTGAATACCATGAGACCCCGACAATCGACCAAGCGTCTCGAATCCACGACGCAGACCCGAACTTTCCATGATCAGAAGGCATGTCTGATTTGCAAGTAGTAGACCAGCTGCAATGCCAACTGCTGTCGCCTCGTCACACACCTGGTAAACCCGCTTCCCGTCCAGTGCGCGGAGGCTCTCGATGAGGGGAGTCGACTTGCTATCCGGCAGCACGGCAAAGAAGTCACTGTGTCCAATTAGGGTCTTCGCAAGGGCGGATGCCGCTAGCACGTTACTGTCCGACGACGTATTCGACTGTTGAGTTAGACCGGGCCTGGCGAGCTCCTCGTCGGCTGATACACGTGTGCACCGCGGAGGTCAGAACTCTAACATCGTCAGTTTCTGCCACGCGGGCGATACCTAAGGCGATCGATTGGGTGAGGTCCTCTTGGATCACCAGCTGACGGGCGAGCGCATCGACGTAGCGCGGGATCTTTCCCAGCCCGAGGATCCTGCGATTGGGGCGATATGAGACCGTCGCCGTGCCGACGTAGGGGAGAAAGTGATGTGGGCACATCGACACGAAATCAATTTCGTCGACGGTGACCCATCCGGGTCGAGACGCCTCCGACCCCAGTGTTCGAGTGATCTTTAGCAGTGCGTCAGGATCTTCGACGGCGTGACCCTCCAGTAGATCGCCATAACCACGCGATATGCGTCCAGGGTTCTCGTTGAGGTGCTCGCGCAGACCATCTGCGGCGGTCGGCGCGAACGTGTCCAGCCAAGCGGCCACGCTCAAGTCCGGGTTCGCCAGCGCCGCGCTCGAGCCCCCGTCCCCTTTCAGCTCAATGATGATGTTCTCATATGGCGTTGTTCCGATGTTCTGAAGGCTGTGGGGGAGGCCGGCTTCATGGTGTACCACCTGCCACCGCTCATCACTCTGACGTACCACATTGCCGTCAGACTCCCGCATCACGGTCTCGCCAGGGGTCACTACTACGTAGACGTATGGGTGCGGGTGCTGGTGGACGGGCGCTGTTTCGCCCGGGCCTAACAGTAAGGTCCAGATGCGAACGTGGCCATTCTCAAACAACATGTTCGTGCCGATCTTTTCCACAATTCTCCTAATTCTTGTCGAACTCGATCATGGAGGCAGGGACACCGCGCACGCATACGCGCAAACCAAATGCGCGTAACGCACTTCCCTCAAATTCTCCTCGACGGTTGGCTGGTCTCATGTTCCGGTCATTACTGAACCAGGAACCGCCTCGCCCCACCCTGTATGCGTCATTGACCCGGCGGCTGACGACGGGGCTGTTGCCGTCATTGCAGGGCGCCTCACGCCCCTGAGGTTTTCCTAGTGAGTAGAATAGCGATCTCTCCTTGGTAACCACGTCAAGACGGTCGCGGGTCCACTCCCAAACGTTGCCTAGCATGTCGTATAACCCCCAGGGGTTCGCTGGGTATGAACCAACGGGTGTGGGTCCTTCTCTTCGTTGTCCGCTGTTGACCCGGCTCGGGTCGAAAGTGTTACCCCAGTAGTACCTAGTTCGGGTGCCGGCGCGACACGCATACTCCCATTCGGCCTCAGACAGGAGCCGGTAGTCCAGTCCTTCACGCTCCGAGCGCCATAGGCAATACTCATTCGCATCCCGCCATGAAACGAAGACCACGGGTGCATCTGGATGACGCCACGAATCGGGCAGCCCTCTGCTGCCTGACCCGGTTGCCAGATGGGCGAGGAAACCCTTGCTCGCGCTGCGGTAGCGCGTGGACTTCATGAACTCAGCCCAGAGCGCGTTGGTGATTGGAACGGAGCTGACCAGAAGTGGTTCCGGGACCAGGACCTCATGGACCGGCGTTTCATTGGGGAAGAGTGTGCCGCCCATGAGAAAGCGACCACTCGGTAGGTGGCGAAAGTGGTCGCCGCTGACCGACGTCCACCACCCGAGGTCACGTCGGGCAGTCGCCAATTTAGGGCGCAGAATCGAAGGTGTCTCCCCCTCGCGTATACGTAGCACACGACCCAGTAGAGCCGAGGCGGTGGGCGGGCGATTCTCGGGAATCGGGGATAGCAATGCTTCAAGTAACTCGATCAAGGGGTCAGGTCCCTCAAGAATGTCCAGATCCGCCAGAGACGGACGCGTTCTCAAAGCGCCAGTCAGCAATGCGAGCGCCACGGCCCCTACAGAGTAGAGATCTGATGCCGCTGTCGGGGTTCCGTGCCCATCCAACAGCTCCGGAGCCATAAAATCGGGCGTGCCGACCTGCTCAGACACAGCCGTCACCCGTAGGTCAAGCACTCCTGTAGATGCCCCAAGGTCAACATATACAACGCGCATTGGGTCGCAGCTCTTAATCATGACGTTTGAACTTGAGATGTCACGGTGCAACAATCCACGGCTGTGTATGTCCACCAAGCCGCGAGCCATGCCCTCCAGGCAGCTGAGAACCTCCGCAGACCCGAGTGCGCCGTTTTGCTCCACCCACTCCTCCAGGGTTCCAAACTCAAGGTACTCAACGGCCACGTATGGGGCGCCTGCTACTGAGCGCCCTTCATCTATCAAACGGGCAACGAAATCCGAGTCCTTGAGCCGACGGAGCATTTCCCCTTCGCGCTCAACTCGCGCCATGGTTGGGACGTGCATCAGCGCCTCAGGGACCACGGACTTGATGACACATAGTGCGCCATCTGCTAGGTGGGTAGCTTGCGCGACGAAACTGCCGCCATTGCGACGCAATAGGCCAACAAGGCTGTAGCCGTTGGGTAGAACGGTCTCTTGGATCGACCCCGCGCGCGTTGACGTCGCGTCGGAGGTCAACTGTTCGAGAGCCGCTGCTACGTGGATGGGGGGAAGCGCTTCCGTCGGAACGTCCCCTGAGATCCGACGCGCGCCTACCGTTTGGTCATCAGCGAAGATTCCGAGTCCGGTGTGTAGGTCAAGCGGGATCCAGGATGCGTTCCTCCCCACTGTGCTTTCGAGCATGCCGAATGTGACTCCGACTATCGAACGTTGCGCACTGCCGCTAGCAACGGTCACGTCAGGAAACAGCGGATATGCTATGGCTGCCGTACGGTCCACTAAGTAGAGTGTCTCCGGCTCCAAGGGATCAGCCACTCTCAAGCGGCGCGACTCGAAAATCGGGTTACTGCCCGTTACGAGGCGTACGTCGAGGTCGATAGCCGACGATCGCGGTACCCTCCTCGCCTCGAGGATGGCGACGCACTCGAAGCCAGTCAAGAATGAACACGCGTCAAGTACCTCACAGAACGCAGTACCAAGGGCTGAAGAAAAGTGCGCTGCGCGCTCCTCGATAGCGGGCCCACCGTGAACTAGTTCGTTACGAAGTTGTACGATAGTTCTCAGCGGGGGCAACGCACTATCGATGCAAGGCGTCCAACCAAGAGCAGCTTCCGCTATTGACGTACGCACCCCTTGCGTGGACCACTTCTGGCGCATTTTCGATAATCGTTCAAGCCGATCTACCGCTTGGCCAAGTGTGAGTCGAGTGGCAGGCTTGGCTAGCGTGTTCGCTTTTGCGTCGTCCCGCTCGTATGACGAAAGCAACGCGCTCATGAGTCCATTTAGGCTCGCGACTGTCCATTCGGTTGCCGCGACCATTGCGCCGACCCGGTCGAGTGAAGATTGAGCCGTAAAATGCATCCGTCCATAGACGGCGGCAGGAAACGGCAGACGGTACTCGCCAATGTAGCGGAGGAATCGTGAGTCAGGAGCCCGCATCTGGGGAACTCGGGTCGTGAAGCTGGCCGTCGGCGCGCAAAGAGTCGAAGATGATCTGGTCAACCGCCGAGGAGCGATTGCGGCCCGAATAGTCGAACCAGACCATCTCAGCGATCTCACTAGCTGGTTCAAGGTGGCCGCGGTATTCGGCGCGATAGCACGTCATCCGAACAATCAAGCCATCGGGGTGCCCGTGAGCCTGCGCCTCGAATACGCCAGCTGGGGCAAGGGTGTCCTCGATGAGCTCTACTGACAGTTCCTCAGCGATCTCACGACGAAGCGCCTCCCAATCTGACTCCCCGTGCTCGCGCTTGCCTCCAGGGATGTAGTAGGTGTCCTTGCCTCGCGTTCGAGTGCTGAGAATCCGACCATCCACGATGTGGATCCACGCGAGCTTGTCGATGTAGTTTGGCATATTTTCTCTTTCCTGCGTGTTAGAAATTGATTAGATACGGGCCTTGCGCAGTTCGTCTACGGTCTTCAGGGCGGCCCTTAGGCGCACTTGCGGATTCCCCGTCAGGAGAAGTGGAGCTATGTTCATGCGCACCAGAACGTCAAGGACCAAATCGTGGAGCCGGAGCCTGAGGTCGTTGTCCGGCATGCGTTGTCCGTCGTCGACTAGGTCGACGCCGGTGTGATCGCATAGAAACACCGCGTCGTACATACGATGTTGGTAACTGGTCAAGAGGCGCGTACGATCAGGCGGGGGATTGAAGAACAGCGCCTCGTGGGCGAGGTTGTTAATAAGTCCGCTGTCTGAGATTGCTGGCTCCGACTGCTTGTCCGCTTCCGCCTCATCAAGAAGGTTTGCGACAATTAAGTAGTCACGGGTCTCGATACTTTTAATTGCATCTATCCCACAAACGGTAATGGCCCTCCGGGCATGTTCAGGCAAAAGGCGCAAGTCGCTGTCGTGCTTGAGAAGCCCCTCTACAAGCGTGGTTTTGCCGCTGGAGTAGGTTCCCACGACCGCGAGTTTGAATGCAGCCATATCAAACCAGGGTTGCGAGGGTTGAGACGTGTGGCGACATGGGACCCTTCTCGTTGGGCTGCCTCCGCCTCTCAGGGCGTGATGAGAGCGCGGCCTCTAGGTCGAGCGCTAGAGGCACCTTCATCCTAGGGCCCAGAACTCCCTTGAGACATGCGAATCCGAGCCCTTGGCGCGCAGTCCAGTCTGCGGCGAGTTGCTTGACGCCAGCGACGCGGTCCGCCGTGGTCATGTCGGAGCGGTGGTCGTTCTCGGCCATCTGCTGCACGATCCGGTCGGCGTCCTCGGGCCGAGGGACGACCACGGCGGGGATGGTGGCCTGCTTGGTCTCGACGGCGGCGAGGGTCCGGCGCTGTCCACGCAGGACGACGAACTGCCCTTGCGGGTCGTAGTGGCCGACCACGGGCTCCAGCACGCCGAGTTCGCGGATGCTGGCCACGAAGTCAGCGGTGAGGGTGGCTTCGCTGCGGACGTTGACGCCGAGGACGGCGATGGTGGGGTCGATCTGGACGAGGACGATCCCCTCAGTGGCGGTGTTCTCCGCCGTGGTGTTGGTCTCCATTGGTGCTGCGCTCCCATCGAACGTGGTTGTTCTGATAGGACAATCCTTCTCGGGTCGAACCCGTTGCGCCGGAACAGTTTTGGGCCTGTGGACAACCAAGGAGCAACGTGACGTCTGTGGATGGAAGAGTCGGATTGCCCTGTCCCAAGCCAGAATTGACGCGAGAACCACCCGAAAATGCAACCGGCTGGGTGTTAGGAGGTCCCGGCCACCGCGAGATGAAGGACCTCAAGGCCAAGGTCCGACGCCTCGAGGAAGACAACGAGATCCTGCGCCGAGCATCCATCTTCTTCGCGGGGGAACTCGACCCCCGCAGCCGGTGATCGTCGCGTTCGTGGACGAGATGCGCACCGAGGGCTACGCGGTCGAGTCGGTCTGTCGGGTGCTGCGTGAGCAGGGCTGCCAGGTCGCCGCGCGCGGACCTACCGGCACTGGGTACAGCCTGACCGGACAATCGCGGCTCGTACCGTGAGCGACGCGGCGGTGGAAGGCGCGGTGCGCCGACTGGCCTGGACGGTGGAGGAGCACGGGTGTCGTCGCTTGACGCCTGAGGGTCTGTACGGGCGGCGGAAGATGACGGTCCTGGTGCGTCGCAGCATCCCGACCGCGTCGCCGGGATCGGTGGACCGGGCGATGAAATCCCTTGGCTTGCAGGGCATCACGCGGTCCAAAGGGATCCGCACCACGATCCCGGCCAAAGACGGTCAACGAGCAGGGGACCTGCTCAACCGCGACTTCACCGCGGCCGCTCCGAACCGGAGCTGGGTCATGGACTTCACCTACTGCCGCACGTGGGCGGGGTGGACCTATGTCGCGTTCATCGTCGAGGTGTTCGCCCAAAAGATCCTCGCTTGGCATGCCGCGACGGTCCGAGACGCCGACCTGGTCCTGACCCCGTTGAAGATGGCGATCTGGCAGCGCGACCGTGACGGACACCCGATCGAGCCCGGCGAGCTGGTTGGTCACTCCGACGCGGGCCGGCAGGGCGGATTCGATCGGTCGTCGCAACACCTTAAGTGTGGAGGTGAGCCAGGTGGGACGACCTGTGGGATGGGGCGCCGCGGTGACGGGTCGGCCCTCGGTGAGGTCGCCGGGTCGGCCCGGGGCCGCGCACCGGGAGGTGTTGACGGTCTTCTGGGACCGGGTCGCCGAGGGCGCCTCGACCGAGGACGCCGCCCTTGCGGCGGGCGTGTCGGCGCCGGTCGGCACTCGGTGGTTTCGCCAGTGTGGCGGGATGCGGAACGTTCCGAAGAAGCCGGCCTCGGGCCGGTACTTGTCCTTCGCCGAGCGTGAAGAAATCGCCATCCTGAGAGCCCAGGATCGGGGGGTGCGGGAGATCGCTCGGGCCGTGGGCCGGTCGCCGTCGACGATCTCGCGGGAGCTGCGCCGGAACGCCGCGACCCGCAGCGGGACGCTGCTGTACCGGGCCTCGACCGCGCACTGGAAGGCCCAGCGGGCCGCGGCTCGACCCAAGCCGGCCAAACTGGCCGTGAATCACCGGCTTCGGGAGTACGTCGAACACCATCTGGCCGGCGCGGTCACCGACGCGCAGGGCCGCCCGATTCCCGGGCCGCAGGTGCCGTGGAAGCGTCGCCGGCACGGGCGCCGCGCCGACCGCCGGTGGGGCTCATCCTGGTCCCCGGAACAGATCAGCCGCCGCCTGAAGGTCGACTTCCCCGACGATGAGTCCATGCGGATCAGCCACGAAGCGATCTACCAGGCGCTCTATGTGCAGGGCCGGGGTGCATTGCGTCGAGAACTGACCGCGTGCCTGCGGACCGGGCGAGCGTTGCGTGAGCCCCGCGCGCGGACCCGAGCCAAGGGCAAGAAGTTCGTCACCGACCAGGTCCGGATCTCGGCCCGACCGGCCGAGGTCGCGGATCGGGCCGTCCCGGGGCACTGGGAGGGCGACTTGATCATCGGGCTGGACAAGTCCGCGATCGGCACCCTGGTCGAGCGCACCACCCGCTACACGATGCTGCTGCACCTGCCGCGGATAGACGGCTTCAACGAACCCCGCGTCAAGAACGGACCGGCGGTCGCCGGGCACGGCGCCGAAGCCGTCCGCGACGCGATCGCCACGAAGATCACCACCCTTCCCGCGCACCTGCGCGCCTCGCTGACTTGGGACCAGGGCAGCGAGCTCGCCCAACACGCCCAGCTGCGCGTCGACACCGGCCTTCAGGTGTTCTTCTGCGACCCGCACTCCCCGTGGCAGCGCGGCACCAACGAGAACACCAACGGGCTCCTGCAGCAGTACTTCCCCAAGGGCACCGACCTGTGCCGGTACAACGAGGACGAACTCGACGCCGTCGCCCACACACTCAACGGCCGACCCCGCAAGACCCTCGACTGGGCCAACCCCGGCCGAAGCCCTCAACCGGCTACTCTCGGGCCGTCAGAGCAGCGGTGTTGCCTCGACCCCTTGAACCTGAGCAATACACAGCGATTCGCTTCACCGAGCACCTCGAACTCGAGGGCGGACGGCCTTCGATCGGATCGGTCGGCGACTCCCTCTTAACCGGCTAATGCGGGCAACGGTGCAGGTCAGAGACACGCCGTAGGTCAGTCGATGTGGTGCTGCTGCGGGTCGTGGGTGCTACACCTGTTGCTCATGGATACCAGGGCCGTCTTGCGGCTCGAGGAACGTGGCGAGGGCTGGGGCCTGACCGGCGCCATGGCGACGCGGTTCACGTTAGTCGATGAGTACCTGGGTCATCTGCTGGATCGGAACTACTCGCGTGCCACGGTGCGGGCCTACGGGTATGACCTGTTGGCGTTCTGCCGCTGGCTGGTCGAGCAGGACCTGGTCCTGGAGGCGGTGACCACGAACGTCCTGCTCGACTATCTGAAGGCGTGCCGGGAGGCGTCGGTGGCAGGGCGGCCGGGCCCGAACGTGGTCACCATGGATGGTCAGCGTCTGGACCGGTACGCGGCCACGACGATCAACCGCCGCCTGGCGGCGATCTCGGGACTGTTCACCTTCGCCGGGCTGCGCTCCGCCGGGGCCAAGAACCCGGTGCCCAAAGGGCGTGAGGCGCGGTGGGCGGCCGCTGGGGAGCGGTCCGGGATGCTGGCGCACACGACACGGCGACGCAAGCCTCGTTCGGCGTTGCGGCTGCGTGAGCCCAAGCGGCTGCCGGTGGCGCTCTCTGCTTCCGAGGCCGGCGAGCTGGTGGGAAGCCTGCGCACCTGGCGCGACCGCGCGATCGCCGGGTTGATGCTGTGGTCTGGCCTGCGCTCGTGCGAGGTGCTCGGCCTGGACGTCAAGGACGTCGACATCGGCGGTAGGTGGGTCACCGTCACCGGCAAGGGAAACAAGCAGCGACGCGTCCCGCTGGACGCCGACGTCGCCTCGGTGATCGACGTCTACCTGCTCGCCGAGCGGCCCGCCTCGGACTGTGACCGGCTGTTCCTGGTGGCCAAGGGCCCGCACCGCGGGCAGGGGCTGAGCCCGGCCGGGCTGCGCACGATCTTCCGCTACCACCGGCAGCTGACCGGGGTGGCGGGCGGTCATCCGCACGCGCTACGGCACACCTTCGGCACCGTCCTGGCCGAGGCCGGCGTCGACCTCGCGGTGATGCAGGCGCTGCTCGGACACGCCCACGTGGATACCACCGCACGGTATGTCCATCTCGCCCCGACCCACGTGAAAGCCGAGTTCGATGCCGCACGCGAACGCATCCGCAACCACCACCGTTGACGGAGCTGGTCCGGGCTTGCGCGGTGAGGAACTGCTGACCGCTTACCTGGACCGGCTGGGTGCCACCGGTCGCGGCAACGTCTCCTACGAGCGGGCCGCCCGAAGGTTCCTGCGCCGCTGGCCCGACCCCCAAGCCTGGGCCGCGCTTTCCTTGCAGGACAGGCTTGCCGAGGACACCGCCACTCGTCCACTGATCACGTTCCTGATGCTGCACCATGGGCTGGCGCCGGGCTATGACTACCTGCTGGAACGCAAGCTGTCCTCGGTATGGCGGGAGATCCACGGCAGCCCGCTGCAGGGCGAGATCGACCGCTTCCTGTCCGCCTCGCAGCAGCTGGGGTTCTCGATGCGGGTCCGGCTGGCGACCGGCTCGCAGGTGCCCGTGCGGTTGTTGATTCAAACCGGTAGGCGAATCGAGGACCTCACCCAGGACGACCTGGAAGAGTTCGCCGCGGCCTGCCACGAGCGGACCCGTAGGACCGGGACCAGCCACAACCACTACCTGTCGGCGATCAGCAACGCCCACCGGGTCTTGTTCCATCTCGGCGTCCTGGACTCGTTGCCCCGATCGGGTGGGCCGACCCCGCTGGCGGAGCGGCTCGCCCACGTGTCACCACCGGTCCGGGCGGAGCTGGTCGCCTACCTGGAACGCAAGAAGGCGACCTGCCAGGTCAAGACCGTCTCGGCGATGGCCACCCGCCTGAAGCACTTCGGCGTCTTCCTGGCCGAGGTGGACCCCGCCCTGAGCACGGTCAAGGACCTGGACCGGCGCCGACACATCGAACCCTGGCTCGCCTGCCTCCTCGAGGCGGTCAGCGAGAGGGACGGTGAGCCGATCAGCATCGGCGACCGCAACCGGCGGGTGGTGGCCGTGACCACGTTCCTGACCGACATCACCGAGTGGGGCTGGGACGCCGCACCCCCGCGCAAGGTGCTCTTCCGCGATGACGTCCCCAAGCTGCCGCAGCTGCTGCCGCGCTACCTACCAGTGGACGCCGACCGGGCCCTGACCGCCGCACTGACCCAGCACCCCGACAACGAACTCGCCGCGCTGGCGCTTCGGCTGCAACGCGGCTGCGGGCTACGGATCGGTGAGCTGCTCGACCTCGAGCTGGACTGCGTACACGAGATCGAGGGCAACGGCGCCTGGCTGAAGGTCCCGCTCGGCAAGATGGCCACCGAACGGATGGTCCCGCTCGATTCCGAGACCCTGGCGCTGATCGACCGGATCACCGCGATCCGTTCCCACGGCCGCCCGATGCCGCACCCGCGCTACCGGCGCCCAGCCCAGTTCCTGTTCACCTACCTCGGGCGCCGGCTGACCCAGCAAGGCGTACGCCGAGAGCTCGATCACGCGGCCGGCGTCGCCGGACTCGCCCACGTCACCACCCACCAGCTGCGCCACACCTACGCCACCGCCCTGGTCAACGCCGGAGTCTCCCTGCAGGCCCTGATGGCGCTGCTCGGGCACGTCAGCGCCGAGATGAGCCTGCGCTACGGGCGGCTGTTCGACTCCACCGTCCGGGCCGAGTACGAACGAGCCCTGGACCTGGCCAAAGCCCAAGTCGCGCAAAGCGACTCGGCCGCGGACATGCCGGGCAGGACCCAGTTGCCGCTGGCCGACATCACCGGCGGTAAGGACTGGCGCACCACACCCCTGTTGAAGTCCCGCATGGCCGGCGGCTTCTGCTTGCGCGCACCAGCCCAGGGCGCCTGCAGCTACGCCAACATCTGCGAGCACTGTCCCAGCTACCGAGCCGACCCCTCCTCCCTGCCGATCCTGGCCGCTCAACGCGTCGACGCCCAAGCCCTGGCCCGCGACGCACAAGAACGAGGATGGATCGACGAAGCCGAACGCCACCACAAACTCATCGCGCGCCTCGACGCCCTGATCGCCAACACGGGAGCGGACACCGCATGACCAGCAGCCACACCATGAACAAGGTCGAGCGCGCCTGCGCCGACCTGGCCCATGACGGGCGACCGGTCACGTTCGCCGCGATCGCGACCGCTACCGGACTCGCCAGATCCACCCTGTACCGCAACGCCGCGCTACGGGCCATCGTCGAGCAGCACCAGCGCCCCGCCGATGGACCGCTAACGCCGCTGACCGACGAGATCGCGACACTGCGCGCCGCCGTGAACAGCCTCGCCGACCGGGTCCGCAGCCACGACGAACAACTCCGCCGCCTCACCCGCAAGAACTGAAGGCGTTAACCGGCCAACGCCCCTCCCGGACCCCGATTAGCCGGATAAGCGTTCGATAACGCCTTGATGGAGTGCGTGATCGGGCTGTACAAGACCGAGTGCATCCGCACCACCGTCTTCCACACCGGCCCCTACCGGACCACGGCCGATGTCGAATACGCCACCGCCGGATGGATCGACTGGTACAACAACCGGCGCCTGCACAGTAGCCTCGGCTCCGTCAGCCTGAACGAGTACGAGACAGCCCACTACGCGGCCCTCACCCGAGAGCCGCAACCCGTATGAGAGGGCACGAAACCTCGGGCGGTTCACCTCGCTCAGTGGGGTGGTTCCCGAAAGTCCATGACCTGCGGCGACCTCGCGACCAATCTCACCGCTGGCACAGGCGGCGATGCCGGCCAAGCACCGCGGCATCGCAACCAATCGTGGCCGTCGGGCTCGCGTCACACCGCCCAGATTGACGCAGACCTTGGGGCCGAACAGGAGTGGCCCACTGAAAAGGCGGGAATGCCCGCTTTGGGCGTGCAACCCACTGCTGCCGGGACGGCCGCCTAGACTACCTACGCGGATGGGGGGTCGGCCTTGACCACGAGAATCACGGGAACAGAACTCGACCAATGGTCCAAGCGTCGCCAGGCTCAAGGCGAGCTCCCGGCCGTCGTGCGCGAGCTCATCATGGCCACTGTCTCGCCGGTGAACATCAACTTTCCCGCGGACGAGGCGGTTGCGCGCCCCGGACTCGACGGTGTCCTCACCGTCGTCGGCGATGCTGGCCCGTTCATCCCGAGCGGCAACTCGGTCTGGGAAGCAAGCACCAACGGAGACCCGAAGACCAAGGCGACCAGCGACTACAAGAAGCGGACCCAGGACACCTCACCCGAGGACCGCGGCAACAGCACTTTCGTTTTCGTCACGAGCCGCTCCTGGCCCGGATGGGAAGCCTGGCTCAAGGAGACCCAGGCGCTCGCAGACGGATGGAAGGACATCCGCGTCTTCGAGGCAGAGACGCTGGCGCTCTGGCTCAACACCTGCCCCGGCGTCGAGGCCTGGCTCGCCGGCCACCTGAACCACCCCTACGGTGTCGTCGGCCTACAGCGGTGGTTCGATGGGTGGTCCACCTTCACTGAACCTGCGACGCCAGCTGCGCTGCTCGTTGCCGGACGGCGCACAGACGTCATCCACCTGCTGAACGCTCTCGACGGACCACCTCGAGTCCACGAACTCTCAGGAGGAAGCACCCAGGAGGTCGTTGCATTCGTAGCCGCGGCGCTGACCCTTGGTCCAGGCCCTGACCCGCAAGCGCCGAAGACGTCCGACCCGCCCGTCCGCCCTCCGTACGCCGACGAAGCAGACAGCATCATCGACACCGACCCAGTGGTCCTGGCCCGCCCTCGAAGCGACGCTGAACTCGAGGCGCTTCTCGCTCGAGCGGTCGTCGTGAAGTCCCAAGCCGATTGGGACCGCTGGGCCAACCACGACCACCCGCAACTTCTGATTCCGACGTTTTACCCCGACAACATCGACGCCGCGACCGCAGCCGGCCACCACGTCATCCTTCCCCGCACAGCTCAGGACACGAACGACATCGGACGGCTCACCCCGATATCGGTCGACGCAGCCCGGGCCGCTTGGGGCGACGCCGGCGTGGACTTCAAGTTCAGCGACGAATACGCCCGTGCATCACGGCGCAACCTGCTCTCGCTGCGCCGTCGCATCGCGCGCCACCGTCGCCACCGCACCCCCGAGTGGGCCACGGGACCTTCCGCACCCCTCCTCGCCGCGGCGCTCCTCGCGGGCGGATGGAACACAAACGCGGAGGGCGACGTTGAAGTCATCCTCGCCCTCACCGAACGGGCAACACTTCGCAGCCTCAACCGAGATCTCGCGCCATTGACCCGCGGCGACGACCCGGCACTCGTTGAAATCGACAAAGTCTGGAAGTTCGTCGAGCCGCTCGACGCATGGGAGGCACTCGCCGGCAACCTCGCAGCTGAAGACCTCGAACTCTTCATGGAGCAGGTTACCCCCGTGCTTACCGAGATCGACCCGGCCCGAGACCTGACCAACACCGAGCGTCTCACGGCATCCCTCCGCAACGCCCCGCAGCGACGGCGTCATTCGCGAACCCTCCGAGAGGGGTTGGCGACCACCTTGGCCCTTCTTGGGGCCACGGTCGAAGACACCCGCATCGCGGGCAACCTCACCGGCGCCAACGTCGCCAACATCGTCGTACGCGACCTGCTCGCGGACGCCGACGCTGACCGATGGCTCACCCTGAGCGGGCTGCTTCCGCGGCTCGCCGAAGCGTCGCCCGACATGTTCCTCGACGCTGTCGAGCGGTCGCTTCGACAGCCCAACCCGCCGGTCATGGCTTTGTTCGGTGAGCGCGATGACGGGTTCGGGATGCAGCGGAGCGACCACTCGCCGCTGCTCTGGGCACTCGAAACGCTCGCGTTCTCGGAGAAGCACCTCTCTCGTGTGGCGGTCGTACTTGCCAAGCTGACCGAGCTCGACCCGGGCGGGCGCCTGGCCAACCGCCCGCTTGACTCACTTATGTCCATGCTTCACCTCGCGCTTCCGCAAGGAGCCATCAACGGGGCCAACCGGATCGCCATCGTTGACGCCGTGCGGCGCGCCTCCCCGGCTCTCGCCCCGCGCGTTCTGGCCAAGCTCATCACCGGAGTCAATCGCGGCATGGTCATCCGGACGGGACCCCGATACCGCGCATGGCCGACGCCTCGGACGCGGTCGACCAACGTCGAACTGGTCGACGCGGTCAACGAGCTGACAGAGCGTCTGCTCGAAGACACTATTGCTGTCGGTCATTCCGATTCGTGGAGCCAGGTGGCCCGCATCATCGGTCACATAACTCCTTCGGGCCAGACAAAGGCAATCGATTCGCTGGTCAGCAACTGGAACTCCATCGACCCTGACAATCAAGCGGAGCTGACCAAGGGCCTCTCCGAAATCGCAGAGCGCCACCGCAGGCATCCCGGTGCTCACTGGTCGATGCCCTCGGGCGCGCTGGAAGCTCTCGACGCGTTTCTCGCGGAGCATGGCACCGTCGTCGAGCAGGCGAGCGACCTGTTCGGCTGGTGGCCGCGAAGCCTGGACATGAGCACCCCCGAGGGTCGCGAGCAGGTCCAACGGCGCCGGATCGAAGCGATGGCCGCCCTCGCCGAAGGGGGTATCGCACCGGTTCTCAACCTCGTGGGCGCATCGGCGGCTCCGTACAGCGTCGGATACGCGCTCGGGCAAGCGACTGCAGCGCTCGATGAAGCCGCCCTCGACTTGCTTGGCGGCGACGATGTCAACGTGCGCCAGTTCGTCGCCGGGCTCATCGGCGCACGAGTACAAGAGGAAGGGTGGCTCACCAAGGCTCTGGCCGAGCGGGCTGAGCAGGCGGCAGCAATCCTGGTGGAGCTCGAAGCGAACGACGAGCATCTTGACCTCGTTGACGGCTTCAGTGAGGACCAGCGAGAGCAGTACTGGGCGACGGTCGATTCCCATCGAGCCACGGACGAGGCAACCGAGAGGTTCGTCGTTGGGCTCCTGGCGGCCGGTCGGGCCTTCAGCGCAATCGACGCGGTCGGATCCATCCGTGAGGGCAAGGCTCCAACTGCCACCATCGTTGCTGTTCTTCAGGCGGTCCTTTTAGATTCCAACATCGAGAACGTGCAGGTTCTCCGGTCTCCGCAGCACACCGTCGGGACACTCCTGGACCAGCTCGAAGACGACGGCCTCCCGAACGACCAACTGGCCGACCTCGAGTGGCTCTACCTCCCCCTTCTCAACGAGGAACGTTCTCCGCGTGCCCTTCACCAGCGCCTCGCCGATGACCCCGCATTCTTCGCGGAGGTAGCCAGCCACATGTACACGCCGGACCCGCCAGAGAGTGACCAGGAGGTTCCCGAGGACGAGTACCAGTTCATCGGCGCCTGTTGGGACCTCATCAGGGGTTGGAGCTCGCCGCTCCCGGGAGCAACTGCCGGCATCGAGCCGGACTCGGAGACGATGCAGGCCTGGGTGAGCCAAGCCCGTCAAGAGTTAGTTCAACGGAACCGGGCCGGAATCGCGTCCGGTGCCATCGGTGCTGCTCTCGGCGGACGTACGACCGACGCAGGCGACATATGGCCCTGCCGCGCAGTTCGCGAGGTCCTCGAGCACGAGCAGGACGACGATCTCGAGGACGAGCTCGCGATTACTCGGGTGAACGGTCGAGGCGTGAGCACCCGCGGCTCCTACGACGGGGGACGTAAGGAGCGGAAACTGGCTGACAAGTACAGAGCAGCAGCCGCAGATCTGCGTGACGAGTGGCCACGGACCGGGAAGGTCCTCGACCGAATCGTCGCGATCTACGAGTCACACGCACGCCGCGAGGACAACACGGCAGAACGCCGCGTCCAGGAGTAGCCGCCGTCACGGCGCCTAGCGTCGCGTGTATTTGCGAGGAAGAGCCATCGGTTGCAACGTCAGCCACCGGTACGGGACACCACCGACAGATCCGGGCAGCGTCCTGCGCCGCGATCTCCATGGTCGATACCTACCTACGGATGCCCTCCGAGTTCCGCCGGATCATGGACAGCCACAAGCGGGAATCCGCCGTCTCGGGTACCTCTTGTCGCACGAGGAGCTGAATCGGTTGCGGACGGGCGCCGACCCTGCCTATCGGACCCCGAAGACCTGACCAACCGGAGGGATGCCTTGGACCAGGAAACTGAGCCTGCCCTGCGGCTCAGTCGCCCGGTGCCTCCCCGGCCCCGAACGCCACGGCGTCGTCTCGCATGCCCTTCAGGACCTCGAAGTTGCGCAGCACGATGTCAGGGTCGTAGGTGTGGGTCATCTGCAGCCGGGACATCTGCTCGAGCACCTCCTCGTCGGTCAGGTGATCCAGCCAGGCCGCGATCTGTTCGGCGCTCGGGGAGCCTTCCATCCGGCCCAGCGTGTCGACCATGTCAATCCGTGCCGATGCCGCGCCCAGGCGCTGTTTGTACCGGTCACCTGCTGACGTGGTCGACCCCGCGGAGATGGCGCGGCGCTCGTCGACGTGCCCAACTGCGATCTCGTAGCGCGTCGGCAGCTCGGGCTTGGGTGGCTCCATGCCGGTGATGAGGCGCGGCACCGCCTGGGTGCGGACCCAATGCGAGATCTCCTCCAGTTCCTGCATGACCACCGGCCACTGGTGCGTGCCGGGCCGGTTGATGCCGATCGTCGGAAAGAGCGCGACCGGCACCCGCGTGCCGAACGGGGTCTCCGCGATAACGTCCCCCACTCGCAGCGGCACATCGGGCCGCGGCGGGAGGCTGCGGATCGAGCGCGGCACCTGGTCGTCGTTGTACATGGCGGCGATGCGCACCGCCGTGACCGCCGGATTCCGGTGCTTCGCATGGTTGGTGTGAAGGACCAGGCGAGCCAACGGGTGATTCTCGGCGTCCTTCCGGTTGAAGGGCTGCAGCCCTGCGATCCGCTTCATCAGCTCGCTGCCAGGATGCAGCGAGGTAGGGCCGTTCTTCACGCGACCCTTCGCCCAGGACTCGAAGTCCTTGACCGTGCGGGACGCCGGAATCTCGACTACGCGTGCGGCCTTGTCGTCCAGAATCCCGTCGCGGAACTCGACTTCCGCGAATAGAGCGTGCTCGAGCGCCGCTCGGAGCGCGACCAGAGCATCGGCGACGAGCAACGGGACCTTCCGCGGCATTGGTGCCACGTGTGTCACGACGGTCCGCGTGTTGGGGAAGGCGAGCTGCTCCTCGAGCTTGAAGGTTCCATCGGGCTGCGTCTGGTAGGCGAAGAGCACGTCAGCGACCTGGCCGACCAGCTCATCTGCGTGCGACAGGGTCGCGGCCACACCGAGCTGGTGATCGGGCAGCCAGTGGTGCGTCGAGTTCTTCACGACGGGATCCTATTTGGCGTGCGCCTTTGGTGACGAGGTCGCCAGACAACCTGGAGGTAGTCGACTCGACCTCGCCGGTCAAGCCCTCGGACACATTCGCTCGTTCGGGCAAGGCGCGCTGGTCACCGGCCCCGCAAACGCTGAGGTGGTCATTCCGGCCGCGACCCGGGGTACAGTCGTGCACCCGTTGCGCGATGAAGCGATAGCCGCTTTACGTCCTTTGGCGGCTAGGGCCTGTTACGAAAGTGACGGATGTGTTGTTCGGTATGTCGCCGAGCGTGAGGTGAGGCCTCCGCAGTAGAGGAAGTGGTGTCGAATCACCCGCTACTGCCGGAGGCCTCATGCTCACCGTATCCGCCGCAGCCCGTCACGATCTCAGCGACGCACAGTGGGCGCTGTTGGAGCCGCTGCTTCCGCCGACTGCTCCGTGTGGTCGTCCGCGGCGATGGCCGATCCGGGGGCTGGTCGACGGGGTCCGTCATCGGGCTCGGGCCGGCTGTCCGTGGCGGGACGTCCCGGTCCGGTACGGCCCGTGGTGGCGGGTGTACGCCCTGTTCGCGTGCTGGCAACTGCTCGGGGTGTGGGCGCGGGTTGAGGCCGCGCTGCGCCAGGCTGCCGACCGCAACGGCCGGTTGTCGTGGCAGGTGTCGGTCGACTCCACCACCGCACGCGCCCACATCCACGCCGCCGGCGCCCGCCGCGACAGCGTGAATCGGGTTGCGGGAGAACCCAATCACCACGCGCTGGGCCGCTCCCGCGGCGGCTGGGGCACCAAAACCCACGCCGCGATCGACCAGCACCGCGGTCTGCTGTCGTTCCTGCTCACCCCGGGCCAGGACGGCGACAGCCCGCAGTTCATCCCCGTGCTCGAGCAGATCCGGATCGCCCGACCCGGGCCCGGCCGACCACGGCAACGACCCGACCGTGTCCTGGCGGACAAGGCCTACTCCTCCCGCGCGAACCGGGCCTGGCTGCGCCGGCGCAAAATCGCAGCGACGATCCCGGTCCCGGCCGACCAGCAAGGTCACCGGCAGCGCCGCGGATCCTCCGGCGGGCGTCCACCCGCGTTCGACGCCGAGCGGTACAAGGATCGCCACGCCGTCGAGGCCGGGTTCAACCACCTCAAGCACCATCGCGCGTTCGCCACCCGGTACGACAAGCTCGCCGTCCGCTACGCCGCCACCGTTCACGTCGCCAGCATCGACCACTGGCTCAGACGACTTTCGTAACAGGCCCTAGATCCCGCGCCGACGTCAGTCGGCCTCACCGGTCATGGCCGGCGGACAGGCCCTCGAGGGTCTCGACGTTCGGGCGGGGCAGGTGCGGCATCAGGTTTGCACGAATGCCGGGTAGGTCGCGGCGAGGAGCCGTTGGGATTCGGCGGCGATGGTGTCGAAGGCCAAGGAGGACTTGCCGGACCCTGAGACGCCGCTGACGACGGCCAGCAGCTTCTTGGGGATGTCGACGTCGATGTTGCGCAGGTTGTGGGTGCGGGCACCGCGCACCCGGATCACGTCGCTGGTCATAGTGGAGGTTGCATTCGGTGGCGGTGTCATCGGGTCAGCCTTGGTGTGCTGCGGCGGCCTTGGGCAGCGCGAGCATCGCGAAGGCGGCCACGAGGTAGGTGGCGACCTGCCAGGGCATCACGTGCGCCAAGGCTTGGCCGAAGACGTGGGCGTGGGTGCCGGGCGCGCCTGCCGATGCGGTGGCCGGGAGTGCGCTGAAGAAGACGGTGGCCAAGATCGCGATCCCGATCGCGCCACCGATCTGGTTGACGGTGGACAGCGCCCCGCCGGCGGCGCCGGCCTGTCGGCCGGGGACACCGGCGAGGACGACGTTGACCAGGATCGGTGCGCCAAGGCCCAGTCCGAGGCCGCCGAGGAACATCACGCCGGCCAGGGCCCAGTAGCCGGGCGTGGCGCCGTCGCGGACCAGCCACCACAGCAGCGCTTGAGAGACAGCCAGGGTCAGCGAGCCGGTGATCAGGAGAGCGCGGCCGGCTTTGGCGGCCAAGGCCACCCCGGCGCCGGAGGTGATGATCGAGCCGAGCGCGTACGGCAGGATCACCAGCCCGGTCTCCCACGCCGTGCGCCCAGTGCCGAGCTGGAGGTAGATAGACAGTACGAGGAAGAGCGATGCGAGACCGCCGAAGAAGAACACCGCAGCCGCCAGGCCGGCGCTGAATGGTCGGATCGACAGCAGGGAAGGATCGAGGACGGGTTGGCCACCGGCTCGGGCCAGCCGCTGCTCGTAGGCGAGGAAACCGGCGAGCACGACCAGGCCGAGGACCAGCAGGCCCCATCCCCAACCGGGCCATCCCCAGTCCCGACCCTGCACGAGCGGCAGCAGCACAAGGAATACGCCGACCGCGGCCAGCAGTGCACCGACCACGTCCAGACGGGTGCGGCCCGGAGCATGGGACTCGGGCAGGAACCGCACCCCGAGCGCCAACGCGAGCACAGCGACCGGGACGTTGATCCAGAAGATCGTGCGCCATCCCAGGCCCCACAGGTCGGCGTTGACGAGGGCTCCGCCCAACAGCGGCCCGGCCACCGAGGCCAAGCCCTGGACCGCGCCATACGCGCCGAAGGCCTTGGCCATCGCGGCCGGGGCGAATGAGGAGCGGATGATCCCGAAGACCTGCGGCACCATGAACCCGCCCGCCAGGCCCTGCAGCGCCCGCAGCGCGATGAGCGTCCCGGCCGACGGCGCCAAGGCGCAGGCCGCCGAGGCGAGGGCAAAGCCGGCCAACGAGACCAGGAAGACCCGGCGTCGCCCATAGGCGTCGCCGACCCGGCCACCGGTGACCAGACCCGAGCCGAGCGCAAGGACGTATGCGGCGAGCATCCACTGCAGCTGCGCCTCCGATGCGTTCAGATTGGCCGCGATGTCCGGGGCCGCGACCGTGACGATGGTGACGTCGAGCAGATCCATGAAGGACGCGAACAGCACAACGAGCAGGGCCAGGGACGCGGCCCGGCCAGCGACCTGCGGTTCGGGAGCGGTGTGGGGTGCGGCTGGGGCGGGTGTCGGTGAGGTCATGGCCCCACCCTGACGGCGATAGAGGACACCGAGTGTCCGCTATTCGTGAGAATCTTTGAGACATGGCGGACACCTCGGAGCGGATGCTGCGGCTGCTCTCGCTACTCAGCGCCCGCGTCGAATGGCCAGGCTCTGAACTCGCGCAGCGCCTGAACGTCTCGTCCCGCACGCTACGCCGGGACGTCGAGACCCTGCGTGACCTCGGATACCCGGTCCACGCGATCAAGGGCCCACGAGGCGGGTACCGCCTCGGCGCCGGCGGCAAGCTGCCGCCACTGGTCCTTGATGATGACCAGGCCATCGCGATCGCCCTCGCCCTGCAGACCGCCCCAGCCACCGTCACCGGCATCGACGACGCCGTCGCCCGAGCACTAACCACCCTGCGTCAGGTCATGCCAGCGCGCCTACGCGCGGCCAGCGATGCGTTCGAGGTCACCAGCCTGCGCAACTATTGGGAGTTCTCCGCGCCACCCATCGACGTCGCAACCCTTCAAATCGTGGGTGCAGCGATCCGCACCAGCCACACTCTGAGGTTCGATTACGCCACCCCGGAAGGCGACACGCCAAGGCCGGGAGACATTGGCTTCAATCCACCCCGAGAGGTTGAACCGCACCACTTGGTCGTGTGGGCCGGCCGCTGGTACCTCATCGCCAGAGACCGGCAACACCAGACATGGTCCACCTACCGCGTCGACCGAATCCGCCCGAAGACAAACGCGGGAGCGTCCTTCACCCCGCACCCCCTCACCGCCGACGACCTCAACCGACTCGTCGTGCAAAACCCGGACCGCGGAGACACCCCCGGTCAATGGCAATGCGTCGGCAGCGCCACCCTGAACCTGCCCGCCGACGTCGTCGCCCGCTGGGCACCCGGAGGGTCCGTCGTCACCCCCATCGACCCAGAACGCTGTCGCCTCGCCATCGGCGGATGGTCATGGGCCGGTGTCGCCGGCCTCTTCATCACCTTCGACACCGACTTGAGCGACATCAACCCTCCAGCCCTCCAGAACGCGTTCCGAATCACCGGAGCGCGACTCCAAGACGCAACGCGCGAAACGTGATCGTCGCGACACACGTCGGTCACATGTCACTCACGCTGAACTCGGTTCGCCCAGCCCGGCGAGGGTGAGCTGACCCCAGATAATGTGCCGGGTGATGATGGCGCGTCCGACCGCGTGGTAGGTCATGAACCGTTGCTCGGCGACCCGAGGCGATCGCTCGCGCGCGGCCCTCCTGCAGGGTCGTGATGATCTCCTCGACGAGCCCTTCGTAGGCGCGCTCACCGTGGATGGCAACCTCGTTCACAACGTGCCCTCGGAGCTGTCGGCGGTGGTGGTGTGGTGTTGGAGGAGGTCGGCCGGGCCGCAGGACAGGACGACGCACAGCGCGTCCAGCGTGGTGAGATTCAGCCGTTCAGGTGGGGTTCGGACCAGCCGCGAGACGTGGGCCTCAGACGGGGCCTGATCGCCGAGCACGCCCACGAGCCGTCGGTGCAGGTCCGTTGCGAACCGGACGCCGGCGTTGGCCATGCACACCTGAAGCCGCCACTCGATCATCGCACCAGCCTGTCTCACCTGCTACCTTGGCGTCAACTACGGGTATTACGCGTCTGTGTTTCCTTAGTGGCGTTAAACGCCGATAACATAGATTATGTCGCCTATCACTCCTCTGAGAGGGCGCAAAGGGCATGATAC
>Ga0208940_1000911_pt1 | contig 33370 bp, 21 predicted proteins | sample AD_JPNNA6_MetaG_FD_184445 | JGI IMG/M metagenome (GOLD analysis project Ga0208940, IMG submission 184445) | Active sludge microbial communities of municipal wastewater-treating anaerobic digesters from Japan - AD_JPNNA6_MetaG (SPAdes) (version 2) | ecosystem: Engineered > Bioreactor > Anaerobic... | reverse complement strand
CGGCATACCTGCTCAAACTTCACCACTCACTGACCGACGGCCTCGGCGCCATCCAACTCATGTCGCTCGTCCAGAGCCGCACCCGCGAGCACACGCCGGACAAGCCGACGGCACCCGAGCCCGACCCTTATGACGTGCCGCCCAGCGACGATGCGCTGTCGGTGACTGTGGAAGGCGCGCGGCATACCGTCGGGCAGTTGCCGGGCTTGGCCCTCGCCGCGGCTGATGCGGGAATCTCGTTGGCGCGCAACCCTGGTGGCGCGGTGGCCGAGACTCTGCGGTTCGCCGCGTCGTTGCGCCGGGTGCTGTCGCCACCGCCGGCCCCACCGTCGCCGCTGCTGCGCAATCGCGACGGTCGGGTGTGGGTCATGCGCACCCTCGAATGTCCGCTGGCAGACCTGCGGGCCGCGGCCAAACGCGCCGGAGGGTCGGTCAACGACGCCTACCTTGCGGCCCTGCTCGGCGGCCTGCGCCGCTATCACGAGCACCACGGGGTCGAGATCGACGAGTTGCCCATCACCGTCCCCGTGTCCCTGCGACGCAGCGACGACCCGATGGGCGGCAACAAGTTCGCCGGAGCCATGCTCGCGGCGCCGATCGGCATCGTCGACCCGGCCGAGCGGGTTGCGGCGCTGCGTGGCGTGATCCTTGCCTCGCTCGCGGAGCCCGCTCTCGACTCGTTCTCGGTCATCACCCCGGTGGTCAACCGGCTGCCGTCGGCGGTCGGCGCTGCGGTCATGGGGCTCGGGGCGGCCACCGACCTGTCGGCGTCGAACATGCCCGGGCTGCCCTATGAGGTCTTCATGGCCGGTGCCCGCGTGGAGCAGGTCTATCCGTTCGGCCCGCTGCCGGGCGTCGCGATGATGGCGGCGATGATGTCGCACGTCGGCACCTGCTGTATCGGGATGACGATCGACGGAACCGCCGTGGCCGATGTCGATGTGCTCATGCGGTGCATGCAAGATGGTCTCGACGAGGTTCTCGCGATCCCGTAGCAATTGTCACAACCGGCCGGGGAGTTGTCCCCATGGTGTAGGACTCGCAGGGTTTCTCGAATCGAGAGACAATCGTCGCCATGGCCACCCTTGAGGATTCAGTGACGGTCTACACCCGTCGCCTCGGAGTGTCGTTGGGGCTGGCCCATGCGAGGAGATTCCTGCGGGCCCGCGGTCTGGATGGCCGGTTACCGACCACGGCCGACGGCGTCGAGACCGCCATGGTGCTGGTGCTGTCGGGGCTTTGGATGATCAACATCACTCAGTTGGCAATCGCGTCCCATACCGCCATCGAACGATCGTCGGATCCAACGTTCAGTTGGATCCTCCAAATCGCCGTGGTGGTGCGCATCATGTGTTGGTTCGTCGTGGTCCTCCTGAAGCGGACCGTCGCGGTCACCTGGGCAATCCTCGGCGATGTCGCCTTCGGGGTGGTCATCCTGTCGCTGCAAACCCGGAGCATTCCCCCAAGCGCGTACAACTCGTGGGAGGCCTGGGCCTATGCCATTACCCTGCCCTGTGCATTCTGGGCGGGGATCGGGCTAGTGCGCATGTGGCAGTCGATCCTCGCGGGATCAGTCTGCGGCACGGCATACCTGATGGCTGTGTTGCCTGGGGCGCTGGCCTCGGGGGACCCCGTCACACCGGTGACCAATTCCGCGGCATACCTTGCCTTCGCCGTGCTTGGGCACGCCGGCGCCAGCTACCTGCGCCGCCTCGCGGCCGATGCCGACGTGGCACGGTTGGAAGCCGCCCGCAACGCGGGCCAGTTGGAACGGGATCGCCACCGCGTCCTCCTGCACGACCAGGCCACCGTGCTGCAGTTGCTTTCGCGTGGCGAACACGACCCTGACCTGGACCTTGCCCTGCGTCGGCAGGCGGCGGTTGGGGCGGCGGAGATCCGCGTATTCATGACAGGGAGGCGCAAGGATCGGCCGGGAGCGCGGGATCTCGCAGCAGTCGTCAGAGGTGCAGCTGCGCCGTTCACCGACCTGCCACTGACTCTCAACCTCGAGCTCGGCGACGAGGTCATCATGGATCCTTCCGTCGCCACGGCGCTGGCCCGAGCGGTCGCGACGGTCCTCCACAACGTGCGGGTCCACGCTGACGCTCAATCCGTTGTTGTGCACGCGGATTCAGTGGATCAAGAGTGGGAGGTCGTTGTCCGCGACGACGGCGTTGGGTTTGATCCTGAGTTAACGGCGCTCGGATTCGGACTGTCGGAGCAGGTGCGACGCGCGATGTTCGAACTCGGCTGTCGGGTCAGGATCGAGTCCGCTGTGGGCGAAGGCACCATGGTGACATTGGGCGGGGACGTTCACGTCAGTCCGCGCTCGCCAGATCTCCCTGCCCGACCCCGAGAAGTCGTTCCAGGTCTGCGGGGGAGTGATCCCGTAGGTAGTCGGCGAACTTTCGGTTGACCTCCGCCATGTACTCCTCGACGGTCTTGGGTGAGAGGAACATGGAGGACCCGATCGCCTTGTAGGACAGGCCCCGAGCCCGCGCCCGAAGGACTTCCAACTGACGGGGGGTGAGCCCCGGCATGGCGTCCTTGCGCTGTAGCACCTCGGCCAAGCCAGCCAGTGCAGTGGTCGTGACCACGGCACCGGAGTCGACCCGCTTGACGGCGGCCAGCAATGCGTCGAGGGACTCGGACTTGTGGATGATTCCGTGCGCCCCAGCCCCCAAACACGCTGCGAGCACATGGCGGCGGCGTTCGTTGGTGTAAATCAGAACCCGATAGCCGGCCGCTGAGACTCGCCGAACCGCAGTCAAACCCTGGTCGCCGACTCGGTCTTGGTGAGGTCCAGACAACCAGAGGTCGAGAAGGACGACGTCGGCATCCGGACATTCGGCCAGGAATGCCTCAACGGATCGGAAGGCCCCCACGACTGTCACGTCATGCAGCAGCCGGGTGATTCCCTCACGGATGAGAGTGTCGTCATCGATGCAGGCCACGCGTGTCGTTCGAGGAACCTGCGTTGCCGCAGCGCCGTCGAGGGCGCCGTCATCAACCCGGCCTGCATGTCGCTCGTCAATCCCCACACCCCTATCGTCGGACACGCCAGCCGCCTTCGCCATCGGCATTTCCCGGGGTGTCGTGGTGGTGTTGCGTGTGACACGCTTCGAGGATCGGTCAGCCTGGTCGTGAGAACGCTGCTGCACCGCGGACTATGGTGAACTTCGGTATTGTCCAACGGGGTAGGTCCAGTTTGACGAGGGCGTTGCCGCGCGCTCTGGGTAAGTGCGAAGACCGTGCGGCACCACGGCGATTCGGCGTCGAAGGGGAGGGTCGAGATGGTCGCCACCTTGCGGGTGGGGTGGGCCACTGATCGAGGCGCTGTTCGGCAGTTCAACGAAGATCACGTGTTCGCAGGGGGGCGGGTAGTCGCGGTCGCGGATGGCATGGGGGGTCACGCCGCTGGCGATGTCGCCAGTGCGATGGCCGTTGATGTCATGTCTCAATTGGACGGTCAGTCGGAGCACCTCCGTCCGGACGAAGTCGTCGCGGCGCTGCTGCGGGCCAACGACGCCATCGTCCACTCCGCGACCCAAGAGGCTCAGCGGTTCGGCATGGGGACGACGATCTCAGGGTTAGCCCTGGTGTGGGTCGGCGGGTCCGCGCACTGGGCTGTCTTCAACGTGGGTGACTCTCGGGTTTACCGGTTCTTCCAGGACGAGTTGGTCCAGGCCACGGTTGATCACTCCGAGGTGGAGGAGCTCGTTCTCGCCGGCCGGATCACCCCTGAAGAGGCCCGGGTCCACCCTGATCGGAACATCATCACCAGGTCGCTCGGCACGGTTCCTCCACCACAAGTCGACATCTGGGTCACCCCGCCGGTGCCCGGGGAACGCTTCCTGGTGTGTTCAGACGGGTTGGTGGCCGAGGTTGACGACGGCGAACTCGCCGAGGTCCTCAGGCGGGTCGAGGAGCCCGCCGAGGCGGCGTCCACCCTGTTGGCCATGGCTCTGGAGCGTGGGGCGCGAGACAACGTGTCCGTCCTGGTTGTCGCGCTCTTGGATGTCGGTGACGACGCGGACCTGGGTTCCACCCTGGCAACCACACTCCCTCGGGGACAGCTCGGAAAGGCAGAGGGATGAGCGACGACGTGAGGACGGCGGTCACCTACCGCCCGGGCCAGTGGGTCGGGATATCGGGGGGGAACGTTGGTGTGCTCCTCTGCGCCGAACTCGACCACCCACTGGTGGTGCCACTGCACGAGCGCGTGGCGGCGGGCGGCGGAGTCGACGACCTCCTGGAGGCCATTCTGGCCGAGGGACTGCGCACCACGAGTGCCTTCGCGCTGGCCGAACGGCACGGGAGCCAGATTCGGGTGCTTGTTCGTGGGGACGCTATCGCCGACGTCGCGGATGGGTCTGGTGGCAACACTCGGGTGCGGAGTGAAACGGGCATGTGGGCCGATCGACGCCTTGAGGGGTCCGGGGTCCTGCTTCGGTCGTTCACCTCCGATCCGACGGGTCCTACCCTGCCCTTGCGTTCCGGCATCGCCCAGGCAAGCGCCCTCTGCCTTGGCCAGGTTGGGACTTCGGTTCCCGCTGTCGCTGAGGCTTCTCCTGCGGCTGCGGCTCCCGCTGAGGGCGAGGGGGTGACCGATCCGGCCGACGAGGCTGGCCACGAAACCACGGCGTTGGCCTCGCTCCCACAGATCGTTGAGGAGGAGATCGTCGGCGATCCGGACGATGCCTTCGATGACCTGCTCAAGCACACTTTGCTCGAACGTCCACGGCCGCGGCCGGCGCAGGCACCAAGCGCGCCATCGGCGGATCCGCCTGCGGCGCCGACGCCCACGACCGGGCTGGACGGCATACGATCTCCGATCGGCTCGGAGGTCGACGGCCGAACCCTTGGCCCTGATGAGTGGCCCGAGATGGTGGCGCTTCCCGCCCTCCCGGCAGAACCTCCGCTCGTCGACCATCGCATCGTCCCGCCCCCTCCCGCCGGGCCGAACATCATCGATGCCATGCCCGACTTCGGCGACTGGAACGATGCGGTCGGCCTGCCCGCCCCCGGCCCTCGCCCCACCCAAGCCCTCCCTCCGTCGCCGGCTCCGGTCAGCTATCTCCAGCAAGCCGGCCCTACGCCTTCGGCTGCGCAGCCCCCCGCCCGGGTCGCGAGCCTCCCGCCCCGCTCGACCCATGCCGCTCGGCCTGACCTCACGGTCAACCGTTCCATGCTTGTCGGCTCCGGGGGCGCCGCTCGGGCGATGGCGCCGGAAGTGCAAGCGGGTCGCTGTCCCCAGGGTCACCTGAGCCCGGCACATGCGGCGGTATGCCGCGTTTGCGGAGTGCCGCTGCCCCCGCAGAACGCCGTGTGGGTTCCCCGCCCAATCCTCGGCCGACTGGTCTTCAGCAACGGTGACATCGTCACGCTGGATCGAGGGTTAGTGCTCGGTCGGTCCCCGTCGTTGCCGGCCGGGCACAACGGGGAGCAGCCGAATCTCGTCAAACTGAACGACCCCACGCTGGAGGTCAGCAGCCAGCATCTTGAGGTCCGTCTAGACCACTGGTACGTCCTCGTCCTGGATCTGGGATCCACGAACGGGACCCTGGTGACCCTCCCCGGTCAGCAGCCATTGCGGCTGCGTCCGGGAACCCCTCAACCCATCGAGCCGGGAACCGTGGTGAACCTCGCGGACGTGTTGACCTTCGTGTTCGAGGTGACTGCATGACCGCCCCGACGATGCCTGTTCTGCCGGGGTTCACGGCCGTCCAGCATCTGGGTTCGGGTGGCTATGCCGACGTGTACCTCTACGAGCAGCACGCGCCGAAGCGCCGCGTCGCCATCAAAGTGCTGCGGGATCAGGCCCTCTCACCCAAACTGGTCGACCAGTTCACCTCCGAGGCGAACGCGATGGCCGAACTGGCCCACCCGCACATCGTTCCGGTGTACTCGGCCGGTCAAGCCCCGGATGGGCGTCCCTACATCGCGATGATGTACTACCCGCCACCCAGCCTGGCCGAGCGGTCCGCCACCGAGCGGTTCGGCGTCAGTGATGTGCTGAGGATAGGCATTCAGATCGGGAGCGCGATCGAGACAGCGCACCGGGCCGACATCCTCCACCGAGACATCAAGCCGGCCAACATCCTGGTCAGCCCCTACGGCCAGCCAGGGCTGACCGACTTCGGGATCGCGGCACGGATCGCCGAGGCCGACGACGACGACCAGGGCCTATCCGTCCCGTGGTCGCCACCAGAGGTCGTGTTTGGGACCTCCCCGGCCCGACCATCGAGCGATGTCTACTCTCTCGCGGCGACCCTGTGGCACCTCCTGGTGGGCCGCTCGCCGTTCGAGAACCCCGGCAACTCGGGGAACTCGCAGTGGGATCTCATGCAGCGCATCCGAGATCTGCCAGCTCCGTCGACCGGCCTGCCGATCCCCGCATCCCTCGACCGGTTGTTGCGTCAAACGATGGCCAAGGACCCCGCTCAGCGGCCGAGACGCGCCATGGATTTCGTGATGGCGCTCCAGGCGATCGAGCAGGAGGAGCGACTGCCCCGCACCGAGGCCGTCGTCCTCGATGAGCGGTCCACGCCGGGCGCATCGCCGACCCCCCAGCCCGGCACGCCGAGTCGTGGCACCGACTCGACTCGCCTCAAGGGCCCGATCCGCGTCGACCCGACGCGAGCCGCCTCGCCACCACCCGTCGCCACCGCTGCGGACGCGGGCGCCACCCCAGAGACGCGGCAGCGCGCGACCCGGGTCACGGGAGGTCCCGACTCTGAGGGGTATGCCGCGACTCAGCGGCGGGTCGGGTCCGGAACCCAGTCCAGTGCTCGCCCCGTCCGCCGGGACCCTGCGCCTGCCGAGGCCCCGACGATGAGACGGCATACCGCGACGGGTTCTGCCGAGACCACGCCGCAGGATGCCCCGGTCGGGCGCGCCCGCTATGGGGTCTTCGCCCTCGCTGCAGGCCTGCTGATCGTCGCCGCGGTGGTGGGCCTCCTGCTCACTCAGACCGGCCGGGGACAGGTTCAGGCCACCGCGACCACTCCCGCAGTCACCGCCAACCCTGGCAGTGGGGGTGACGCGCTCCCGCCGGGCCCAGTCACCGTCAAGGCGACGCGGGCGGACGGCTCGGTAACGTTCACGTGGTCATACTCCGCGGCCTACGACTCGGACACCTTCCTGTGGCGTTCGCAGGATGGGCGAGTCACCGGAAAGGCCGAGAAGGCCGCCTATACGGTTGACCTCCCCGCCGGGACAGCCATGTGTCTCCAGGTCAAGGTGGTCCGGGCCGACGGGTCCAACGCCTCTCCGACCTGGTCCGCGCCCGGGTGCGCTCCGTGACGGGGCAGGGACCAGGCGGCACCGCCATCCTCGATTTCTGTGGCGAGGAGTATGCCGTCGACCCCGGTGGGACTCTCGTGCTCGGGAGGGAGGGGGACGTCGTCATTGACGACAATCTCTTCCTGCACCGACGATTTCTCGAATTGAGTCACGCTCAAGGTGTCTGGTGGTTGGCGAACATCGGAAACCATCTCGCCGCTACGGTTGCCGACGCCGATGGGGGAGTCAACGCCTGGCTTCCACCCGGCGCCAGGATGCCGGTCGTCTTCTCGCAAACTGTGGTGTGGTTCACAGCGGGCCCGACAACGTATGAGTTCGAGATTCGGTTGCCCACGGCACCCTATGAACCGACCTCGGCCCTGTCCGAAACTCCACACGGGGCGACGACGATCGGGCGAGTGTCGCTCACTCCTGATCAGCGGTTGCTGCTGGTGGCACTCTGTGAACGTGCCCTGGTCAAGGGTGAGCCGGGCGCGTCAAGCATCCCGCAATCAAGCGAGGCGGCAACGAGATTGGGATGGACGCTGACTCGCTTCAACCGCAAGATCGACAACGTCTGTCAGAAACTCACCGTCGCCGGGGTGCGCGGTCTGCACGGTTCCACCGACCGGCTCGCCTCCTCTCGGCGAGCGCGCCTCGTGGAGTATGCCCTTGCCACTCGGCTCGTGACGCGTCAGGACCTCGCACTTCTGCCCTGACGTTCACCGATGTTCGCGAACCCCCGAGTTTCTGTCCGTCAGCTATCGGCAAAGGGCTGTTAAGTCACCGCGGACGACGGGATCGGGGGATCCGGACGTCAGAACCCGGTAAACGCCGGGTTACGTGGCGGCCGGGCTACTGGAACAGTTCAAGGCGTACACCCGACGTGGGGGGAATGCAATATGTGGCGTGGTCATCGCGCGCGTCTCGTGGCTGCCGTTTCGGTCCTCATCCTGGCCGTCAGCTCGCTCGTCACCTTCGCCGTTCTGTCCGACGGCAACCCCGTCCGTCAGCTTGACGTCCACGATTCGGGCATTTGGGTCACCAACGACCTTGACGGCTTCTTCGGGCGGGTGAACAAGGCCGCTGGGAGTATCGACACCTATTTCACAACCCCTGGCGGGGCTGCGCCACCGTTCGCGTTCGACATCCGGCAGGACCGCGGAGTCGTCGTCGCCTGGGACCGGTCCGGTGGGCGCCTACTGCCGGTTGACGTCGATCGGGGGGTCGCCGTCGGTGATCGCGCGGTTCCCGCGGCACAGGACAGCCAGCTCGAACTGCGCGGCGGCACGCTCGCGATCCTCGACCCCAAGTCGGGCAAGGTCCGGGCATCGCGTTACGGCGCGGACGCCAAGTCAGTTGACATCCAGGTCCTCGACTCGACGATGCCCGCACTCATTGAGTTGGGCGCGGCCAACCCAGCGTCGACCGGCGGCAAGACTGCTGCTTCGGTGGGCGGCAGCCTCGCCATGACGGTCGGCCTGGACGGCAGCGTGTATGCCGCGTCGTCGGGCGGCAAGCTTGTCACCGTCCGTCCGACGGCGAGCGGCTTCGAAACTCCGGTCGTGACCGATCGCTCCGGAGGTGGGAACGCGCTCCAGCTGTCCGCGGTCGGGACCACCGTCGTCGCCCTCGATGGGTCTACGGGCACCCTGTGGATCGGGGATCGGAGCGTATCGCTCGGCGAACCCGATCCAGCGACCCGGCTGCAGCAGCCGGGACCAGCCGCCGATGTGGTTGTGATCGCGACGAGCAAGGGCCTGTTCAGCGTGCCGATCGGTGACGGTGACGTCAGGCCGCTGTTCGCTGCGGGCACAGGCGCGCCAGCGGCCCCTACGCGGCTCGGTCCCTGTGTGTATGCCGCATGGGCCGGCACCCCGGGCGCTCTTGCCCGCTCCTGTGACAACGCGGCCGCCACCCCGCAGCCGCTCGACCGCCAAGCGGTCCTGCAGGACCCGGTGTTCCGTGTCAACCGTGACCAACTGGTGCTCAACGACGCCTCGACCGGCCGGGTCTTCGACATCGACACCGCGCGCAGCCTGGACAACTGGGACCAGATCCAAGAGGCGATCAAGCGGGACAACGCCAACACAAAGAAGGCTGAAGAAACTCCAGCGGCCAACAAGGAGACCAAACCCAAGGCCGATGACGACTCCCTGGGCGCTAGGCCCGGGAAGACCACCATCCTGCACGTCCTGGACAACGACGCGGACCCTGCCGGACGTGTCCTGTCCATCGTCAGCGTCAGCCCCGTGGAACAGTCCGGCGTGAGTCTCACGATCGCACCCGATCGGCAGAGCCTGCTCCTCGCCCTTCCTGCGAAGGCGTCGGACCTGCAGTTCACCTACACCGTGGACAACGGCACCCAAGCGACCGCGCAGGCGCAGGTGTCGGTGGACGTTCGGGTCCCCTCGGACAACGGGAAGCCGACTCTGCGCGCGGCATACGAGCCGAAACCCTTCACCGTCGTTGCCGGGCGTACCCTCAGCATCCCCGTGACTGACGACTGGCGGGACCCCGGGGATGGCGACCCGGTCCAGGTCGTCAACCCGAAGGTTGCTGACGGCGTTGTGGCCGCGACGCCCGACGGGAAGATTGACTTCACCCCGCCACCTACGGGCAAGGGGTCGAGCGGGCCGGCGGAGATCACCTACCAGGTCTCCGATGGCGTGGGCGAGGTCGTCGACGGCAAGATCACGGTGACTGTCCTCGAAGCAACCGCGCCCACGGCGGCCCCGGCGATCACCCAGCCGGACGTCGTCCAAGGCCTGGTCGACGTGCCCTTGGTCATCCGGCCGCTGGACAACGACCTGCCGGGTGCCGACCCCAGCAATGCCAACGCGGTTCTGGCCTTGGCGGGCACCATCGCGCCGAAGGACAACCTGACGGTCGACACCGAGCTCAAGTCGGGCAAGGTCACGGTGACGGCAGACAAGGCTGGCAGCTACCTGTTGGACTACCAGGCGGCGTTCGGTGGTGCGGCCTTCGCCCCCGGCGTGATCCGGGTCGACATCGTCACGCCGCCGGAGAAGGCGGCTCCGCCCGTGACCATGCCCGACTTCGGTGCGGTCCGCGGTCAGGTCCCCGTGATGGTCGACGTGCTCGCCAACGACGTCGACCCGAGCGGTGGTCTGCTCACAGTCGTGTCGGCCAAGCCCGACACCGACAGCGCCGACGCGGTTCAGGTCGACGTCGTCCGTGGTCGGTGGCTGCGGGTCACGCCCACTCAGGACTCGCTCGGCAAGGGGGTCATCGTTCGCTACGAGGTGTCTAACGGTTCGGGGACCGTTGTCCCAGGCGATGTCACCGTCGTTCAGCTCCCCGCCGTGTCGCCGGACCCGCCGCGGACCAAGGACGACTACGCGACCGTGCGCGACGGCGATACAGCCCTCATCACCGTCCTCGACAACGACTCAACGGAGAGTGGCGCTTTCCTGCACCTGGCCTCCAACATCACCGACGCACCCAACCCCGGGCAACTGCAGGTCTTCGACCCGGCGTCGGCGGGTGGCTCCACCGTCGACCTGGGCAAGGCCTATGTTTCGCGTGACGCCATCCGGTATGTGGCGCCGGCCAAGGTCGACATCCCGCGGACGGTTCGGGTCGAATACACGGCGGAGAACGACGCGGGGGTGCTCGTTCGAGGCAACCTCTATGTCACCGTGAACCCCCAGCCGTCGGAGACGTCTCCTGACCAGGCTCCCCAGCCGGAGGTCGTGGAGGGTCGGGCCACGTCCGGGGACACGATCGAAATCCCGGTCCCGACGAGCGGCATCGACCCGGACGGAGACTCGACAACTGTCGTGGCCGTCGGCGCGGGCGCCAAACTCGGTCGGATCCTCGGCATCTCGCCGACCTCAATCACCTACCAGGCATATCCCGTTGGTCAAGGGACCGACCAGTTCACCTACATCGTCACCGACCGTTACGGAAAGACGGGATCGGCGATCGCCCGGGTGTCGGTGGTAGCGCCTGGGGCACCACTGGCGCCAGTCGCTGTGCCCGACACCGTGATTGCCAAGCCGGGGGCGACGGTCGTGGTCAACGTGCTGGCCAACGACCTGGTTGCCCCAAGCGACCCGGCGACAGTGCTGGATCTTCCTTTAACGAATCCCTCGCTCCCCCAAGGAGCATCCCTCAAGTCCCCGACCGGTCCAATCGAGACGACCGTGCAGGACGCCAAGGCGGACGCTCAGGTCGTCGCCTACTCGTTGACCAACAGCGGAGGCGACAGCGCGCCTGTTCCGGTGACCATCAGGTCCCAGGAGGGTTACAACAACCCGCCGGTGGCCATCGACGACATCGCCAAGGTCGAGGCGGGCGCCACGTCAACGACCGTCAACGTCTTGGAAAAGGACTATGACGTCGACGGTCCAGAGTCGGCGCTGAAGGTGGCCAAGGTGGGCTTGGCCGCCGCGACGATCAGCGGTGGTTCGGTCACCCTTCCCGTGACGCCCACGCCTCAGGTCATTCCGTACGAGATCACCGATGCCGATGGGGTGACCGGAACCGCCGTGATCTTCGTGCCCGGCGCAGGTTCGGGGCTGCCCTTCGTCAAGTCGGGCAAGACCATCGCGGTCCCCCAGAACGGCAAGGTGACAGTCGACCTCGGCGACTACGTCGCCTCGCCCTCGGGACGCCAGGTCCAGGCGACGACCTCCAACAAGTTGGCGGCGTCGCCCGAGGCCTTGGTCGGGGTCGCCGCTGACAGCTCGACAAAGCTCACCGTCTCGGGGCTGAGCGACTACATCGGCCCGGGCGCGATCACTCTCGAGGTGATGGACGGAACCTCGCTCACCGACCCCAACGGCAAGATCACGACGGTGACGATCCCCGTGCAGGTGGGGGATCCCACCCCGGTCCTGCGGTGCCCCACCACCCCGATCGGCGTCTACGAGGGTGGCCGCCCGGTGACCCTCAACATCACCGCGATGTGCCACGTGTGGACCCCCTCGGTGGAGGAGCGAGCCGGGCTTCGGTATGCCGCTGACTGGCAGAAGACGATCGCGGGAGTCAAGGCCGACGGTAGCGGCGAAGCCAAGATCACGGTGACCGCCGCGAGCTCAGCCGTCCCGGGGTCGACAGGCGAGCTGAAGGTCACTGTGGCTGGTTCCAAGTCCGTGCCGGCAGTGATTCCGATCGAGGTCCTGGCCCTGCCTAAGGCGAGCTTCGCGGCGGTCAACCTCGACGGGATCCAGCAGGGCACGGCCGCGACCGTGCAGCTGGCCAAGTACGTCCGCTCACACTTCCTCCCACCGGTCTCCTACGGGGTGGTATCCGTGACGCCGGTCTCAGGTATGCCGTCCACGGAGACCCACTCCGGCGGGACTCTGACGATCACGCCGGGGAAGGACTCCTTCGGAACGATGGTCTTCAAAGTGGTCGCCACCGACGTTGCAGACCTCACCCGGACCGACCGGCACGTGACCGGGACGGTCACCATCACGGTCTTCGGAGTCCCGGACAAGCCTGGGACTCCGCAGATCGGGACGGTGGTACAGTCCCGCGCGGTCAACCTGTCATGGACGGTGCCGGACAACCACGGTGCGCCCATCGACCAATACAAGGTGACCGTCGTCGAGACCGGCCAAACGCAAACCTGCCAGGCCAGCCCGTGCAACATCACCGCTGGCCTGGTGAACGGGCGCTACTACCACTTCAAGGTCCAGGCCCACAACAAGGCTGGGTGGGGGCTAGACAGTGACGCGTCCGCGCAGGCCCGTCCCGACCAGGCGCCTACTGCGGTGACCAACTTCAAAGCCAGCAACCCTGCCGATCACACCATGACCCTCACCTGGAATGCCGTCGGCGGCGAGTTCAGCGCCGTCAAGTCCTACAGGATCACCTGGTCCGGCGGCGGGGGCACGACCGTGGGAGGCTCGGCAACGACGGCGACCGCAAACGGCCTGGTGAACAACAACAAGTACGACTTCACCATCGTGGCGATCAACGACTACTCGGCTGGTCCGCCGGCGTCAACGCAGGGGCAGTCATCCGGGGCGCCGGGGAAGCCGGCGGCACCCACGGTCAGTTCAGTCGCGATGGCTGGGGGGGCATCCGCCGCAGTCCATTTGGCCTGGCCAGCCGTGGATCCCAACGGCCCTGGGCCAGTCACTTACACGGTGAACCGTACTGGAGGCTCCGGCCCCAAGACGGTGTGCAGCAATGTGACCGCGACGAGTTGTAACGACGACGGGGTGACCTACGACGGAACGACGTATCAGTATGCCGTGACCGCCACGAACGCGACCGGCGGTGCCGCGCACACCACCGCCGGGTCGGTGGCGAGCTTCAAAGCGATCGGCACTCCGCTATCGATCACGACGCTCTCGGCTCCCGAGCCGGGCTCGATCAACTCGATCACGGTGAACTACACCACGGTGGCCGCGCGCGGGGCGAGCTCGACGGTGAAGATCTACGAGGGTGGCACCTTGAGGTCATCGAAGACCGAAAGCCCCACGGGTGGGCAATCCTCAAGTCAGACCTTCACGGTGAGTTACGACGGGAATTCGCACGGCTTCACTGCCGTGGTCTGCAACGAGACCGCGTGCGGCACGAACAGCAACGCGGCCTCGCAGAAGCCCTACACCAACCCCAGCGTCTCGGCGTTCGACGCGTATACGAGTGGGAACACGGTCCTGGTCAACGTGTCCGCCAACGGTGGCGGGCGTCCTGTTCACTTGTCGCTCACCAACGACCGTGGTTGGTCGCACGGCGCTGACTTCACCGACAACTACTCGACCACGCTCAACCTTGGCGACGTCGGCTGGAGCTATAGCAGCGACTTCTACCTGGCGCTCACAGACAGCAGCGGTAGGGGCCGTCCCGCTGTCAACCGTGGCCCCGACCACGTCACCACTCCACCTCCACCGCCTCCGCCCAAGTCCGTGACGGCATGGAAGGGAGGCTCTAGCCCAAGTTCCGGATGTACCTACGCGACTGGTGGCGCCTGTCCTTACATCATGGCCAGCACTTCCGGATTTTCGGGAGTGTCATACACGTGCTCTTCGTACGTCAAGCCAAGTGCGGGCACTTATAAGGGGCAAACGATTTTCATCTATACCACCGCCGCCAAGAATGGCGATTTCAGCGGAAGCACCCTAAGCTGGACCGGTTATCCGGGCGAGGTGTGGGTGAATTGCGGGGGAGTGGATTCTCCCCACGTGGCCTGGTGACCGCGAGTGCGGAAATTTCAAGAAGGGAATCAGATGACCATTTCTGCTGAACAGGCCGCGTGGTTTGCCACGACGTTCGACCAGTTGGTCGGCAACGTCGAGGTGGCCGTGCGTGGCAAGGACCGCCCGGTCCGACTCGCCCTCACCTGTCTGTTGTCCGAGGGACATCTGCTCCTCGAGGACAACCCGGGCACCGGCAAGACCCAGCTGGCGCGCGCCTTGGCCAACACGGTCCAGGGCAGTCACAGCCGGATCCAGTTCACTCCTGACCTGCTGCCCAGCGACGTCACGGGTGTGACGATCTACGACCAACAGCGGCAAACCTTCGAGTTCAAGAGCGGACCGATCTTCGCGACGATCGTTCTCGCGGACGAGATCAACCGAGCCTCGCCCAAGACCCAATCGGCGCTCCTGGAGGTCATGGAGGAGGGCCGGGTCACCGTCGACGGGGTGCCGCACAGCGTCGGCCGGCCCTTCATGGTCATCGCCACCCAGAACCCCATCGAACAGGCCGGCACCTACCGACTGCCCGAGGCGCAGCTCGACCGGTTCCTCATGAAGACGAGCATCGGCTACCCCGATCACGCGGTCACCGTTGAGTTGCTCGCCCAGGCCGCGACCCGCGACCGCAGCGCCACGGTGACTCCGGTCATCTCGGCCAACGCGGTCGCCCAGATGTCGACGCTCGCCAACGCGGTCCACGTCGACCCGGCGATCCTCGCCTACATCAGCCACCTCGCCGAGGAGTCGCGGCGGCATACACACGTCCGTCTGGGTCTGTCGGTCCGCGGTTGCCTGGCCTTCGTGCGATGCGCCAAGACCTGGGCGATCAGCCAGGGCCGCACCTTCGTCCTCCCGGACGACATCAAGGACCTCGCCCTGCCGATCATGGGGCACCGGCTCATCCTCGAGCCCGAAGCCCTGTTCACCGGTGTCTCGGTCGAGCGAATCATCGACGATCTGTTGGCTGAGGTGGCTGCGCCCACCGAACGCGTCTGAACGGAAGGCACGAGCCGGCATGGCACGCAAGGGAACTCATCGCGCGAACCGCGAGGCGGGGCGTATGCCGCGGCCCGAGACGAGGAGGCTGCGCGGGATACGCCTCGATGGGCTGACCGCGCGCTTGGACAAGGCGCACGTCTGGTTGGCCGACGTGTGGGACGCCGTCGCGCCCAAGGTCGCGCCGGTCTCCGCTCCGGTCGTCGCCGTGCTGCGCTCGATCACACCGATCGGCTGGACCGTGCTGGTCATCAGCGCTTTGGCCTGGCTGGTCGGGTGGGCGCTGGGTTGGGCCGAGCCCCGCTACCTGGCTGCCTTCGGACTCCTTCTCGTCGTGTTGTCCGGGTTGCTCACGCTCGGGCGGATGAAGCTCAACGTCGCCCTCGACCTGCACCCGCAGCGGGTGATCGTCGGCAGTGGGGCAGCGGCACGCGTCAGCGTTGTCAACGACGGGGGTCGGCCCGTGTTGCCGCTCGACCTAGACCTGCCGGTCGGCCAGAACTCGGCGCGATTCCACCTCCCGACGCTCTCGGCCGGCGATCGTTACGACGAGCCGGTCATCATCCCCACCCATCGCCGCGGTGTCATCACCGTCGGTCCGCTGAGCACCGGCCGCGGCGACCCGTTCGGGTTGGTGTCACGCCGCGTGACCTGGACCGAGCCGATCGAGCTGTTTGTGCATCCCAAAACCGTGCCGGTCGAGCCGGTCGGCTCAGGCCTCCTGCGCGATCTGGAAGGCCACTCCACCAACGACGTCTCCATGACTGACCTCGCCTTCCACACCCTGCGCGAATACGCTCCCGGCGATGATCGTCGCTACATCCACTGGCGGTCCTCAGCCAAGCTCGCCGGACGCCCGACCGGCAGCCCTTTCCTCGTTCGCCAGTTCCTCGACACCCGGCGCTCACACATCGCGGTCATCGTCGACTGCGACCGCATGGCGTATGCCGCGGCCGACGACTTCGAGCTGGCCGTCTCGGCCGGCGCGTCGGTCGCTGTCCGCGCCGTGCGCGACCAGATGGATCTCAGCGTCGCGGCGGGACGGTTCGCGGTCGTCGATCCCGACCCGCCGATGGCGCTGGATGTCTTCTCACGGGCCGAGCTGGACGGAGTGACCCTGGCGGACTCGGCGCGCGAGCTGGCCAAGTTGTCGCCGGATGTCTCGGTCGTCGTCATGGCCACGGGCTCGCTCGGTGAGCTGGGCGGCATACGACATGCCGCAAGCCACTTCCCGCCCCAGGTGAACGTCATCGCCCTCCAAGTGGAGGAGGGCGCGACCGCAGGGATGGCGAGCCTCGGCTCGATCACGATCCTCACGCTCGGCCGACTGGCCGAGCTGCCGATCATCCTGGCAGGAGGTCGGTCGCGATGACCGTCATCGGCGCATCCCGCCCGAGTGTGTGGGCGACCACGTCGACCCGAATGAAGGCGCTGGCCCCCACCCAGCCCGATCTCGTCGACGCGGGCTTCTTGGTGGGCATGCTCGTCCTGGCTCTCATTGGGTTCCGGACGACCTTCGACACGCCCGTGTACCTCGCCGCAGGCGTCCTCGGAATCCTGCTCGGGGTTGGGCTGTCGCACGTCGCGAATGTGTTGCGTCAACCGATCGTCGTCATCGCCGGCTTGGTCATCGCGGCCTATTTCCTTGTCGGCGGCTTCGTCGGTGCCCGGGAGCGATTGCTCGGCGGGGTGGTTCCGACCGGCTCGTCTCTGTCCGGTCTGTCGTCGGTGGCGATCGGTGGGTGGAAGGACCTGCTGACGACGTTGCCGCCGGTCGACGGCACCGGCCAACTGGTCGTCCTTCCCTACCTCCTGGGCCTGCTCGGTGGGACTGTGGGATTTACCGTTGCGCGGCGAACTCGGCTGCCGTGGGTCGCCCTGCTGACTCCGTTGGCCGTTTCCGGCGTCGTCATCCTTCTGGGCACGCGAACCCCGGCAGCAGCCCTGCCGATCGGTATCGGAACGGCCGTCCTCGCCGCCGGATGGGTCGTCGTGCGGTCGCGCCGGCTGTCCCTTGTCACCGTCGGGGGGTCTGAGTCGGCCGGGCGCCGCGCCCGAGTCATCACCGGCGCTGCCCTTGTCTCGGTCGCCGCGGTCGCCGCGGCCGTGCTGGCCCCTGCGTTGGCTGGCACGAGTCCGCGCGAGCGGGTCGTCTTGCGGGCGTATGTCGAGCCGCCGTTCGACCCCAGCAGCTATCCCAGCCCGGTGGCCGGTTTCCGCAAGTACACCGAGGGCGCCAAGCTGCTGTGGGATCAGACGTTGCTGTCGGTGAGCGGGCTCCCTGCAGGGACGCGGCTGCGCTTCGCGACACTCGACGCCTACAGTGGAACCGCGTGGGCGGCGGGAAACTCCTCCGCAGACTCGACCCGCCCGGACACGTATCAGCGGGTTGGTACGGCAATCGAGCAACCTGCTGTCGCCGAGCCGACGACCTACACCGTGACTGTTGAGGCGGCATACGCCGCGGTCAGTGACCTCAACGTCTGGCTTCCGTCCGCTGGTCCGGCGACCAGAGTGGAGTTCTCGGGCGGGACGGCGGCAGGGCACGCTGCCTCATTGCGTTACAACCTGGCTCTTGGGCAGGGAATCGTGCCGGATCGCCTGCGCGCCGGTGATGTGGTCCAGCTGTCTGGGGGAGTGAGCGCGGTGAGGAACGACGGCTCGCTCATCCCCGGGAGCGGTGTTCTCATGGACGCGTCCTCGTTCGCCTTCCTCGCGCCTCAAGCCACTAAATGGAGTGGGGGACAAGGGGATCCGTGGGCGCAACTGATGAGTGTCGCTAAACACCTCAAGCTCAACGGAGCCTACAGTGACGGCACAAGTGCGGCTGAGGCGCAATACCTTCCGGGTCACGGCGTCGGTCGGCTGCTGACCTTCGCGAACGTCAAGCAGCCGGTCGGCAACGACGAGCAGTATGCCGCCGTGTTCGCGCTCGTCGCCAACCAATTGGGTGTTCCGGCTCGACTTGTCATCGGAGCGAGCGTGCCTGACGGCGGCGCGGTGCGGGGGCAGGACGTTCACGTCTGGGTGGAGGTCCTCTCCTCGGATGGCTCGTGGGTGGGCGTGCCCGAGACAGTCTTCATGCCGGACCGGACGAAGAAACCTGACCAGCAGGAGCCCCCTGCAGCGGAGAACCTCGACACCAAGGTTGTGCCTCCCCCGCCTGCGTCGCGACCTCCGGGTTCGGCGGACGCGCTCGGAACGGCCGACGCCGGCGCCGAGGGCCTCATCGACTCCCCTGCGGACCCAGAGCGCGTGGTGCCGGCCTGGCTCCTGGCGACAGCCCGGATTGCTGGCCCCCCGTTGGCCGGTGTGCTCGCCATCTGCGCGGTGATCGTGCTGGCCAAGGCCGTCCGTCGGCGTCGCCGTCGCTCGCAAGGCGCGCCCACGGCTCGCCTGGCGGGCGGGTGGCGGGAGATCGTCGACCGCGCCGCAGATCTTGGAACTCCCGTTCCTGCGGTTGCCACCCGGCGGGAACAAGGGTTTGGACTGTCTGCGCTGGGAGTCCGGGAACTGGCCGACGCGGCAGACGCCGGTGTCTTCGGCCCGGGCGAGCCCTCCGACGCTGAGGTTTCGGACTACTGGTCGCGCGTCGACGAGGCGCGGAAGGCCATGGCGTCCTCGTATTCCCGTTGGCAGCGCTGGCGAGCGGCCGTGAGCCTGCGCTCCCTGCTCGGGTCGCGTCAGCTGCGAAAGGCCGCGGCGTAAGATGCGGCTTTCACGGATCTCTCCTCCCTCGCTGGGCTGTGGGAACAATGGCGCAGCGCAGTTCGGCGGTGGGTTGCCTCCGCGGGCCGAGCCGAAGTCCGATCCTGGGGACTTCTCCCCATCGACCCCGACGCGCTTTCTCGTTAGGTTCAACCAACGAGGCGCATACAGGGGGCGGGTGGCATGGTGCTAACTGAGGGGGCTGATGTCGAAGCCCTGGCTCGATCCGTGTCGCTCCTTCACGAATATGGCAAACGGATTGGTACAGTGCGCACGGTCACGGACGCCATAGTCATTCGGCTCGGTCACTACTGGGCCGGGAATGACCAACGCTCGTTGTCGATTCAATGGAATCGCTCCCATGGGCCCTCTCTCGAAGATTGTCGACGCTTGGTCGTCGAGCTGGCCCAGACGGTCGCCGCCAACGCCGGGGAGCAGCGCGACGCCAGCAACGGCGTGGCCGATGGGGTGGGTGCATTCTCCATCGGGACCTCGGCTCAGAGCGGTTGGCATGGCGAAGGCACCTCGAGTGACAAACAGACTGACGCCAGGAATGCCTCGGCGCTCCTAGCCTTCGCCGCGGACGCGTACGGGGATTCGAAGGGTCAGCTGCCGGCCGGATGGGCGCCCGTACCGACTGGAGAACTGGCTTCGCTCGGCCTGAGCCCTACGGACTTGGTCGGATCCGACGGATTTCGAGCCGCTGTCTATCGGGACGCTGATGGCCATGTTGTGATGGCGTTCGCTGGCACGGATCCAACCTCGCGGCAAGACTGGGCCACGAATCTGGCGCAAGGTGCGGGCTATCGCCCCAGTCAATACGAGAAGGCGATACTCATCAGCATGAAGGTTGCGGCGCACGTCGGTCCAAGCAACCTTGTCCTCACGGGCCATTCCCTCGGCGGTGGACTCGCGGCAGCCGCCAGCCTGGCGACAGGGGCCTCGGCCATAACGTTCAACGCGGCAGGCGTGAACTCGAATATCCGATCAGAGCTTGCCACGATCAACCCTGGCGCAACTGCGGGCAGTGATCGGCTCATCCACAACTATTACGTCGTTGGGGAGCCGCTGACCGCGCTCCAGAACGCACAAGTCGGGCCACAGGCTGTCGGGACCCAGGTCCGTCTGCCGTCCGCGCTAACCGCCGACGCTGAGGAACGCATTCGCCATTCCGCGGCAGCGGCTGCGGACGCTGGCGCAGACCTCGGCCGGGCAGCCAACCCGTTCGGGCGCCTCCCCTTCCTTCCGAGCCTCGGCGAATTGGCGGGCCAGGCGAGCGGGTACGCCGTCGGCACGACAGTCCAGACCGAGGTGGAGCGGCACAACGTCAGTGGGGTCAAGTCGTCGCTCGATGCCTATGGGAAATAGCAACTTGCCTATGAACGGAAGGAGGTGTGCGAGATGACAGTGTTCACGGAGGGCGCTGATGTCGAGGCGCTAAGGGAGGCCTCCCTGAATTTCCGGCGAATGGCTCACGCAGTCAATGGCGCGGAGCGGGAAATCACGCACATTGTGGGGTCAGTGGCCCAACAATGGCGCGGTGCGGACTCGTCTCGGGCTTCTTCTCGGTATTCGAACGAGGTCCGGCCGGCACTGCAATCGGTGATGCAGTTGCTGTCCGAACTTGCAACCGCCATTGAACTCAACGCCGCTGAACAGCAGGGGGCGTCAAGTGACGGTTCGCCCAGCGGAAGGTCCCCCAGCGGGGGGCCGGGTGCGGGGATCGCATCCGGCGCCAACGCCGACTACTGGACCACTCATTCAGGGTCCACGGCGGGCATAGAGAGGGATGGGTTGGGCGTGCGCGCCCAGGCGCAGGTGAGCGGATCAGCGAACATCGTCGAAGGGTCTGCTCACTTCAAGTCCGACGGTGTGACCGTTGATGCCCAAGGGGCTGTTGGGGTGAGCGGCTCGGCGTCCGCCGGCGCCTCGCTCGGCGCGGACGGGCTTTCGGCGGAGGTCCATGGGGAGGTCTTCGACGGCGCGCGCGGCGGCGTTGATGCCAGTGCCGACCTCGGGGTGGTGAAGGCTACGGGCCACGGCGAGGCTTCGGTCGGGTTGGAGGCGAGTGGGCAAGGAAATGTCCATGTGGGCGGCGACGGGGTCATGGCCAGCGCCGAGGGCAAGGCGTTCGCTGGGGTCGAGGCCGGCGTCGAGGGGAGCATGGAGGTCGGTGGGGTCACCGGCACCGCTGGTGCGAGCGGCATGGTCGGCATCGGCGTGGAAGGCAGCGTCAAGGGTTCCTTGAGCGCGGACAAGGTCGGCGTGAGCGTAGATGCAGGTGTGGCTATTGGTCTGGGCGGCTCCGTGCATCTTGAAGTATCTGTGAATCCGAGCGAAATAGTCAAGAATGTCACCAAAGCAGTATCCAGTTGGTTGAAGTTCTAACCAACCAACGCGCATCCTTAGTCGCTTGTGTGAATGAGAGGATCTAAATATGGGTCGTTTGAGCTTTCCGAGTGCGAAGTTTCCGGCGGAGCCCCACGTGTTACTTGACGTGCCCGACGATTGGGACCCCGTATCGACTCTCACGACCCGACTCGCGGCTCGGGCCGTGGGCGAGTCGGACTTCCACACCAACGTCGTGGTCACCATCGACCGACGTCCTGAAGGCACGAAGGCGCAGGACGCGGTCGACGAGTTGGCAGTCGAGTCCACTCGTCGCCCCGAAGGGACCGTATCGGAGTCCTTCCAGGCTGAATTTGGGGGTCACGAATGGTTGGGCTGCGAACTGTCTTGGACGGATGAGCGAGTGGGACGCATTCTTCAAGTCCACCTGTTCGCTGTAGTCAAGCCCGAAGAGCCGATGACTCCCGTTTTCCTGGTGCAACTCACGGGGTCTTGCCTGGCGCGCCACGAGGATCGGGACTACCCCACTGTCAAGCAGGTGCTCTCAAGCGTGCGTCTTGGTCCATCGGCTGGCTGACGCCAACCATTTCCAGGGAGTTCTGACTTGGGTCGAGTGAGGTACAACGTCGTTGGCGCGGTGGGCTGGACCCACATCGCTGGACCGGCCTTCCAGGTGCATGTGCGCGTGGACCGGAAGGCGCCTGTGGTCCGTTCGCTGAGTTCAGCAGCCGATGCTGCAGACCTGGGTGCCCTGAGTGCACTCCTCGGCGAACACCCAGAGTGCGCGTTCGCGCTGTTCCAGCATCAACCGATACAGCGGGTCCTCGTGCGCGGCCCGGCGCGGGTCGACGTGCAAGGGGCTCAAAGCGAGAGCTTCGGGCCGACATCTGAGGGCTCCGTGCTGGATGCACCCATCGACTGGTCCGTCTCAACAGTTCGGCTCAACGCGTGTGACGATTCAGCTCCTTTGGCCCCACGCATGTTGGTTGAGCAAGCTGCGAAGGTGCACCCGGTCGACGGCCCGCCGAAGCGCGAACCCTTGTTGGAAGCCACCGAGGACGAGACAAACGTGGTGCCGGTAGCGCCGCCGCCGCCCCCGCCTGACGCCTGGTGGCTGGCAGGCGTGGCGAGTCAAAGCGTTCTCCCCAACCCTCCGGTGGCGTCGGCGGTCTCGTCGCAGTTGGCAGTGGCCGATCCTGACTCATCGGACGTTCAACTACGGAAGCCCGCTCGATGGGGCAGCCTTTCCGATGCCGAACGACCGAGACCGGTCCGCCTTGAGCCTCAAGGCGACTCCGGTGAAGCATCGCCGCGTGTTGCGGCATCCGTCGTGCTCCCCGGCGGGAAGCGTGTCGGCGTCAATGGCTCAATCGTGATCGGGCGCGCGCCCGGGGTGACGTCATCGGACGCGGGCGCTCTGACGATCCGAGTTCCCGACAGCGGCCGAACCGTGTCGCGACGTCACGTCCGGTTGAGCCAACGGCCCGAAGGAGTCCTCGTTGAGGACCTCGGTAGCCGCAATGGCACCTGGCTTTATGTCCAAGGCATGGTGCCGATGCACCTTGGACAAGGCGATGTGACCGTCGTCAGCCCAGGTGATTGCGCGCTGATTCTGCTGTCTAACGAAGCTGTTGTCTGGCTTGACGTCGCCCAGTGGAGGGTGCATTGAAACTCAATCTCACGCTCAACGCCCAGGGTCGTGACATCGATCTAACCGCAACCGTGGATTCCTCGGTCACCGTGGGGGACCTGGCCCGGCGCCTGGCGCTGTCGGATCCTCTGGGCAGGCAAGAGCCACCATCCACGGACGCCCAGCACACGGTCGAGCTGTTGGATGCTGCGACCCGGCTTCTTGATCCGCGCAGCCTTGTCTCGGAATGCGGCTTGCGATCGGGCGCGCGGGTGCGCTTGGGCTGGGTGGGTGCCCAGTTCGGTGGCGGCGAGAACGCCGTCCTGGACCTTCTCGTCCTTGAGGGTCCCGACCGCGGGCGAACCTTCCCGGTGTCCAGCGGGACGTCCTACATCGGGCGGGGTCGAGGGTGCGAGGTGCAGCTGAGCGACGCGCTCGCGTCTCGGCACCACGCCAGGCTAGTGGTTACGGACGTCGTCGAGATCGTCGATCTGGGCTCTGCCAACGGGACGTTGATCGGTGGCCAGCCGGTGACTCGTGCCCGACTGCTGCCCGGGGACAACGTCGTCATTGGCGACACACGATTCACCATGGTGTGGAAGGATAAACAGCACGAGGCGCGGGTGAGCAGCGCCACCAACGGGGTCTTGGGAATTGATGGCGATCGGGTTCTCTTTTCGCGCTCGCCAGTGGTCAGTCGAGTATTTGGCGTCAAGGAGTTCCCTCTTCCGGAGCTTCCCGAACGGCCGAGACGCGCGCCGTTACCGTGGCTCATGGCGACACTTCCGCTCCTCTTCGCCGTCGTCATGTATTTCACGACCGGCAATGCATCTTCGCTGATTTTCTTCTTGCTCATGCCCCTGATGTTGCTGGGTAGTGCAATGGAGAGCCGCTCGCACACGAAGCGGGAGTATGCCGCCTCCATGCGCGAATTCCTTGAGGACGTCAGTAAGATCACCGAACGCATTCGCGCGGAGCAACTGATTGAGCATGACGTCCGGAATGAAGAGCACCCCGCCATCGAGGAGTGTCTGGCTGCGGTCGACCGGCGCTCCTCGCAGCTGTGGTTTCGGCGGCGGGACCTGCCTCGCTACCTTGATTTACGGGTTGGCCTTGGCGTCCTGCCATCGAGGTGCACGACAGAGATGCCGCAAGTGGGACGCTCGAAAGCTGAGGCCTGGCTGGCGTTGGAGAAGGCCACCGCGGGACTTGAGCTCATCGACGACGTGCCTGTCGTCGTCACGCCGCTCACTGATGGGGCCGTCGGGGTGGCGGGACGGCGAGACGCAGCGCTGCCTGTCGCCTACTCATTGGTGATGCAGGCCGCAAGCTTGCACTCGCCGGCCGAGCTCGTCGTCACCAGCTTCGCGTCTGCTGCCTCCGCGCCGAGTTGGGACTTCCTCAAGTGGCTTCCGCATGTGGCTTCGGCGCAGTCGCCGATAGGGGCACAGCATCTCGCGGCGACCGGACCGGCGTGCACCGCCCTCGCGGACCAACTTGATGAGGTCGTCGCAAGCAGGAGCAGTAGAGATGCGGCGCCCTGGTCGACCACTGTCCTCGTCATCATCGAAGGCGACGCGCCCATCGACCGCAGCAGACTCGTCGACATCGCCGAGCGAGGCGTAGGCAGGGGCGTCGCGGTGCTGTGGATCGCTGAGGGGCAACCTCGCCTGCCAGCCGTCTGCACGTCGTACGTGATCGTTGAGGAGGGCGCAACCGTCGGCTACGTGCGCCAGTCCGAAACAGTGACGCCGGTGCGGCTGCAGGCATGCACGGAGGCCCAAGCCGCCGGAGCCGCTCGGTTGATGGCGCCACTCATCGACGCGGGAGTGCGTAGTGAGGACTCCAGCGATCTCCCCCGGCAAGTGTCCTTGCTCTCCCTGGCGGGGGCAGAGCTGGCAACGTCGCATACCTCTGTCGTCGAGCGGTGGACAGAGTCGCGGTCCATCCTCACCGGCCCCTTTGCGAGTGAGCCGAACCGACGACCGGCGAATCTTCGGGCACTTATCGGACAATCGGCCTTGGGAGCGTTCAGCCTCGACCTTCGGGCAGACGGCCCGCATGCCCTTGTCGGTGGTACGACTGGGTCAGGCAAGTCGGAGTTGCTGCAAGCGTGGATTCTCGGCCTGGCGACCGCCCACTCACCCCAACGCGTCACCTTCCTGCTGGTTGACTACAAGGGCGGTTCCGCATTCCGGGAGTGCACAAACCTTCCGCACACGCTTGGCCTGGTCACCGACCTCTCACCGCACTTGGTCCGGAGAGCCCTTATCTCCCTTTCTGCGGAGCTCCGATACCGAGAACATCTCCTTGCGACGTACAAGGCCAAGGACCTGCTGGAGCTTGAGCGGCGCGGGGAAGTAGACACTCCTCCGAGCCTGATCATCATCGTCGATGAGTTTGCGGCGCTGGTGCATGAGGTGCCGGAATTCGTGGACGGCGTCGTGAACGTAGCTCAACGCGGACGATCCCTCGGCCTCCACCTCATTCTGGCCACGCAGCGTCCCGCCGGCGTGATCAAGGACAACCTGCGAGCGAACACGAACTTGCGTGTCGCCCTGCGGATGGCCGACGAGTCGGACAGCGACGACGTGCTCGGGTCTACCCAAGCCGCGTTCTTCGATCCCGCAGTTCCTGGCCGGGCCGTCAGCAAGAGCGGGCCGGCTCGCCTCACTCCGTTCCAAACTGGATACGCGGGAGGGTGGACCTCGACGACTCCGCCTCCGCCGGAGGTGTCCGTTCGGACGTTGTCCTTTGGCCCAGCGCAGGAATGGGTATACGAAGAGCCGCACGAGGCCGGGGCAAACCCGGGACCAACCGACATTCAGAAACTGGTGTCCTCCATCAAAGAGGCCGCTGAGCTGGCCCAAGTTCCTGAGCCCCGCAAGCCGTGGCTGCCCAGCCTGGCGAACGTCTACGACCTAGCCGCGTTGCCGTCTAGACGCCGCGACGACGACTTCACTTACGCCATGGTGGATCTTCCAGATAGCCAGCAGCAGCCAACTCTGTCGTTCCGACCCGATGTGGAAGGCAACCTTGCGGTCTTCGGGGTGTCGGGTTCGGGGACCTCAACACTGTTGCGCACGATCGCAGTTGGCGCGGGCTACACCATCAACGGTGGCCCTTGCCAGGTCTACGGCTTGGACTTCGGCAACCGTGACCTGCACGTCCTTGAGTCGCTTCCCCATGTTGGCAGCATCATCAATGGCTCCGACCATGAGCGTGTCGTGCGACTGATCACTCACTTGGAGAAGGAGGTCGACCGGCGCAGGACGGCCTATCAGGCGGTCAACGCTGGCTCGATCGGCGACTATCGTCGGCTCGCTGGCGTGGCGGCCGAAGCGCGGATCTTCCTCCTGATCGACGGGACTAGCGCCCTCAAACAGGCCTACGAGGTAAGCGGACGCTACCAATGGCTTGACCGCCTGGGAGCGGTCGCTGCCGCCGGGCGGCCGCTTGGCATCCACCTCGTCCTCGCCGTAGACCAAAGGGGCGGGCTTCCCGCCTCCCTGTCGCCCGCCATCCAGTCCCGAATCGTCATGCGCATGAGCTCGGACGACTACTTGTCAATGGGCGTCGCGGGAGATGTGTTGACCGCCGACACGCCAGCCGGACGTGGCCTGCGCGGCCCTGACGAGATCCAGGTCGCGGTCCTCGGAGGGTCCACGGATCCAGCGAAGCAGGCGAGGGCAATTGTGAAGTTCGGCGATGCGGCCAGGAGGGCCGGGGTTGCTGCCGCCCCAGCTATCGAGAGCCTGGCCGAGCGGGTGGAATTGCGCGAACTTCCGCCCATGGCCAGTGATCGCCCCGTCTTGGGGGTGGCCTCGAGTTCACTGCTTCCGCAGACCTTTCAGCCTTCGGGGACGTTCGTCATCACGGGCCCGTCTGGAAGTGGGCGCACCACTGCGGTACGGACCGTCTGTATCGCCACTCGACGGGCACTTCCAACCGCTGAGTATCACCTGCTGACCCTAAGGGCGGCCTCCCCGGTGGCATCCCTTGGCATTTGGGCTAGTACCTCTGTCGGGCCCCAAGGGGCCGTGGACGGTGCCCGGAGGCTCGCCAAGGCACTGCGGGATCGGAATGATTCCACGCCGGTTGTCGTGGTTCTTGAGCGGGCCGATGAGCTTACGGCGGACGCGGGGGAGGAAGACGTCGAAGACCTCGTACGTGTGTGCATCGAGCGTGACCATTTCGTTGTGGCCGAGGCGGACGCCCAATTCTTCAGTGGGAGCTACGGGCTTCCCTCGCGCCTGCGTACTAGCCGCACCGGAATTGTGCTGCATCCGGAGGGAAGTGAGGGCAATCAGGCCTTCCGAACGGATCTGCCCTCCCTCGACCGGTCGCAACTTCCAGCCGGGCGAGGTTTCTATGTCACCAAGGGCACGGTGGAGCTCGTGCAGGTGGCCATACCCTGAGAAGGAGGTGAAGGAAGTCGCTGACCGACGCGAAAAGCGCTGTGACACAACATGTTTGCGTTTGTTGACGACAAGGGGACTTGTCCCCATCGACATGATATGCGAAGCGCTGTAGCGTCTCCTTTATCGAAGAAATGCAACCCGCAAGAATCAGTCAAGACTTGACCGCGTCAAGGTCTTGGGACCTAGGAGGGTAATCATGGCATGGTTGGGAATGAACGTTCCGAAGTGCGAGCAGTTGTCGGCCGATTTGGGTTCGGAGCACGCCAAGTTGGTGTCGCTCGCCGGTCAGATCGATAGCGAGGTCAGCAAGATCGACCGCAGCTGGAATGGGGACGACTCGGTGGCGTTCGTCAACAAGTGGCGCTCGTCCCAGCACCAGCAGGTGGTGGCAGCGGCGAAGTTCATCGAGCAGCTCAAGACCACTCTCGACCAGGAGATCGCCCAGCAGAAGCGCACGTCAAAGTAGCGCTGGCCGGACCAACCTCAACCTCACACGGATCTAGAAGGGATCGCATCATGGCTGTTTTCGATCACGGAATGGATGTCGCGGCGGTGGGCGCCTCGGGGGCTCAGCTCGTCTCGCAGTCCGCAACTCTCGGACGCATCACCGGTCAGGTCACGCAGATCGTCGGCGATGTCGGCCGCAACTGGGAGGGCTTCGACAAGCTTCGTTTCCTCGCGAAGTGGCACATGCACGTTCCGTCGCTGCAGTCGGTGGCGAAGGACGTGGCGACTATGGGCACAACTTGCTTGCAAAACGCGGCCGATCAGGGCATTGCTTCTACCTGATCGCCAGGCGTCGGGTCGTCCGCTTCCAGGGGGTGCGGACGACCCCACGCGGCTGACGTGGTAACTGTGGCAAAGGCGAAGACAAGGGAACACGCCCAATGCCATTCATGGATCGATACGTCCAAGGAGTAGAAGCCCGTGACCTGCAGGCTGTGTGGCTACGAGGCCTCATACGACGCACCCGCCTGCCCCAGGTGCGGGGCTCTCGCAGGTGCCGTGCCCCGAACTCGGCCGCAGGGCACGTCAGGGGACGGATCCTGGTCCGCCGGTCTTGGGCAATCGGGCGCCGAACCGGCACGCGGTGGGCTTGTTCACGAGCCGGACGAGCCGGACGAGCCGCGGGCGGTGGAGCGCACGATCAATCGGGCGGCCCTGAGGGCGGAACTGGCCCGCGGAGGTATGCCGCCCGCTGGCCTGAGCACTGGCGGCGACACCGGCGTCCCGCCAGCCAGCGCCAGCGCCGACGGCGACGGTGACTGGCTTGCGGGCGCCGGGGACACGGCATACCTGACCGCGGATGCCGTCGCGCGCCTGCCGGAGCCGGCGGAGCTGGGTTCCGCTCCCGACGTGACGCCAGCCGCAACCATGCTGGGCCCGAGCTTCTCCGAGGGCGACTCAGCTGCCCCACCCACCCCCGCGACGATCGGCGAACGTTTCCTCGCCAACCTCCTGGACGGTCTGGTCCTCTCCGCAGCCATGCTGCCTTTCGGTCTGGTCATCGTGCTGCTGGACACGAGGCGGGGCTTCGGCCAGATCATCAGCAACGTTCTTGCGCTGGCGTTCATGGCCGCAGTGATCGCCTACGCCACCGTTCCGATCGGCCGCCACGGCCGCACGATCGGCAAGAACGCCATGCGCATCGAGGTGCAAGACGTCCGCACCGGAGGGCCGATCGGGGTCGGCATGGCCTTTGCGCGGTGGCTGGTCCTGGGGATGATGGGGGCGCCGTGCTATCTCGGCTACCTCTCGGTCTTCTTCGACAAGAGCGGCTATCACCGGGGCTGGCACGACTCGGCGGCAAGCTCGCGAGTCGTCAAGGCCACCACCGCGATCCCCGTGTCGACCCTGCTGAAGCTACGCGCCTGACCTGGGTCGTGGGAGGCTGGACCTGCTCGTTCGGCACGCCGGCTCAGCCCAGCACTGGAGGCATCCATGCAGACCACCACGTTCACCGTCACGGCCACCGACGGGACGCCGCTGCACGTCTTCCGCTGGTTGCCTGACGCGGGCGCCGCGCCCAAGGCGGTTGTCCAGATCGCCCACGGCATGGCTGAGCACTCCGCGCGCTACGCCCGGTTCGCCGAGGTGCTCACCGCTGCCGGGTATGCCGTCTACGCCCAGGACCACCGCGGCCACGGGCAGACCGCCGGCGTCCTCAAGCGGGCGGGGTTCTTCGCGGAGCACGACGGGTGGTCGACGGTGGTCGAGGACATGTATGCCGTGACCCGCACCATCCGCGAGGAGCAGCCGGGCCTGCCGATCTTCCTCTTCGGTCACAGCATGGGCTCGATGCTCAGCCGGACCTACGCCATCCGCCACGGGGCGGAGCTTGACGGGCTGATCCTCTCGGGCACCGGCGGTGACCCGGGGATGCTCGGCAAGGTCGGTCAGGTCGTGGCGCTCGTCGAGGCCAAGGTCCGTGGCAAGGGCACGGCGAGCCCGCTGCTCGACAAACTGTCTTTCGGTAACTTCAACAAGCCCTTCGAGCCCGCGCGCACGCCGTTCGAGTGGCTGTCCCGTGACCCCGCCGAAGTGGACGCCTACATCGCCGACCCTTGGTGTGGATTCGTCTGCACGGCAGGCATGTTCCAGGACCTGCTCAGCGGCATCGCGTTGATCAACGCCGACAGCCAGGTCGCGCGGATCCCGCAAGGTCTGCCGATCTACCTGTTCTCCGGCGCCGAGGACCCGGTGGGAGACAAGACCAAGGGCGTCCAGCAGGTCGTCGACCAGTTCCGCCGGTTGGGCATCAAGGATGTCTTCGTGCGGTTCTACCTCGGCGCCCGCCATGAGGTGCTCAACGAGACCAACCGCGACGAGGTCATGGCCGACGTCGTCGACTGGCTCGACGACCACCTGAGCGTCACAGAACGCGCTTGATCGCGCCGATCGCCCCGCGCAGATAGCGCTGCACGATCACCTTCTCGTCTTCGGTGAAGGTCGCGTCCATCGCCGCGAGGGCGCCAAACATCGGGACGAGGTGCCCGAGCACCTCCTCGCGTGCTGACTCGGTGAGCACCACCTGGGTGCGGCGACCGTCGGTGGCGTGAGCCTCCCGGCGGACATGACCGCGGGCTTCGAGCCGGTCGACGATGCCGGAGGATGCCGCAGAGGTGACCCCCAACTCGCGGGCCAACTCCACCGGGCCATGCGGTGACCGCACGAGCAACTCGATCGCCTTGAGCTCGGTGTGCCCGAGCTCGGCGCGTCGGGCGATGGTCGGGCCGACCTCCTCGGCGAGGTCGAGCAACTCGCGCAGGGTGAGCAGGGTGTCGCCGCTGCGCCATTGATTGACGAACGCCGTGTGGGGAAGCGGCGCGTCCGGCGGCCGCTCCCCTTCCATGGTGCCGGTCGTCGCATGCTCCCGGCTTGACGTATGATCGCTCATTAGATTACTAATCTACTTACTTAGTTCGTGAAGTGCCAGACTAGCCGATCGGATTGTCCCATGACTCGTCTCGGTCAAGCCATTGTCGACCTCATCGTGCATCGACGTCGCTCGTGGCTCGTGGCCCTGCTCCTCGTGCTCGTTGCGGGTGGCGTCATCGGTGCCATGAAGGAGGCGACCCGCACGACGAGCGCGCTCGACGGATTGCCGATCGGCGCCGAGAGCACTGCGGTCGTCGAGGTGCTCCAGACCTTCCCCCAGAAGGAGGGCAGCAGCGCCGTCGTTCTCTACGCCGCGACCAACGGCACCCTGGACGAGCCGACGATCGCCGCCCTGCGCACCCGCCTGCAAGGCAGGATCGCCGGTCCGCTCGTGGTCAGCGAGGACAAGAGCGCCGCGATCGGGGTCGTCCCGGTCACGGCGACGGGCAACGCCGGGATCTCGGCGGCCGTCACCTCCCTGCGCACCGACCTCAAGGCCGACCCGCCGGCGGGGGTCACCGTCCAGGTCACCGGCCCCGCGGCGGTCCAGGCCGACCTCGGTGCCGTCTTCCAGGGCGCCAACACCAGGCTGCTCCTCGCCACGGCCGGCGTGGTCGCCCTCCTGCTGCTCATCACCTATCGCAGCCCGACGCTCTGGCTCGTCCCCCTCATCGTCGTCGGGATCGCCGACCGCCTCGCCGCGGTCCTCGCCACGCACGTCCTCAAGGCCACCGGCGTCGCGTGGGACGAGTCGACGATCGGCATCCTCTCGGTCCTCGTCTTCGGCGCGGGCACCGACTACGCCCTCCTTCTCATCTCGCGTTACCGCGACGAGTTGCGCCGCGAGCCCGACAGGTATGCCGCGATGCGCGCGGCTCTGCGGCATACCGGAGAAGCGGTCCTGCTCAGCGCGACGACGGTCGTGCTCGGCGTCCTCACCCTGCTGTTGTCGGTCTTCCCGACGACGCGCGGGCTCGGTCTGGCCAGCGCCGTCGGCATCGTCGTCGCGGCCGGATATGCCCTCGTCGTTCTCCCCGCAGTGCTCGTGCTCTTCGGCCGCTGGGTGTTCTGGCCGGTCGTGCCGCGAGTCGGTCAAACAGCCCTCGTCGACCAGAACTCGTTCTGGCGCAAGGTCGGCGACCTGGTCGCCGCGCGGCCGCAGCGGTTCGTCGTCGGGACCCTCGTCGTCCTGGCGCTGATGGCCGGTGGGCTCACGCAGGTCCGCAGTGGCCTCTCGCAGACCGACCAGTTCCTCTCCAAGCCGGAGGCGATCGCGGCTGCCGAGCGGTTGGCCCAGTCCTTCCCGGCCGGCAACTCCGACCCGCTCGTCGTCATCACTGAGGGCGACCCGGCCGCTGTCGTGGCGGCCGCCAAATCCGTTCCATCGGTCGCCTCCGCGACCCCCGGCCAGCGCACCGACCGCTACGCCCAGGTGGCCGTGGTCCTCACGCCCCAGCCAGGGACCGACGCGGCGCGCACCGCGGTGCGGGACGTGCGCGCGGCGGTGCACGGCATACCGGGAACGATCGTCGGTGGCACGGAGGCCAGGGGTGTCGATGCCGCCGACGCCGCGTCGCGCGACCGGGGCGTCATCTTCCCGATCATCTTCGTCTTGGTGCTGCTCGCCCTGCTCGTGCTGCTGCGTTCGGTCGTCGCACCGATCATCCTCGTCGGGACGGTGATCCTCACCTTCCTCGCGGCCGTGGGGGCGTCCTGGTGGATCTTCACCAAGGTGTTCGGCTTCACCGCGTTGGATGTCGGGGCGCCGCTCTATACGTTCCTGTTCCTCGTGGCGCTCGGCGTCGACTACAACATCTTCCTCGTCACTCGGGCGCGGGAGGAGGCGGCTGTTCACGGTTCGCGGGCGGGCATGTTGCGGGCGCTCTCGGCCACCGGTGGCGTCATCACGAGCGCGGGCGTCCTGCTGGCTGCGGTGTTCGCCGTCCTCGGGGTGCTGCCCTTGGTCGTCCTTGCCCAGATCGGCGTCATCATCTGCGTCGGCGTGCTGCTGGACACCCTCGTCGTGCGCACCGTCCTCGTCCCGGCCATCGCGTTGATCCTCGGCGACCGGTTCTGGTGGCCGCGGCGGGTGGCTCCGGTGGAGCGAGCGTGAGCGGCGACCCGGCCAGTCCCGGCGATCTCGTGACGTCCGCACGCCGGGAGCGGGTCGCGGTGGTCGGCTCCGGGGTCTCGGGGCTCACCGCGGCATACCTGCTCTCCCGGGCCCACGACGTGACCCTCTTCGAGGCCGATGATCGGCTGGGCGGACACGCGCACACGCACTCGGTCGCCGGGTGGGCAGGACCGGTGGCGGTCGACTCGGGCTTCATCGTCTTCAACGACCGGACCTATCCCGTTCTGCGTCGGCTCTTCGCCGAGCTCGGGGTCAGCGGGCGGCCGACCGAGATGTCGATGAGCGTGCGTGA
>Ga0208940_1000907_pt1 | contig 33439 bp, 23 predicted proteins | sample AD_JPNNA6_MetaG_FD_184445 | JGI IMG/M metagenome (GOLD analysis project Ga0208940, IMG submission 184445) | Active sludge microbial communities of municipal wastewater-treating anaerobic digesters from Japan - AD_JPNNA6_MetaG (SPAdes) (version 2) | ecosystem: Engineered > Bioreactor > Anaerobic... | reverse complement strand
GCTCGCTCGGTGAAATCGTCTCGGACCTCTTCGCGCTGAAACTGCCTTCATCGCGCCCCGCTCCGCCCGTCCGCCAGGACTCCCGTCTAGCCGCCTGCTCCCCGCCCTCCCTGATTCTGCAGCGCTGGCCGCCGCCCGCGAAGGGTGGGGAATTGACTGTCGCCCGCGCACCCATTGTGATAAGCTGAAGGTAATCCGGGCGACATGGGGCGTCGGAGGCTCTCGATTCGCCGGACGGGTCGCGACATCGATAAGGAGGCCGACATGAAACATGCAGTGGTTCTGTGCCTGTGCGCCGCGGCGGTGATCGCGGCCGCGGAGGGGATCGCGGTCAACGGAGACTTCGAAACCGGCACCGGCTTCGGCTGGACCCAATGGAGCGCGCCGTGGGGCATGTCGCGTCCGTCGTACGATTACACCTCGGCGGAGGAACCCTACGAGGGGGGATACGCCCTCCACATGAGCGCGGTCAACGGCAGCTTCGGCGTCTACCAGGAGTTTTGCGTCGAACCGGGCGTAACCTTCGAGGTCGCCTGGGCGTGGCGGGGCCGCACGGCCGGCAACGGCTGGTGGGAACTCCTCATCATCGACGCGCCCTACGACTACGACATGGCCGATGCGCCTTCCTCCTACCCCGAGGTCACCGTCGCCGCCAAGTGGGAGATCGGATTCGGAGGCCCGTATCCGCCGCCCTCGCTCGAGTGGGTCGACGAGCAGGCAAGCATCACGCCGGATTCGGATGTGGTTACCGTGGTCCTGAAATGCGGATCGTCGGAAGGCGGCGCCGTCCATGCGTGGTTTGACGCGGTGACGGTCACCCACGCAAGCACGCTGCTCGAGATCACCGATGTTGCGCCGGCCAAGCTCCCGGCGGCAGGCGGCGTCCAGATGCGCATCACGGGCCGCGTCTTCCCCGCCGGCGCGGTCGCCACCGTCGGCGGCGCGCCGCCGGTCGAGCAGATCAGGCACAGCACCTGCCTCATCACGGGCACCGCTCCGGCCGGAGCGCCGGGGCCCGCCGATGTCTCCGTCACGGCGGGCGGGAAGACCGTCACCCTGGCGGGCGGCGTCATCTTCGTGCCGCCGCCCGAGATCACCTCCGTCGCGCCGGCGCAGGGGCCGCCTGACGGCGGCACCGCCGTCACAATCCACGGGCTCAACTTCGAAAGCCTCGCCGATGGCGACATCTCGGTTTCCGTGGGGGGCGCGCCCCTCGCCGACCTGGAGCTTCTCCATGCGGGCGCCATCTCCGGGACGACGCCGCCCGGGACGGCGGGCCCGGCGGATGTCACGGTCGCGACGCCCTTCGGGACGACCACCGCGGCGGGCGCCTTCACCTACACGAGCGCCGCGCCGCGCTTCCGCCGAGGCGATTGCAACAACGACACGCGCGTTGACGTCGGCGATCCGGTCACGCTCCTGGGATACCTCTTCGCGGACAAGCCGGAACCGGCGTGCCTCGAGGCCTGCAACGGGAACGACGACGATCGCCTGGATATCGCCGACGCCGTGGCGATCCTGGCGTATCTCTTCTCGGGCACGGGTTCGCTGCCGGCGCCCTCCGCGGTCTGCGGCGAGGACCCCACGCCGAGCCTCTCGTGCAACGAGACCCAGAAAGACTGCTAGCGCCTCCGCGCTGCGAGGTCTGCCTCCGGTTCGCGCCGCGCTGCATGTGCGCGCGGCTGCCCCGCGGCGCCCCCGGCGTGCGCGTGATCATCGTCCGGCACGCCCAGGAGCGGAAGAACCCCAGCAACACGGGGGGCCTCGTCCGCCGCGTGCTGGCCGGCGCCGCGCTCCTTGACTACGCCGTCCGCGGCCGACCCTTCGACGGAAGCGCGCTGGCCGACGGGCGCACGGATTACGTCGTCCTTTTCCCGCGGCCGGGCGCGCCTCCGCTCGCGGAGGCTCTGCCGCCCGCGCGGCCCGGGCGCGCGCGCGCTCTCGTTCTCCTCGATGCGACCTGGCCCAAGGCGCGGCGCATGGCCCGGCGCATCGCCGCGGTCAGACGCCTTCCTTTCGCGCGGTTGCCCGACAACGCCGCGCCGCGCTTCGCGCTGCGGAAACCGCCTCGGCGGGGCTTGCTCGGGACGGCCGAGGCGGCGGCCCTCGCGCTCGAACTGGCGGGCGAGCCCGCCGCGGCGCGCGCCCTCATGGAAGCCCTCGCCGCCGTGGCCGCCGAGGCCTTCAAGGAACGCGGCAAGCCGGCCCCGCTTCCTACTTGCAGCGCACGCCGCTTGCGTGCGGCCCGACCTTGAGGGCGGGGGAAGAGGCCGAAACCGTCTCGCCGCGGATCGAGACGTTCTCCAAGCTCACGTCTTGCACGTCGTGCTCGCTGTCCGCGCCCTCGATCTCGATCCGATACTCGCCGGGGCGGCCCTCCACGGCCACGCCGGCGAAGCGCACGGCGCGGATGCTTCCCGGCGTCTTGGTCCGCATGTACTGGTTCACGACCGGCTTCAGGCGCGCAAGGGAGCGCTGTCCCTCGCCGTGAATCCTGACATCCTCGACGGTGATGTCTTCCAGGCGCATGTTCTCGCCGGGTTCCAGCAGAAACGCCGTCATCGTGAAGTGGATGATATCGAGGTTTCTGAGGGTCACCTGCCGCATGTAGGCCGCCCGGCTCTCGTGCCCGAGGAGGAAGATCCGCGCCCGGTCGCACCACAAGATCGAGTTCTCCACCGTGATCCGCTCGACGTTGTTGTCGGGAACGCCGAGTTCGAGCCCCTTCAGGGCGACGCAGTCGTCGTCGCTTCGAATGAAGCAATCGGTGATGAGGACATCCTGCGAGTTGCAGGGATTGATCCCGTCATCGTTCTGGACCCGCGAGTTGCAGAGCTTGACGTTGCGGATCGTCACCTGCCGGCTCGCGAAAGGCACGATGGTCCAGTGCGGCGAACCGCGCAGGGTGATGCCGTTCACCTCGACGTCGCGCGACTTGCGGATGGCGATGAGATTGCCCACCGGTCCCTTGCGCCACTCCCAGCCCGAGCCGTCCAGAATCCCGCGCCCCAGGATGCGGACCCCCGTCCCCTCCACCAGCACCTCGGCCTTGACGACGGCGCCGCGCGCAAGATACAGGGTCTGCCCGCTCCCCAGCGCGATCTTCTCCGGCGCGTGGACTCCGGGCCCGAAGAAAACCACGCCGGGATCCCCGGCGGCGGGCGCCTTCTCCTCGAAGGGGTCGGCGAAGAGAAGCAGGGGGCCGTTCTTCCCGTCGGGCTCGATGCTCAGCTTGCAGGGCCGCGCGAGGGCCAGGCGCAGCGTGTGGTCGTCCTCGATCACCGGCGCGACGCCCGCCGACGCCGGCCGGATCACGGCGGCGCGCACCGCGCGCTTCGCCACGATCCGCACCTCGACCGCGCCCTCCATGTCGAAGCCGGCGAAAGAATAGGGCCCGCCGTAATCCCACTCCTTCCCCGCGAAGGGCGCATCGAGGACCCGCGCCGAGTACACGTCCACCTTGGCGCCGCCGGCCCACACCTGGTAGTCGGGAGACAAAACCTCCTCCGCCGGCGCGGGGTGCGCCGCCACTTTCCCGGCGCAGTACCCCGGCGCCCCGGCCGCAATGACCGCGCCTGCAACGGCGATCGTCAACGCGCGCATGGCTGTCGTCCTCCTTTCGGCGTGCCCTACTTCGACCCCGCGGGCTCAAGCGTCGCGACGGGCGGCTCCCCGAAATCCCGCCACAGCCGCTCGGCGCGCTCCGCATCGATGTCTCCCTCGTGGATATAGACGCGATACCTGAAGACATAGGTCTTGCCGGGCTCGAAAGTCCATTCCCGGTGTTGGACCGGGCAGTAGTTGAAGAAGCACCCGCCCGACTCCCAGATGCGCATGGGCTCGGGGAAGCGGTCGTTCCGGGGGCTGCACATGAAGATGATGGTGGACCGCGCGCCGGCGATGACGCCGCTGTGCGCGCACCACCTGGAGGTCTTCCCGTGGCTGTTCTTCTTCGTGTGGCCTTCCGAGGTCAGGACCTTGTAGTCGTCGCCTTCCCACTCCTTCGGGCCGCGGTAGCCGAAGCCGCCGTAGCGATACTGCTTGAGAAAGAGAGGGCTTGCGCCCGCGCAGGCTTGTTCGCTGGTCAGGTCCCACAGCCGGCCGCCGTCCCCGACATCCCACACGCACACGTCCCAGACCTCGTCGAGGGCGACTTTGCCGCCGCCCGGCTGCGTCAGGTCCACGTGCTCCTGCTTGGCGCGGAAGCGCCCGAAGACCGGCCCGCTCTCCACCCGCTCGAAGCCCGCGAACTGGACGGTGCCCAGCTTCCTGCCGAGGTTCCAGAAATCGACGTCATGACCCTCGAACGTCGTTTCGGTCCACGGCCCCCAGATCCCCTTGTGGTGGTAGTGATCGGCCGGGAAGTCCTCGGTGAGAAGGCGCCCCGACGGGTCGAACATGGGATGGATGTAACCGCTCCGGATGAAGACCGGCGGGATCTTCCCGGGCGGCGCGACATGGGCGTGGTTGTAGCTGAAAAACGGCGCGCCCCCCACGCTCACATCCAGCGTCCTGGGGTTGAGCGCCAGGCGAACGCCGCCGCCGCCCCGCGGCGCGGCGTAGCACAGTTCGAACCTCCGCGCCGTTCCCGCGGGCGTCGCGCCGGAAAGAATCCAGCGGAGCTCGCGCACCGGACCGAAGGCGACTTGCGCCGGCGCCTCCGTCCGAAGGCCGTCGCGCACTTCGAAGAGCGCGAGTTCGCGCGCCGCGTTGATCCACGGCGGCAACGCGACGGCCACCGGCGTATCGATGCGCGCCTGGTCCCCCGCGGCCACCGTGATCGCCGCGCATGGCGCCGGATCGGCCGCCGCGCACAGGGAGGCGCACAGCGCCGCACACACGCAGGCCGTCTTTCTCATCTTCACATCGCACCTCCTCCGCGGCTGCCCGCGCCGCGCAGCCCATCGCGCGGCTCTCCGCCCCGCGGGCACGCGTGTATTGTACATCGCGGTTTTCAGTTCCACCCTCATGGGGCGCGCCGCCCCGGGCCGGGACTTGCCGCCGCGCCGGCGCGGGCGCTATAACCGTAGAAGCCGCGGCACGCGACATGGAGGCCGGCCGATTCGGCGTGCGTGCGCGCGCAACCGCGGGAGCCATGCCATGACCAGCCGTGAACGACTGCTCCGCGCCCTGAGGGGCGAACCCACCGACCGCGTGCCGATTTCGACCTACGAACTCGTCGGCTGGAACCCCGACGCGTGGGAGAACCGGGAGCCGTCGTACCGCGGCCTCATGGACCTCGTCCGCGCCTCGACCGACTGCATCTACATGTGGGATTCGGGCGGCATTGACATCGCCCCCGAGCTTCTCCAGGTCGAGCGCCGGGAGGAGGACGGCGTCCTGGTCACGCGAACGGTGTGCCGCGCGCCGCACGGTCCGCTCACGAAGGTCACGCGCGAGGCGCCGCACATCAAAACCGTGTGGCAAGTCGAGCATCTCCTCAAGACGGCGGAGGACATCCGCAACTTCCTCGAGACGCCCCTGGCGGTGGCGCCGCCCGACGGCGCCGAGCACCGCCGCCGCTCCGCCGCGCTGGGCGAGAACGGCATCATGATGCATTCGATCAGCGATGCCCTCTGCCTGACCTCCGAGCTCTTCTCGTTCCAGGACTTCCTGCTTTTCTGCGCCACGGAGCCCCGGCTGGTCCGCCGGCTGCTCGACATGATGCAGGGGCGCGTCCTCGCGTACACCCAAGCCCTGCTCGCGACGGGCTTCGGGCCGCTCTTTCGCATCTGCGGGCCGGAGTACGCGACGCCGCCCTACCTCCCTCCGGAGCGCTTTCGCGAGTACGTCGTCGCCTATGACACGCCCCTCATCGACCTGATTCACCGTCACGGCGCCTACGCCCGCCTGCACTGCCACGGCCGGATCGGGCAGGTTCTCGACGCGATCATGGAGATGGAGCCCGACGGCCTCGATCCCGTGGAGCCGCCCCCCGACGGCGACCTCGAACTGGCCGCGGTCAAGAAGCGCACCCGCGGCCGCGTGACGCTCTTCGGGAACCTCGAGCTCAAGACGCTCGAGCACGCCGGCGCCGACGAGGTCCAAGACCTCACGCGCCGCGCGCTCCGGGAAGGCATGCCGGGCGGCCGTTTCGTCCTCATGCCCACCGCGGCTCCCATCAACATCCCGCTCTCGCCCAAGACCGAGGAGAACTACCGAGCCTACATCGCGACGGCTCTGAAGCACGGTGTGTACTGAGACGCGGCGCCGCCGGCGACCGTCCGCCTTTGCGCCGCCGCCTCCGATCCGTTACCATCGCAGGGCCGATCCCCCCGCGGCGGCCGCCCGCGGGCCGCAGAGAACGACAGCATGGACCAAACCGCGCTCAACGCCGTACGGAACTGGTTCGACGCCTACACGCGGAGCTTCGCCGCGGACGGGGGCGGCCTGCCGCCCATGCTCCAGCTCAAGCTCGACCACAGCCGGCGCGTGGCCGATGACTGCGCCGCGATCGCGCGCGACCTGGGCTGGTCGGCCGCGGAGACGGCCGCCGCCGAGGCGCTCGGGCTTCTCCACGACACGGCGCGGTTCCCGCAGTATGCAACCTACCGCACCTTCTCCGACCGCCGATCCATCGACCACGGAGAGCACGGCCGCTTGATCGTCGAGCGGGAGGGCGTTCTGGCCGCGGCGGGCGATGTGTACGGGCGGAGCATCCTCGACGGCATCCGGTATCACAACAAGCGCGACGTTCCCGCGGGTCTCGCGCCCGACAGCTTGAAGCTCGTCAACCTCGTGCGCGACGCCGACAAGCTCGACATCTTCTACATCATCAACGACGCCGTGCTTAACGACCGCACCGAGATGTTCCCCGAGCTGCTCCTCGACGTGAACCCGCGCGGCAGGGCGACCCCGGCCCTCGTCGCCGAGATCAAGGCCTCCCGGCAGGGCTCCTACGAGAACATCCGCTCCCTTGCGGATATCTTCCTCGTGCGCACCGCTTGGATCTTCGGCATGACGTACGCCCCGACCCTGAGGAGAATCGCCGAGCGCAAGCTGCTTTTGGATCTCAGGGACGCCATTCCGCACGATCCCGAGGTGACCGCCCTGATCGACGCGGCGCGCGCGCATATCCAATCCGTGATCGGGCCGCCGGAGGCGGAAGGACCGGCGTCCGAGTTGTAACTGCGTTCTCTAAAGGTGTTTATGTCATTGTCCCCGCCGCCGGAAAGCCATGCGACGGGAAACGCCGTTCCGGGAATTGCATCGCCCCCGTCGACTAGCTATAATATGGACTTTCTCCGCCGTCGGCTCGCGCGTGCGAACCCGCCGGCGTCCGGAGCCGGGGAGCGTCTCCTTTCGGCGTCCTTTTCCGGCCGGGCTATCGACCGTTTCTCGTGGCGACAGGTGCGCACTGCATGAACAACTACAAGGGACCGAAACTCAGACTGAGCCGGCGCCTCGGGGTGCCGATCGCGGAAACGCCCAAGCACACGCTCGTCCTGGAGCGCCGCAAGGTCGGATTCGGCGGCGGCGGCGGCAGCGGCAAGCCGCGGCGGCGCAAACAGAAGAGCATCTACGGGATGCAGCTCGATGAGAAGCAGAAGCTGACCTTCTACTACAACATCGGCAACCGGCAGCTTCGCCGCTACCTGGAGCTTGCGAAGAAGAACCCTGCGTCGACGGCGGATGTCCTCGTCGAACTCCTGGAGGCGCGCCTCGACAACGTCCTGCGCCGCCTGGGCTGGGCGCGCACGATCTGGCAGGCGCGGCAGCTCGTCTCCCACGGCCACGTCATGGTCAACGGCCGCAAGGTCAGCCGTCCCGGCTACTGCGTCCGCATCAACGACGTCCTGAAGCCCAGGAACGATGCCTGCAAGAAAACGGTCGCGGCATACCAAGCGACGGCGGTCATCGGGACGCCGCCCCAGTGGCTGACGTTCGATGCCGATATGTTCGAGGCCCGCGTCATCGGCTCGCCGAAATCCGCCGAGACGCAGCTCCCGTTCCCGCTCAAGACGAGCATGATCATCGAGTTCTTCTCGAAGTGAGCGCGCCGGCGGGCGGAGCCCGAGCGCCTTTCGAGGCGTTCGGGCTTTTTTTGTCGCCGGCGGCGCGCGCGCCTTCTTGCACGCCGCGCGTCTCCCTGCTACCTTGGAGCCGGGCGCCCCGCGAGGGCGCCCGGCTCGACGAGGACCGTTCCATGCTTGCAACGCGTACGCTTTTTTCGTTTCTGGCCGTCTTCGCGCCCCTGTCGGCCGCCGGGGCGGAGATCGTTCCGCTCGCTTCGCTCGACCTCGCGCACATGCGCCAGGGCTGGGGCCGCCCGCAGGTCAACCGCGCCATTCGCGAGACGCCGCTCTCCATCGGCGGCCGGCGCTTCGACTTCGGCGTGGGCACCCACGCCGCCAGCGTTCTGTGGATCGAACTGGACGGGAAAACCGAGCGTTTCCTCGCCTCGGTGGGCCTCGACGACGCCGCCGGAAGCCCGGCGGGTTCCATCACCTTCACGATTTTCGGCGACGGCCGAAAGCTCTGGCAGTCGGGCGTCATGCGGCAGGGCGATGCCGCCAAGGAGGTCGACGTCGATCTGCGCGGCGTGAGAACGCTGCTCCTCCTGGTCGGGGATGCCGGCGACGGCATCGACTACGACCACGCCGACTGGTGCGCGGCGCGCTTCATTGTCGCGGGCGCCAAGCCCGCGGCTCTGCCCGCGCCGCGCGAGGAGGCGGTGATCCTGACGCCGCCGCCGCCGCGCACGCCGCGCATCAACGGCGCCAAGGTGTTCGGCGTGCGCCCGGGCTCGCCGTTGCTCTTCACGATTCCGGCCACCGGCGACCGGCCCATGACCTTCGCGGCGGATAACCTGCCCGAAGGGCTCGCGCTGGACCCGGCGACGGGGTTCCTCACCGGCTCGCTGGCTCGAAAGGGCGCGTACTCTATCACCTGCCGGGCGCGGAACGCGCTCGGCGCCGCCGAGCGCACCCTCACCATCGTGTGCGGCGACACCCTCGCCTTGACTCCGCACATGGGCTGGAACAGTTGGTACGTGTGGGAAAACCATGTGACCGACAAGATCATGCGCGAGGCCGCGGACGCCATGGTCGCGAACGGAATGATCAACCACGGTTACATGTACATCAATATAGATGACTGCTGGATGGTGAAGCCCGGGGCGCCGGACGGGCCTTTCGCCGGCGAGCCGCGCGACGCTCGGGGCATGATCAATTCCAACACGCGCTTCCCCGACATGAAGGCGCTCACGGACTATATCCACTCCAAGGGCCTGAAGGCCGGCATCTACACGTCGCCCGGCCCGCTGACGTGCCAGGGCCTGACCGGCGCGTACCGGCACGAGGAGCTCGATGTCCGGCGCTTCGTCGAATGGGGCTTCGATTTTCTCAAGTATGACTGGTGCTCGTACGGCGGCGTCGCCAAGGATAGGGGGCGGGCGGAGCTCCAGAAGCCGTACCGCCTCTTAAGCTCGATCCTGGCCCGGCAGCCCCGCGACATCGTGCTCAACCTGTGCCAGTACGGCATGGGCGAGGTCTGGGAATGGGGCAAGGAGGTCGGCGGCCAAAGCTGGCGGACGGCCGGCGACCTCGGCGGCAGCTTCGAGGGCATCGGCGCGGCGCTGTTCCGCGACGGCTTCGATGTGTACGCCCGGAACGAGCTGCACAAGTTCGGCGGCCCCGGCGGGTGGAACGATCCGGACTATATCCTGATCGGGCATCTGAGCAACTGGCGCGGACAGACCGTGCCGACGCCCTTGACCCCCAACGAGCAGTACACGCAGATGACGCTTTGGAGCATTATCGCGGCCCCCCTCATCTTCAGCGGCGACATCGCCCGCGCCGATGCCTTCACGCTCAACGTTCTCTGCAACGACGAAGTGATCGCGGTCAATCAGGACCCGCTGGGCAAACCCGGCCGGCGGGTCGCCAAGCACGAAGATGCCGAGGTGTGGGTCCGGGAGTTGGAGGACGGCGCCAGGGCCGTCGGCCTCTTCAACCGCGGCGAGTTCGAGACCGTCGTGGAAGCGGCGTGGTCCGATGTCGGCGTCGCGGGCCCCCAGGCCGCGCGCGATCTGTGGCGCCAGCGGGATGTCGGGAGGTTCATGGGACGTTTCTCCGCGCCGGTGCCGCGCCACGGCGTCGTGCTCGTCAAACTGACGCCCGCCGAGTAGGACACGGGGAAACGCCGCGCGAACCCGCCGCCGGACGACGTTCGAAGAAAAAAAAGGCCCGCACCCGGTCAACACCCGGGTGCGGGCGCACCTCTCGAGGAATCAGGACCGCCGGCTACTTTGCGATCTTGAACTTGCCGTTCGTCGCGCGCGCGAGCCGCTCAAGGAGCGGTTTGCCGATCGTCCAGTCCTCGCCGCTCATCTGGCCTGTGTAGACCGTGTTGATCGGCATACGGGTCACGTTCTTGGCGATGATTCGATTGAATACGCCGTCGGCGGTGTTGTCGCCGTTGCTGCAGTGCGTGCGGCCGTCGGCGACGATGATCATCGTCCGGAACTCGTTCTGCGTCTTCAGGGCGATTCGCAGGAGCTTCTCGGCCCCGCGGAACATGCACGAGCCGTTGCTGCTCGGAGTCCCGGTGATGCGGCTGATGAGCTGCGCCTTGGCTCCGGCCTCCATCTTGATGGGCGGATCGCCGTACGTCAAAGGATCCAGGTCCACGTTGTAGAAGACGACCGAGACGACCGACCGCGCCGTCAGGCCCTGCAGCGCGCGGACCACCTCGCGCTTCATGACCGCGTACTTCGACTCGCCGCTGGCGGCCGGCAGGGTCATGGACCACGAGCGGTCCAGGCAGAAGAAAAAGGCATCGCCCTCGTAGTCATCGGTGTAAAACTCGATGATCTCAGGTTCGATTTCGTCTTCCCCGGTCACGCCGAAGCCGTCGGGGAGATCCAGGAATGCGACATCCCCTCCCACGGTGGCTGCCGCGCTCCAGCCGAGGTGTCCGGGCAGCATGCAGATGCCCAGCGCGAGGAGTACGACCGCGAGGACTTTCATGGCCAACCTCCAGCATGTAATTTCCGCGCACCACGCCGCCCCGCACGGACGCCCGCGCAAGCCACACCCGTTGCGCGTTCCAGGCACCCGCGCGGAAGCCGCGGAGCCTCGCGCCACCAGGTTATTCGCGTCCCTGCGCGAGGACTCGCCGTGCTTTGCGCGGTAGGTCCGGCATCCTACACGACGTGCAACATCACATGTTGTAGCATGAAATCTCGGTTTTTAGGGTTTAAATGTCGTAATCTTCCGGCCGACGGCGGGTTCTCTGCCCGGGGCTTCCCCACGCCGGACCGCCGCCACCGGCGTCCGGCCGCCCCTGAACAAAGAGACCCCCCGCTCCCGGGCCGCACCCGGAGGCGGGGTTCCCGCCCGCGAAACCGGACCCACCGTTATCTTGCGATCTTGAACTTCCCGTTCGTCGCACGCGCGAGCCGCTCAAGGAGCGGTTTGCCGATGGTCCAGTCCTCGCCGCTCATTGGGCCTGTGTAGATCGTGTTGATCGGCATACGGGTCACGTTCTTGGCGATGATTCGATTGAATACGCCGTCGGCGGTGTTGTCGCCGTTGCTGCAGTGCGTGCGGCCGTCGGCGACGATGATCATCGTCCGGAACTCGTTCTGCGTCTTCAGGGCGATTCGCAGGAGCTTCTCGGCCCCGCGGAACATGCACGAGCCGTTGCTGCTCGGAGTCCCGACGATGCGGCTGATGAGCTGCGCCTTGGCTCCGGCCTCCATCTTGATGGGCGGATCGCCGTACGTCAAAGGATCCAGGTCCGCGTTGTAGAAGACGACCGAGACGACCGACCGCGCCGTCAGGCCCTGCAGCGCGCGGACCACCTCGCGCTTCATGACCGCGTACTTCGACTCGCCGCTCGCGGCCGGCAGGGTCATGGACCACGAGCGGTCCAGGCAGAAGAAGAAGGCATCGCCCTCGTAGTCATCGGAGTAGATCTCGATGATCTCGGGTGGGATGTCGTCGTCCCCGGTCACGCCGAAGCCGTCGGGGAGATCCATGAACGCGGCCTCTCCGTCCACGGTGGCTGCCGCGCTCCAACCTAGGTGTCCGGGCAGCATGCAGATGCCCAGCGCGAGGAGTACGACCGCGAGGACTTTCATGGCCAACCTCCAGCATGTAATTTCCGCACACCACGCCGCCCCGCACGGAAGCCCGCGCAAGCCACATCGGCTGCGCGCTCCAAGCATCCGCGCGGAAGCTCCGGAGCCTCGCGGCTTCAGGTCTTCCGCATCCCTGCGCGAGGCCTCGCCGTGCTTTGCGCGGTAGGCCCGGCATCCAACACGACGCGCGACGGCGCGCGGAGTAGCAAAAACTCAATTTTTAAGATCTAAACATCGTAATCTTCCGGCCGCTCCACGGTGCTCCGCCGGAGCCTCCTCTCCGTCGAACCGCGGCCGTTCCTCATGCCGGTCCGGATTGTCTTGATCGGCACGCGCGTCACGTTTTTGGCGGTGATTCGATTGAACACGCCGCCGGCAGTGTTGTCGCCGTTGCCGCGGTGCGTGCGGCCGTCCGCCACGACAATCAACGTCGGGTGCTCGTTCGGCGTTTTCCGCGCGATCCGGAGGAGTTTCTCGGCCCCGCGGAACATGCACGAGCCATATCTGCTCGTTCACCCGCGCGCATCGGCCGCGCACCGGAAACCGATGGTGGCGCAACGGTCCAGGCCCGGCCACATGAGGAGGAACTTGGCGTGGTGCGCGCACGGCATGGGGCCGCCGCGGAAGTACCAATCGCTGCCCTTCGCTTGGAACCAGCCGCCGCCGCGGATGATCGCGAAGCGGGTGTGCCCATCGTCGCGGACGCTTTCGGTCCACTCCCACACGTTGCCCGACATGTGGTAACAGCCGAAGGGGCTGCGCCCCTCCGGCAGCGAGCGCACCGGCATGGTCCCGGCGCCGGCCGAGTTGCAGCGCGCCGGGTCGAACTCATCCCCCCACGGCCACGCGCGGCCGCCGGCGCCCTGCGCCGCAAGGTGCCACTCCGGTTCGGAGGGAAGGCGCTTCCCCGCCCACGCGGCATAGGCGCGCGCGTCGTCCAGGTCCACGTACACGACGGGGTGGTCGGCGAGTTCCTCGGGCAGGCGCCCTCCCGTCCAGTGGGCGAGGAAGTTCTCGGGGTGCTTCGGCCGGTAGCCGCTCGCCCGCAGGAAGCGCTCGAAGTCGCGATTGGAGACCGCGGCCTCGTCAATATAAAAGGTCCGGACCGCGAAGGGCCCGGCGTGATGCTCCACCGTTCCGTCGTGCGGGCTCCCCCACAAAAACTCGGCCCATTTTTCAGGCGGAACGTCAGGGTCGGGATAGCAGCCGCACTCGCGACGCCGGTGCGTAAGGTGCATGGTGACCGCGGCGCCGGGAACAAGCGTCATGCCCGGGGGACAGGCTTCCCGCGGCGCCGCAGCCGCCGGCGCGGGTTCGAGCACCGGCGCCGCCGCGACGCGCCCATCAGTCTCCGCAGAGGAACCGAGCGAGCGCCGCTGCGCGTCGAGGAACCGGAGGAAGTCCTCCGTCACGCGCTCCTCGGCAACCACGGCAATGCAGCCGAGCCTCTCGACCGCGCCGATCGCCTTGCCTCCCGCGACCCTCAGGCGTGCGCCGTTCCAGAGATCGAACACCTCCGCCCCGGCGGGAAGCTCGACCGCCACGAGCGGCGCCGCCGCGAAGGGGGGCCCTTGATTGAGCAGCGTGAAGAGCGTCACGCCGTCGCCCGGCCACCTGTGCGCGAAGAGCGCCGGCCGCTCCGTCGGATAGAAAGGATCCCAGCCTTCCCCCGTAAACTGCGCGCCGAAGCGCTTCAGAATCGCGGCCGCCCGCCGCCACAGCCGCCGGTCTTTCTCCCGCCACGGGTTCCACGTCCCGAACACGTTCTCCCAGACGAGCATGCCGCTTCCGTTCAGGAAGGCGGTTTCGATCTCGCCCTCGTGCGTCCGGTCCCAGCGCTTGATCTGGTGCTGCATGTGCCGCGGTTCGATCCACTTGAGGCGGAGCAGCCCCGGCGGATCGGGATCGTGGAGCCACTGAGCCCAGGAGAGCGACAGCATGGCGATCTGGTCCACGGCCGGATGCCCTTCGGGCGCCAGCGCCACGCCGGGCCGCGCCCGGTCGAGCCGCTCCCTGAGGCTCGGCGAGGCCGCGCTCATCGTGTCCAGGAAGATGCCGTCGGCCTCGATGGCCTCGACGAGTTCGACCAGCGCCTCCTCGTCGGAAACCTTCTCCCGCCGCGTGCCTCGATCCCAGGGGTTGTAGTCGACGAAAACCTTGACGCCGCGGGCATGCGCCCGGCGCGCGACATCGCGCAGGCCCGCAAGGCCGCCCGGCATATCCCTGTACATGTCGAACTGATTGCGCGGGTCGACTCCGAGCCGCGGATAGCCCTGCCAGAGAACGATGATGTCGTAGCCCCCGAATTCCCGCTCGCCCTCCTCGAGGAACGTCTCCACCAGATAACCCTTCTCGGGGTCGTAGAACGCGCGGTCATACATGAAAGTGAAGTGACAGGTGAAGGCCCGCGCCGCCCACGCAAGGTCGGGCCGGGCGTAGAGGCGCCGGTCGAGGCCCGCGCCCCCCGCCGCGGCGCCCGCCTCCGCCGCCCGACGCATGCGGTCGCCGCCGCGGACCGCGAAGCGCACCGCGCGAATTCGCACTTTCCCCGGCGCCGCGTTCCACGTCGCGTCCATGCCGAGAATCGGACGGAGCCATTGCGTCGCGGGCGCGAAGGCGGGCGCTTCCACCACCGCGGATACGCGATGCCACCCGCCGCCCGCCGGCACGACCAGTGTCGCGCACACGCCGCTCCACCCCGTCTTGGCGCCGCCGGCGACATCATGGAGATCGAAGGCGACGCACAACTCCCGGTTGCCCTCGACGCTCGCCGCCTCCACCGTCACGGCGATTCGCTCGCCGGGAAGAAGCGCCAGGGCGCGGGCCGGCGCCAGGCCCATGCGCACCCACGCCCGCACGCCGCGGAAGTCGAGCGCCAGCACGGGATCGCGCGGGCCATGGCGCACGGCCGCGCGATAGGCGTGCAACGCCGCCAGCCACGCCGCGCGATCGCCGCGCGGCCCCGCGATGAAGTGCTCGTTCATGGCGAGGGCGTCCGCCGCCGGCTCCTCCCAGCGACAGCCCTCGCCCGCCTCGAAGGCCGCGGGGGCGAAGGGCGGCGCCGCGCCGCTCCCGTCTTCCCCCCGCGCGGCCGCCATGCACAGAGCCGCCGCCATGCACGCGCGCGCGATCCGCACGGGCTCGTCCTCAGAGAGAGGGTTCCCAGCCGGGCGCGTACTCGCGGCCCCAAAGCCCCATGGCCTCCTCGTCGCCGAGAATGCGGCCCGAGGCCGGGTCGCACTTGAGCGACCGGCCCACTCGATGGGCGATATTCCCCAGATGGGGCAGAAGCGTGCTTTTGTGCCCTTCCTCGATGTCCGCGCTCGGCCGGCCGCCCGCCCGCGCGCAGTCGACGAAGTTCTGGAGGTGCGCCTCGTCGCCGCCGGGCCCGCGTCCTTCCCGCACGACCTTGTCGTTGCGGTCGAAGATGGTGTAGGCGCCATCCCATAGGGCGAGCGCGCCCTTGTCGCCGTAAAAGCTCGCGATCCAATCCCTGGACCCCAGCCAGTTCCGGTTGCAGCTCAGGCCTTCCCACGCGATGGCCTTCTTGTCCGCGAACTCGAACATGACCTCGTGGGTGTCCGGCGTTTCCTGATCGTCGTCGTAAAAATAGCGGCCGCCGCTGGACGACACGCGCACGGGGTAGCCCGCGCCCAGGCCCCACCGGCACAGGTCGAGGGCATGGACGCCGTTGTTGCCCAGCTCGCCGTTGCCCCAGTGCCAGAACCAGTGCCAATTGTAGTGGATGCGGTTGTCCGTGAAGGGACGGCGCGGCGCCGGCCCCTGCCAGAGCTCGTAGTCGAGCCAGTCGGGAACGGGCGCCTCCTTGCCGCGGCCGATGGATCCGCGCGCGCTCGTGTAACGCCCGCGCGCGAAGAACGCCCGGCCGATGGCGCCGCCGCGCACGGCCTCCATGGCCTCGATGACGGCGGGCCAGCTCCGGCGCTGCGTCCCCACCTGGACGACGCGCTTGTGCGCCCGCGCCGCCGCGACCATGAGCTCGCCCTCCCGCGGGTTGTGGCAGCAGGGCTTCTCGACGTAAACGTGCTTCCCCGCCTTGCACGCGAGGATCGTCGCCGGTCCGTGCCAGTGGTTCGGCGCGGCGATGACGAGGGCGTCGACCACGGGATTCTCCAGAAGGCGCCGGACGTCGCCGACTTCCTCGGGCTTGTAGACCTGGACCGAGGACACCGCCGCCGCGGCCGCGGTCATGCTGCGCGCGTCGACATCGCAGACGCAGGCCACCGCCGAGGATTTCAGCCCGGCCAGGACGCGCGCAAGCTGAGTGCCTCGGCCGTGAACCCCCATGACCCCCGCAACCAGCCTGTCGTTCGCGCCCAGCACGCGCGAAGCGAAGCTCGCGGCGGCCCCCGCGGCAGCCGCCGACCCGACAAAACCGCGCCGGTTCATCCGCATGCCACACCTCCGCGCGCCGCGCCCGGCGCGCAAGAACGCCGCTTCCGCAATTCTCCGCCGGCGTGCATCGTACCCAGGGCGCCGCGGCCGGGCAACGGCGCCCGGACCGTCGGGCGCCCGTCAGCGGACCGCCGCGGCCGCGCCCTCCAGAAGCGGTCCGTACGCCTCGGGCACGCGGTGGCGCGGCCCAAGCTCGCGCCATTCGCCCACCCACGGCAAGGGCTCGCGCGCCGAGAGGTCTAGCTCGGCCCAGGCCAGGCCTTCCCTGCCGCCGGTCGAAGCGAGAATACGTCCGCGCCGATCGATGACCAGGCTGTCGCCGTCGTAGACCGAGGGGATCAGGAAAACGCCGTTGTCGCGGGCGCGCACCCTGAAGACGGTCTCGCCCTCGACACAGCCGTCCTTGTCGGGGAAGGTCGTCCCCCACGTGGGCGCGAAGATGATCTCGGCGCCCTTGAGGGCGAGGCACGCCGCCGCCTCGGGGAAAAACCAGTCGTAGCAGATCTGGATGCCGATGGCGCCGAGCTCGGTCTCGAAGACCGGGAACTCGTTCCCGGGCGCCACCCCCTGGGTCCATTCCTCGCGGGGCAGGTGCACCTTGCGGTACACGCCGGCGAGGGCGCCGGCGCGGTCAAGCAGCACGGCGGTGTTGAAGAGCGTCCCGCCGCGCCGTTCGTTCAGCCCCGCCACGACCCAGACGCGGTTGCGCCGCGCGGCCTCGCCGAGTTTTTCCGTCGACGGGCCGGGGATGGGTTCGGCGACGGCATCGACGCTCTTGCCCGTGCCGACCAGCGCGATCGCTTCTCCCAGACAAACGATGTCGAGCCCCTCGGCGCCCGCGGCATCGATCTGGGCGCAGAAGAGCGCGAGGTTCTTCTCGGGCGTGCTGCGCGACGGGCGCAGGAACACGGTTCCCGCCTTGACGGCGCGGCGCGCGGGCGCCGGCACCGGCCGCATGCCGGCCTCGTGCCAAACGATCGAGCCGCCGCGGGGCCACTTCAGCTCAAGGGACAGTTCCGCGCCGTCGGCGCCCGGCGGCGCGAGAAGCACATCCTCGAAGCGCGCGAGCCCCGCCGCCGCGCGCGGTCCGCGGACAAGAACGCCCGCCGGGTGCAGCGCCTCGCCGCCTTTGGTCCAAACGACGCGGACGAGGGCCGAAGAGCGGAGATCGGCCAGATTCTGCGGCGTGCACGCCGCGGTCACGGCGTAGGCCCGGCCGCCGGCGATCCGGCTGATCTTCTGAGCCACGCGGCCGATGGCGAAGGGGTTTCCCGGCGCTTCCACGAGGAGCCCCCGCTCGACGGAGCGGAAGGCGCAGCGCGCGCCGGCCCACGCGGGCGTGAGCTCGAACCACGGGGCCGGAAGCGCGCCGTCCTTGCCATCCTTGAAGGCGCCGTTGGCAACGAGCGGCTCTTCCGCCGCCGTTTTGTAGTGGTGGCGAAACCAGTGAACCGCGGAGTCCGTCGTGAGCTCGACCGTCACGGGAAGGTTCGCGCCGGGCGCAAGCGGCGTTCCGGGTGCGAAACTGAAGCGGCTCCACAGGGGGCCGCGCTCGAAGGCGACGGACTCGGTCAAATCCCCGATGCTCACCGACAGGGCCCGCACGGCGCCCGCCGGGTCGAAGAAGGCTCCGCGCACCTCGCCGGCGAGATCGGTGTTGTGGCGGGGCGCTTCCACCGTGATGGCGTGCTCCGCTCCGAGTTCGCGGTAAAAAGTGTCAATGCCCTCGGCGTCGACGCGCACCAGCCGGTAGCCTGTGGCACGGTCGCTATCCTTGAAGATCTGGCCGATGGAGCCGCTGCTCAGGCAGGGGACTCCTCCCCGCGCGTGCGCGAAGTCGGTGTGGTCGTGCCCGTGGAACACCTGGGCGACCTTGTGTTTCTGGAGGACCTTCTGGAGCGCGTCGACGCCCGACGGAAAATGCACGAAGACGAAGATGCGCCTCCCGGGCGGGACGAGGGCGAGATCGCCGTCGAGCCACGCGACCGCCGACTCGGGCACGCCCCACGACCACTCCCCGCCGGCCACCTTGTTGAAATCCAGGCCCGCGAAGTGGATCCCCGCGTAGTCGAAGGACCACCGGAAGGGGCCGACGAGGCGCGTGTACGCGCCGTAGCCGTACAGGGGGTGCGTCTTGTCCCAGAGCTTCGGCGCCCTGACGCCCACGATGTCGTGATTGCCCGGGGTGCAGCGCAGCGGGAGCGGAAACCCCGCGAGCCCCGCCTCCAGAAGCCCGAGCTGCCGTTTGACCTCTTCCTCGCCCTGGTTGTCCCCAAGGTGAATGAGATCGCCGGTCAGGATGCAGAACGAGAGGGCGTCCCCCAGCGCCGCCAACTCGCGCCGGAACCGGACGAACTGATGCTCGCCGCCGCGGGGCACGTGCGGGTCGGTGCCGTGAACGAACACGAAGGGCAGCGCCTGGACTTCGGGCGCCAGGCCGAAGTCGGCTTCGGCGGGCGCGCCTTCGATGCGCGCGAACCACGGCGTCGTGGGGCGGTGGCCGTTCGGCACGCACACCGATACGATCCTGAGACCGCCGTCGCTCAGCACGGGATCGTCGCCCAGCACGATTCGAAAGGCTCCGCCGCCCGCCGTGACGACGGTCGTCAGGCCATCGGTGACCGCGACGCCGTCCAGGCCCTGCTCGCCCGGGGAGAGGACGCCGTCGGCGTTCGCGTCGAGGAACACGCGTCCCGTGACAACCGGCGCCTCGGGCGCCGCCGCGCCGCACGCGCAGAACCAGAACAACGCTAGCGCAAGAACTCGTTTGCTCATGGCGGTCCTCCCTCGCGCCGCTCGTCGGCGCCGGCTTCAATTCTCGCACCGGCGCTTGCCCCGCGCAACGGCGCCTTGCGGCGCCCCGCCGCACGGGTTATCGTCGCGCCTTCCATGCCCGAGCTTCCCGAAGTCCAAACCGTCGTCGATGAGCTGCTCCGCGCGGGCATCGCCGGCGCGCGCATCCGTGCGGTCGATGTCCTGTGGCGCCGCAGCGTCGCCGAGCCGGCGGCGAATAAATTCCGCGCGAGCCTCGCGGGACGAACAATCGCCGCCTGCAGTCGGCGCGGGAAGTTCATCGTGATCGACCTGGCGGGCGGCGGGCATGTACTGATCCACCTGCGCATGACGGGGCGCCTTATCCTCGCCGCCGCCGAGGCGCGGCGGGAGAAACACGACCGCGTGGTCTTCAGGCTCGCCGGGGGGCGCGAGCTGAGGCTTCACGACACCCGCAAGTTCGCCCGCGTGCGCCTCGTGGCCGACGCCGCGGCGGCGCTCGGCGCGCTGGGACCGGAACCCCTCGCGGAGGATTTCACGGCGGAGTGTCTCCGATCGCGCCTCGCGCGACACCGCCGGATGCTCAAACCGCTGCTTCTCGACCAGACCTTTCTGGCGGGCCTCGGCAACATCTACGTCGACGAGGCGCTTTGGGAGGCGCGGCTTCACCCGCGCGCCGAGGCGGCCGCGCTGGCCGCCGTCCAAGCCGCGGCGCTCCACCGCGCCATCCGCACGGTGCTTGTCCGCGGGCTGCGAAACCGCGGCACTTCCCTCGGCCGAGGCAAGGGCAACTTCGTCTCGCCGGAACGGCGGCGCGGCCGGAACCGCGCGGCGCTGGCCGTGTTCCGGCGGACGGGAGAACCCTGCCCGCGCTGCGGCGCGGCGATCGAGCGCCTGATCGTCGGACAGCGCGCGACGCACGTCTGCCCCCGCTGCCAAAAGGAGCGCGGCGGACCGGCGCGCGGGCCGGGCAAAGCGGCGCGCGGTTGACTTCCGCCCTGAGAACGCGCCCGCGTCACGCCGCGTCGAAGGAGATGCCGAGCGTCTTAGCCACGGCGCGAATGTGATCGGCGGCGAGGGCGTATTCCCCATCGTCGGGAAGATGCTCGAGCATGAGGGGCACGTCGGGGAAACGGCTCAACTCGCCCAGGAAGGCGGCGTAGTCCAGGTTCCCCAGGCCCGGCCTGACCTCGTCCAGGTGGGTCATCAGGCGGGCCTGGAGCGTGATGTCCTTGGCGTGGCAACTCCTGATGTGCGGCCCGAGCTTCTCGAAGAATTCGCGGATGAGGGCGCCGTTGGCGAAGTAGCGCTGGGGGCTCGAGACCAGGTTCACGGGGTCGAAGTGGACGGCGAAGGCCTTGCGGTCGATCGCCTTCAGGAGGCGCAGGTAGGAGTCCGCCGAGTCGGGGTACGCCCAAGGCATCGTCTCGAGGGTGAAGAAGGTGCGGGCGGGCTTCACATCGTCGATGATCGCGCGCGTCGTAGCGACGATCAGATCGAAGGTCTCCGGCGTCAGGTTGTCCTTCGAGGGCCCGTCCCACGCCGGCCCGCGCGAGCCGCTGATGTTGACGCAGCAGCGGGCGCCGATCCGTTCGGCGAGGGCGAGCTGCCGCCGGCACAGGGCGAGAGCTTCGCGGCGCTGTTTTTCGTCCCTGCTGATGGGGTTGCTCCACGCGCCGACTTCCGCGATGACGATGTCCGCCTTCGCCGCCGCCCGGGCATAGGCCTTGAGGACATCATCGGAGGCGTCCGCGCCGACCGGGCAATACGCCGCGCGATAGCCGCGCCGACCCAGCTCCCGCACCCACGCCTCGGGGTCCGCGGCGGGCGCCGGTCCGCCCATGCGCAAGGTCTTGCCTTGCGCCGCGCGCGCGCCGCGCGCCAGAACCGCCGCCCCCGCCGCGCCGAGCACCGCGCTCCGCGCGAACTCCCTCCGGGACAGATGCCGCTTTTCCATGCCTACGCTCCTTTCAGCGTCCGCGCCGGCCGTATTGTAGAACCGAGCGCACGGGCGGCTCAAGCACCGGAACGCGGCCGGCCTCGCACGGACCTTGCGCACGCGGAACCGCGGGAGCCGCAGCGGCTTTGCCGGGGTCTTACGGGACTCTCGCCCCCGCGCGCATCACGGCTCCGACCAGCCCGCCCAGACCTCTTCGGCCGCCTTGCGCAGCGTCGCCGGAGTCCAGGTGCTTCGCGGGGGATCGGGCACTTCGCCGCCGCCCGGGCTCGCCACCAGGAAGGTCAGTTCCTTGGTTTGCTCGGGCGCAAGCGTCATGCGATAGCTCGCCGTGCCGCCCTTGTAGAGCAGTTGGTCCTTGGGCCCGCCCGCATCGACGTAGTACTCGGCCGCCTCGTTGGCGGCGCCCAGGAGCACCTGCGCCAGATCGATCGGCGTTCCCGGCTTGAAGACCCAGGCGACGTTCAGGATGGGGAAGCGATCCACGGCGGCCGGATGCGGCCCCACGACCACGCTAATGTATCCGTCGCGGTTAGCGTCCGCCGCCTCGAAGCTGAGGCAGCCGGGCCCGTTATGCCCCCACGCGCCGATCGGGTCGCACTCCAAGGCCGCCGCGCCCTCGACCTGAATAGCCACGGGGCGGCTGCCCGCGACAGTCCAGTGGCTTTCGCAGAAACCGAGGACGACGGTGCGCCTCGCGCCGGGCTCGACGGCGAACTCGTACACGATGGGGATCTCGCCGAAGCCGGCGACGATGTTGCGGAAACCGCGGTCGCACCGCACCGCGGGCTTGCCCCAGCCGGGCAGCGGCCGCACGCCGGGGACTCGACCCCAGGACCGTTTCTCGCCGCGCACGGCCTCGATTCCGGCGGGAAGGCCGACCACCGCGCGGCCTCCGATAAAGGCCAGCCGCTCGCCGACGGCGGCGTCCTCGGGGAGCACGAGATCGAAACGGACCTCCAACGCGGTCCCGCCCGTGTTTTCCAGGAGCGCCGTCATGACGTCGCAGCCCCGAGGCCAGATCGGCGCGCGATAGGCGGTCTGCGTGCAGCGCAGCGTCCCCGCGCCGCTCGCGGTCACGACGACGGGCACCGGCGCGGCCTGGAACTTCTGCTCCTCGACGCGGGCGCCCTCCGGCACGCGAATGGACAGGGCGAAAACACCCCAGTCCTCGTGGAGCGCGCCCTGCGAATCCACCGTCGACGGCGGAAATCCCGGCGACACGAGCTGCGGGTCGGCGGCGGCCGCCGCCGCGGCCGCGGCGAACAACGCGGCGAATAGGACACCGTTCCTCATGCCTTCACCCCCTGCCTGTCGGAATTGACGACCTTGATGCCGTACATCTGGCAGAACGCCTCGACATCCCGGCGGTGATCGCCGTAAAAAACGAACTGGTGGAAGCCGAGCACGTCGCGGCTGTCGGGCACGCGGTCCATGGCGATCTGGACGCTCGTCCGGCAGCCGCCCGCCGGCGGAGTCTGGACGTTGCCCACGACTCTGCCCGTGTCGAGGATCAGCTCGTGCGGGCCGCGGAAGTTCACCAGGGTCACCGCCGCGTCCTTGCGCCACAGGACCTGGGGCGCCACGCCGAGGTTGGACTCGGAGTGCGAGCGGGCGATGTACGGCGAGGACTCCTTGTCGAAGCCGTCGAGCTTCGTGCCGCAGGTGCAATGGGCGGCGATCAGCGTGTTATTGTACGTCTCGGGCACGGGATCGTTCATGAAGCCGGCCTTGTCGAAGAGATAGTTCACGAAGAGCATCCCGAGCGCGGCGTTGAGGTCGGCCTCGCAGCCGTAGCTCACGCCGGAATCGCCGAACAGGGTGACGCTCATGCAGGGCGGCGTGGGCATGACGCGGGAGGAAACCATGCCGAGGCAGTCGGTGGTGATGGCGTTGGAGCGCTCGTCCCGCATGAGACGCTTGGCGGTGGTGAAGGAGCGGGCGGAGTTGAGGAAATCCGCCGCCGTGGGCTCCACCACGCCCTGCGCGTTCTTCTCCATCGCCCGCGCGACCTCCCGGACCTCTTCGGTCACGGGCATGCGCTCGAAAAGTTCGTTGAGCCGCGCGCGCGGGACGTACCTGATCTTCGTGCCCAGACGGTCCATGACCGTTTCCTGGCGCGCGCCGCCCGCGACGACCAGGAGGCGCGTGGCGGCGAGCTGCTCCTTGGCTCGCACCATGCGAAAGGCCTGCTCGACCGCGTTCGTGTCCAACGACGAGATCACGTGGACGCCGGGGCGGCGCGAGATCTCGCGCACATGGCCCGTGAAGGCCATGCCGACGGGCGCGAAGAAGATCGTCGGGATGCCCGCCTTCGCGAAGGCATCGGCCCAGCGCCAAGCGCTCATGTGCTGAAGCATGACGAAGACGGCCTGCGGCCCGCGGTCTTTGACCTTCGCGATGTAGGCGGCGACCTCGTCGTCGCTCTCCAGCGGAGCGGCCTCCGTTTCGAGCTCGACGCCCACCTTGGCCGCGAGGTCGGCGAAGACCCGCCCGTAGCGGTCGCGCTCGGCCTCGATGGGGTACGCCGTGCCCGGCCAGCCGAGCCAATAAGGCGGCTTGAGCCTGATCACCGCGCTCATGATGCGCACCCTCGGCCGCGGCCGGAAAGACGCCAGGTCGACCTGCTCGGCCAGGTTGCCAGAGTCCTCGGCGGCGGGCGCGGCCGCAAGGGGCGCGGCGAAAGCGCCGGCGGACGCCGCCATGAAACTACGCCGCGAGACCCCCGAAAGACAGCACGAATGACAGCACGGATCCTTGCGCATGGGCGGCTCTCCTTGTTTCTGCGCGGGCGGCATTCTCGTTCAAACGCGACAGCGTCGACGCTCCTTATTGTAGCGCCCGGGCGGGGCCGGCCTCAACGGGTGAGCCGGCGCCCTCAGGCCCGCGCGGTGGACGCCGCGCCGCTCTCCGCGGCGCGCGCGCCGATCGCCGCGATACGTTCCAGGACCGGCGGGTGGCTGTACGACAAGAACACCGTCAGGGGAGCCGGCGTCAAGTTGCCGAGGTTCTCGACCGTGAGCTTCTTCAGGGCCAGGACCAAGGCTTCGGGGTCGCCCGTGGTGGCCACGGCATGGGCGTCGGCCTCGTACTCGGCGCGCCGCGAGAGCGCGCGCTCGAAGATGCCGAGCGCCACGGCGATAGGCGTGTAGAGGAAGCCGAAGAAAAACAGGCTCGCGTAGGTCGAGATGTGCTCCATGCGGAAGGCTTCGAAGAGGCCGGGGTTCTTGATGAAGAGCGAAAGGAGATAAAACGTGATCCCCGAGGCGGCGGTGGCGCGCAGGATCGCCTTGGGGATGTGCTTCTTCTCGTAGTGCCCCATCTCGTGGGCGACGATCGCGACCAGCTCCTCCACCGTGTGTTTGGCGATCAGGGTGTCGAAGAGGACGATCCGCCGCGAGCGGCCGAATCCCGTGAAAAAGGCATTGGTTTTCGAAGAGCGCTTGGAACCGTCCATGGTGAAGACGCCCTTCATGGCGAACCCTCGGCTCCGGGCGTAATCCTCGATAGCGGTCTTGAGGGGCCCTTCGTCCAGGGGCTCGAACTTGTTGAAGAGCGGCAGGATGACGTAGGGCGCGATGAACATGATGACGAGCTCGAAGGCGACGACCGCGCCCCAACAGTACAGCCATGCGCGGGGGCCCGCCGCGTCGAAGAGCCAGACGACGAGGGCAAAGAGCGCCCCGCCGAGGATCGCGTTCAGGATCAGCGCCTTGACGCTGTCCAGGACGAAAGTCCGCGGGGTCGTCCGGTTGAAGCCGTACTTCTCCTCGATGACGAACGTGTCGTAGACGTCGAAGGGCAGTCCAATCACCTTGGCGCCGAGGATCAGAAACCCCGCGAAAACGAGCCCGGTCAGGACCTCGCCCGCCGCCGCCCCGCGCGCCAGGGTGTCGACGAGGTTGAAGCCTCCGAGAAGGATGAAGCCGATGGAAAGCACGGTGTCGAAGGTGTCCTCGACGAGGCCGAAGCGCGTGTTCTCGCGGAGGTATTGCTGCGAGGTCCGGTACTTGGCCGAGTCGTAGAAGCCCTCGAACTCCGCCGGCAGGTCCTCGCTGATGTTGCGGATGTTGCGCCGGCCGCTCACGAGCTCGAGCACGTAGCGCCCAATGAGCGCCGCGAGCACGACCGCCAGGTGCGCGTTCATGCCGATCTCCTCGCAGGGCCGCCCCGCGGCGGCCGCGGCCCGGCGTTTATACCAGGAAACGGCGCGGGAGGCCACAGGGAAAGGGCCGCGGGCAGCGCAAACTTCCGGCGCCGGAAAACCGCCTGTATAATGGGGGGTTATGGGTTAAGCCGCAGCGCGCCCGCCGCGCGGCTTCAGAACGCGGCACAAGGAGGCTTCCATGCGAACTCTGGTTGTTTTTATCGCGCTTGCCGCCGGCACCATGGGCTGGAGCGCTCAAAATGTCCGGTTCCTCCGCGGCGACGTCAACGCCGATGGGACCGTCGATGTCTCGGACGAGGTGCGTCTCTTGGTCTCGCTCTTCCGCGGCGGACCCGCGCTTGCGTGCCCCGACGCAGCCGATGCGAACGACGACGGCGCGGTCGATGTCGCCGATGTGATCTACGCCCTTAACTATCTCTTTGTCGGGGGCAAAGCGCTGCCTCCGCCCTTCCCCGCGCCCGGCTGCGATCCGACGCCCGACGGGCTCGACTGCTCGAACTACCGCGCCAACGAGCCCTGCGATGCGCCGTCCGACATGGTCTTCGGCCACGAGCACACCAATCACACCGCGCTCCCCGCGGAGTGGATTCAGACCGCCAAGACGAATTTTCGCGTCTACTACGGCCACACCTCCCACGGCAGCCAGATCATGACGGGCCTCGGCATGATCCGCGACAACCTCTTCGACTACAACAACGGCACCGGCACGCTGAACATTCGCGAAACGGTCGGGCATGATCTGGGCAATCCCGACACCACCAATTGGGCGGCGAACACCCGCGCGCAACTCGATCGCCGCGACAACGACCGCAACGTCGTCATGTGGTCCTGGTGCGGGCAACTCTCCGTGCTCGCTCCCGAGGTCGTTCAGCGCGACTACCTGGACAACATGAACCGCCTCGAGGCCGATTATCCCGGCGTGCGGTTCGTGTACATGACGGGGCACCTTGACGGCACCGGCGTCGCCGGCAGGCTCAATCAGAACAACGAGCTGATCCGATCCTTCTGTCGGGCTGGCGGCAAGACGCTCTTTGACTTCGCGGACATCGAGAGCTACGACCCGAACGGTAACTACTACCTTGACCTCGGGGCCGACGACAACTGCGACTATCGGGACCCAGCGGACGGAAAGAAGCACAACTGGGCCGCCGATTGGTGCGCCGCGAACCCCGGCGGGTGTCTTGATTGTGGCTACTGCGCCCACTCCCATTGCCTAAACTGCCAGCTCAAGGGCAAGGTCTTCTGGTGGATGATGGCGCGCATGGCGGGGTGGCAGCCCTAGCGGCGCGGGCGAGCGACGCTAACACGATATTTCGCGGCATGTCGCCTCGGCCCCGGCCGGAGTACAATGCCCGTGCCGCAATAATCCGGCTGCATTGCCGCGGAGGTGTCGTGCGCGCCCTGTTGTTTTTCCCGCTCTATCTCGCGGCAGTCGCCGCGCTTTCCCCGGCATCCTTTGCGCTCCGGGCCGCCGATTCCGCTGTCGTGGTAAGCCCCGCGGGAGTCGCGCCCCTCGAGCGCCTCGCCGCCGCCGAGGTCAGGCGCTACGTTTACGCGCGCACGGGCACGCTCCTGCCCCTCGCGCCGGCGCTGCCCGACGGCGGCGATGCCATCGTAATCGCCGCCAAGAACCGCGCCGCCGTCGCGAGCCTGTACGCCGGCGCGGCGGACTTGAAGCCGCAGGAATTCGCCCTCGAGCCCCTCGCCAAGGACGGCCGCGCGATCCTAGTCATCGCGGGCGGCGACGCGGCGGGAACGCTCTACGGCGCCTACCGCTTCGCCGAGCTTCTCGGCGTGCGCTTCCACCTCCATGGCGACACCATTCCGGACGAGAAGATCCCTTTCGCGCTCCCGGCCGCCCGCGAGAAAGCGCGGCCGCTCTTCGAGCTGCGGGGCATCCAGCCCTTCCACGATTTCCCCGAGGGGCCCGACTGGTGGAGCCTCGACGGATACAAGGCCGTCCTCGCCCAGCTTCCCAAGCTCGGCATGAACTTCTTCGGGCTGCACGTCTACCCCGAGGGCGCCGTCGGCCCCGAGCCCCTGGCGTGGATCGGCACGGCCGAGGACGCGAACCCCGACGGGACGGTGCGTTTCAGCTACCCCGCGCGCCACTTCACCACCGCCAACGGCACGTGGGGTTACAGCGCCAAGAGCACTGAAGAGTACAGCTTCGGCGCCGCGGCGCTCTTCGCGCGCAACGACCACGGGCCCGCTTACATGCGCGACCGGACGCCCTGGCCGCGCTCGCCGCGGGATTCGAACGAGCTTTTCGACGATATGGGCGTCTTTCTCCGCGAGGCGTTCACCTTCGCGCGCGGACTTGCCATCAAGACCTGCATCGGCACCGAGACGCCGCTCACCGTTCCGGCGCCGGTCAGGAGCCGCTTGCAGGAGCGCGGCGAGGACCCCGCCGACCCCGCGGTAACGCGGCGGCTCTACGAGGGCATGTTCGCGCGCATCGCCCGCACGCACCCGCTGGATTACTACTGGCTCTGGACCCCCGAGACCTGGACCTGGAGCGGCGCCGGCGAGGCCGAGATCGCCGCGACGCTCGCGGACCTGCGCGCCGCCATCGCCGCGGCCGGCAACGTCAAGGCGCCCTTCACGCTCGCTTGCTGCGGCTGGGTGCTCGGGCCGCCCAAGGACAGGGCGCTGTTCGACAAGACGCTCCCCAAGGACATGCCGCTTTCGTGCATCAGTCGGAACGTGGGGTTCGCCTTCGTCGAGCGCGGATTCCGGCAACTCGAGGGCAGGCCCGCGTGGTCAATTCCGTGGCTCGAGGACGATCCGGGCCTGACGATTCCGCAGCTCTGGGTCGGCCGCATGCGGCGCGATGCGGCGGATTCCCTCGCTTACGGGTGCACGGGCCTGATGGGCATCCACTGGCGGACGCGCATCCTGGCTCCGAACATCTCCGCGCTCGCCAAGGCCGCCTGGGATCAACGAGGTTGGAACCCCGACTTCGAGCAGCCGTCCGCGCCGCCGGCGCCGAAACCCTTCGCCGAGGGGGTGGAGGGCGGCAACGTCGCGGCCTTTCCGGGCAACGCCATCGACGGCACCGACGACGACGCCGTCTACCAAACCGTGCGCTACGACGTCCGCGCCTACCGGCTGAAGATTCCGGCCGGCGCCTGCGACGTGACGCTCAAGTTCTGCGAACCGCACTACAAAGCAGCCGGGAAGCGTGTTTTCGGCGTCAAGCTCCAGGGCGCCCAAGTGATCGAGGGCCTCGATATTTTCGCGCGGGTCGGCCCCAACCATGCCCTCGATTTCGTCTTCAAGGACGTCGAGACGCCTGAGGGCGCCCTCGTCATCGAGTTCACGCCCGAGGTCGAATTCCCCAGCATCGCCGGCATCGTCGTCGCGGGCGCCGCCGGCGGCGCGCCCTTCGCGCGCGGGATCAACTGCGGCGGCCCGGCCTATCGAGACTTCGAAGCCGACTTGCCGCCGTCGCCGGCCGACAGTCGCTCGCGCGACCTGCCCTGCGCGGATTTCTACGCCGACTGGGCGGCGGCGGAGTTCGGGCCGGGGGCCGCGGAGGAAATCGCGGCGCTCTTCGCGTCCCTCGATGGCGTCGTCGGATCGAGCGAGAGCGCGGAGCACGCGCGGCTCCCCCGCCCGGCGGCATGGGTCGACGGTCCGGGCGGTCTCAACCCGGATCCGACTCCCTGGGAGGAAGCGCGGAAACGCTACGCCTTCGTCGAGGTCATGGAGGCGCTCCGGCCCCGCGTTGAGGGCGCCGGCAACCTGGAGCGCTTCGACTACTGGCTCAACCACTTCAGGTACCTGCGCGCCACTGGCGAGGTCAACTGCCTCTGGGCGCAATTCAATGAGGCCATGGCGGCGGTCAAGACGGAAAAGGACGCGGCCGCCGGGAAGAAGCGAGCCGCGGAGACGGCGCTGCCCATCAGGATCCGGCTCGTGGCAGCCGTCGGGGAAGCACACCGCCACCTCCTTTCGGCCATCTCGACGACGGGCGGCATCGGCAACGTCACGAACTGGCAGCAGCACATCCTACCCCGCCTGCTTGAGGGCCCGGGCGCCGAGTTGGAGCGGCTCCTGGGCGCGCCGCTCCCGCCCGAGGCGCGGCCCGGACACGCCTATGCCGGTCCCCCGCGGCTTTTCATCCCCGAGGTGCGAACAAGCATCGACGCCGGCGAGGCGCTCAACATCACGGCGGTCGTTCTCGGCTCCGCGATCCGCGAGTTCGGTCTTTTCCACCGTCCACTCGGTCGGGGCGAATTCGCGCGGCAGGCCTTCGCGCCTCTGGGACGCGGCGTCCACCAGGCGGTTCTGCCCGCGCGCGCCATCAGGGACGACTTCGAGTATTACGTCGAGTGCCTGCCGGAAACCGGGGCGGCGCTTAGGTTCCCGGCGGCGGCGCCGGCCGTCACGCAGACGGTAATCGTGATGCGGCCGGAATAGGACCCGGGGCGCCGCGGATGCGCCGCCGCCTTCCGCGACCGCCGGACGCGCGCCAGGCGGCCGCCGCGGCGCGCGGCTCAAATTTTCCCGAGGCGCGCCTGGACGACGCTTAAGGCCTCATCGACCTTGATCCTCTCTTGCGCCGTCGTGTCGCGGTCACGGATCGTCACCGTGTCGTCCTGAATTGTCTGGCCGTCGACGGTGATGCAGTACGGCGTTCCGGCCTCGTCGTGCCGCGCGTAGCGGCGGCCGATCGCATGCTGCTCGTCGTAGCGGGAGTTGATGCCCGCCCGGAAGAACTCCTCGACGATCTCGCGGGCCTTCTCCGGCATGCCGTCCTTCTTGACCAGCGGGAAGACGCCCACCTTGATGGGCGCCAGGCGCGGGTGGAGCTTGAGCACGGTCCTGACGACGGGCTCGCCCTTGGCGTCTCTGCGCGTCTCCTCGCTATAGGCATCGATCAGGTAGACGAGGGTTCCGCGCGTGGCGCCGCCCGAGGGCTCGATCACGTAGGGCGTGAAGCGTAAGGGCGGTTTGCCCGTGGCGGGGTCGTTGCGGGCCGAGTCGGTGTAGACGAGGTGCTGTCCCGAGGCTTCGGCGTGCTTCTTCAGATCGTAGTCCGTGCGGTTGGCGATGCCTTCCAACTCCCCGAAACCCCAGGGATACTCGTACTCGATGTCGTAGCAGTCTTTGGCGTAATGAGCCAGCTCGGCCTTGGCGTGCCGCCTGAACACGAACTTGTCCGGGTTGTTGGCGTACTGCCGCCACCAGCGCATGCGCTCGTTCTTCCAGTATTCGAGCCATTGATCATCGGTTCCGGGCTCGCAGAAGAACTCGATCTCCATCTGCTCGAACTCGCAGGAGCGGAAGGTGAAGTGCTCGACGGTGACCTCGTTCCTGAAGGCCTTGCCCATCTGCGCGATGCCGAAGGGAATCTTCATGCTCACCGCGTTGAGGCAGTTCAGGAACTGGACGAACATCCCCTGCGCGGTTTCGGGGCGCAGGTAGACGGTCGATTTGGCGAGGGCCGCCTCGATGAGGGCGCGCAGCTCAAGCTTCGACTTGTCTTTGTTGGCGACGAAGACGTCGACGACCTCGGCCAGCGGGTCGACCGACCCCAGGAAGGAGCGGAACATGAGGTTGAACGTGCGCTCTTCGCTCAGGAATGGGCAGTTGAAGTCCGGCGTCACGTAGCCGCGGTAGGGGATCTCGACATCAGGGCCGCCGTCAAAACCCGCCAGGACGATCTTGCCCGGTCGGCCTTCCGCCGGCGGCGCCACCGACTTGGTGTGCAGGACGACGTCCTTGTCCCTGGTCTCGACTCTGGCGCCCGGCGCGTGCTGGGTCTTAACGGCCTCGGCCCACAGCTTGGCCGCAGCCTTGTCGGGGGCGCGGATGACGAGGCGCCCGTCGCTTTGGACCTCGACTGGACCGGCCTTGTCCGTCCGGAAGCGTTCCTTCGACAGCTTGCAGTCGACGAGAGGGTCGGAGAACCCGGCCACGTGCCCCGAAGCGCGCCACACCTCGGGGTGCATGATAATGGATGACTCCAGGCCCATGACGTTTTCGCGGCTGTGAACGACGTCGCGCCACCACTCGTTCATCAGGTTGCGCTTGAGCTCGACGCCCAGGGGGCCGTAGTCGTAGGCCGACTTCAACCCGCCGTAAATCTCGGAAGACTGAAACACGAATCCGCGCCGCTTGCATAGCGACACGATCTTCTGCATCAGCTCCTCGCCCGGTTCCCTGGTTTCTTTCCCGTTGCCCATGCTCGTCCCCGCGGCCGCGTTTCCCGCCGCCCCCCGCCCCGGGACCCTCCCCGGAGGCGTCGAACAGGCCGGCGGAACGTCCAACTCTATCAAATTATCGGCCGGCGAGGAAGCCGAGGCGCATGGCGGCGCGGACGCCGCATTGGGTATCATCGTCGGGCATCGAAGCGGGAGCGTCGCCGGACGACCGGCGGCCTCGCGGCCGGAGCGGCACCGTCTCGAGCCGGGGCGCCTTTCAAACGGACGATGCGATTCCAGGAGATCCCTCAATGAGTCGAGCGTTCAAGACGCTCATGGTGACCGGCGGAGCCGGTTTCATGGGCTCCAACTTTATTCGCTACGCCTTCCGGAGCGCCGGGTTCCAGGGGCGCATCCTGAATGTCGACAAGCTGACCTACGCCGCCGACGAGCAGAATCTGGCCGATTTGGCCCCCGAGTCCGAAGCCGGACGTTATCGACTGCTGCGGCGCGACGTCTCCGATCAGGAGGCCATGAATCGGATCGTCCGCGAGGAGCGCGTCGACGGCATCGTCAACTTCGCGGCGGAATCCCACGTCGATCGCTCCATCGTCGCCGCGCAGGCCTTCGGCGCCACCAACATCCTCGGAACGTTGGTGCTGCTGGAGGCCGCGCGCGCGGCTTGGGGCAACCGGCGCGATACCCTCTTTCACCAGGTAAGCACCGACGAAGTCTACGGCTCCTGCCCCGCGCCGGGGGAGTTCGCGGAGGGTGACCGCTATGCGCCCTCGAACCCCTATGCCGCTTCCAAGGCGGCCGCCGACCACCTGGTGCGCTCCTTCGGCGTGACGCACGGCTTGTCCTATACGATCACGATCGCAACCAACAACTACGGGCCCTATCAGTCACCGGAAAAACTCGTTCCCCTGGTTCTGACGCGCCTTTACGCCGGGGAAAAGATTCCGATCTACGGGCAGGGGGACAACGTGCGCGAGTGGCTCTTCGTCGACGACCACTCGAGCGCCGTCTGGACCGTGATCACGCGGGGAAAAGCGGGCCGGACCTACAACGTCGGCAGCGGGGAGCGCCTCACGAACCTCGATCTGGTTCGCCGACTGGGTCGCGCGGCGGCGGCGCGCACGGCCCGCGCGCCGGATTTCTTCGAACCGCTGATCGCCTTCGTGGTCGACCGGCCCGGGCACGACCGGCGTTACGCGCTCAACTCCGCGAAGCTGCGAGGCGAGCTCGCCTGGAAGCCGATCGTGGCGCTCGACGACGGCCTGCAGGCCACGGCCGCGTGGTACGAGCGTAATGAAGCCTGGACGGCCCGCGCGCGCGCAAGGCTGAACGACTGGCTCGCGGCCGAGGGGAAGTAGTGTACCGTTGTTTCTGCATGCGTGATCGGATAAGGAGACGTAACGCGAGATTCTGACAGGACTTGAAAGGGGCCACTCTTCGTGTTGTCCTATTTCAACACAAACAATGAAAGGAGAGAAGAATGGCCCGCAAGAAATCTATCGGGATTCGGTCGAACTTGAAAGGTCTCGTCAGCGACCAGCAGCTTTCGAGAGTGGCTCGGAAGACAGGGTTCGTGAAACGTCGGCACAAGATCAATCCCGCCAAGTTCTTCTGGACGCTGCTCCTGGGATTGGGTAGCTAGGGCGAGCGGCAGATCGCCGGCATGCGCCGAGAATACGAGGCACCGGCCGCTCCCGCGTCTGAAGGCGCAATTCCCTCGCACGCGAATTTGCGTGCTCCTGGACAGCCTCTACGTGAACGATCGGGTCCTGAAGCTCTGCGAGAAGCATGGCTGGCGGTACATGATTACGTTCAAAGAAGGTGCGGCCCCCGCGGCATACGCAGATTTCCAGACGCTGTTGCGGCTTCAG
>Ga0208940_1000906_pt1 | contig 33479 bp, 26 predicted proteins | sample AD_JPNNA6_MetaG_FD_184445 | JGI IMG/M metagenome (GOLD analysis project Ga0208940, IMG submission 184445) | Active sludge microbial communities of municipal wastewater-treating anaerobic digesters from Japan - AD_JPNNA6_MetaG (SPAdes) (version 2) | ecosystem: Engineered > Bioreactor > Anaerobic... | reverse complement strand
TATTAAATCTAAATTATTTTGATATCTAATAGATTCTTGAGATGTATCGGTAAAATATTTAATTTTCAGGTCTCGCGTCGTCTTTAAGGTATTATTCATTTTAACTGATACATCATCTAATGATACTAGAGCAGATTCATATTTTGAATTTAAACTTGCATTCGCAAGAGCGCGAGCATTATTAAGAGCAATTTCAGCCGATTCAATTTGTTTTTGAGCCGCATTAATTTGTTCCGGTGTCGCGCCAGCTAACTTTTGATCTAAAACAGCTTGAGCTTGCGCCACAGCCGCATCTAATTCGGTTAAAGTTAAATTAGCCAACCACTGGCCAGCATAAACTTTATTCCCTTCTTTTACGCCCACATAAGCAATTACCCCGGGAACTTGAAAGTTTAATGACAAATCTTCTGTAGCGTTAATATTGCCCGTCACTTCAACTGTTTGGGTTAAATTGCCTCTTTCTACTTTAACTGTTTCATAAGGAAGTTTACTTTTTTGCGAGCTTGTTAAAAAAAACCAAGCTCCCACCACTATCGCTAAAACAATTAAGCTAATAATAAGTTTTTTTGATTTTAAAAATTTCCAATTAATTTTAATAGCCATTTTGATTTATTTTATATTTATATTTATCCTTAAATGTAACACTTTTATCTATAAAAGCAACCTATGTGTATAATGCCACCCTATTTTGCACTCTTGAGGCCTGTTTATTGGTTGATTAATTAACTTGTTTGCGACCTTGGTTTGAACTAATTGCTGTTTTACCATCCTAATATGTATTGTACAGGAGAAAGCTTGTTTTGAAAAGCATTACGCAATGGCGTGAGCACCATAAAATAACCTATTTATTAACATGTTTGCTGATCTTAAATAGTCCAAAATGTTTCTTTTAAGATGCCTCCTAAATTCATATTACGCCACTATTTTTTTGTAAAATCATCTTCTAAAGCTAAATAGGCCTTAGTAAATCTTTCTCTATCTTGGAAACCTAAATCTTTTACCATTCTTTCTATTTCTTTTTTAGTTCCTTCTATCTCTATAAACCTGCCAAAACTTAATTTATCAACATTAACTTTTACTGGTCTTTTAAATGACCATTCTTCTCTGAATTTTGTAAATTTTCTAATTCTATCATATCCAAAAAGTTGAAGAATCTTTATGGCATCTTTAAGGTTATCAATTTTTATTGAATACTCTTCCCTTTCAAAATATTTTGTCTTTTTATCTTTTCTTAATTTTACTGTAAAAACCAAAGAGCCATTTTCTTGCCTAATTCTTGGGAAAATGCCTTTCTCTATTGAATTATTAGAAAAGAAACCATAAGTAGTTTGGGTATATGATTTTCCTTTTTCGCCTCCCAATTCTTTTAACTTTTTAACTATATTCTCCTTATCTTTTAATTGAATTTTAATTTCTATTTCTTTTTGCATTGTATAAAATTAATCAATGAACTTAAGCAACAAATAGCTGCGGGACTTGGATTCGCCTGAGTTGTCGGTTTCTGCTGAAACCGCCCTCAGGCCCCGCTCGCCCCTCAGGTCAGATTCTGCTAAATCTGCCTTCGGGCTGGCCTCGGCTCGTCAGCCTCCGGCCCTTGATTAAGTACAATCAAGCGTCGTGGCTGCGCGTTCGAATCCAAGTTGAACTCTCAAAGTTTTATTATAAATATAACTTCTGTTTATGTTTTTACAATTTGAATAATATAGCTGCGGGACTTGGATTCGCCTGAGTTGTCGGTTTCTGCTGAAACCGCCCTCAGGCCCCGCTCGCCACCGCCGTGGCTGCGCGTTCGAATCCAAGTTGAACTCTCAAAATTTTATTATAAATATAACTTCTGTTTATGTTTTTACAATTTGAATAATATAGCTGCGGGACTTGGATTCGAACCAAGATTGACGGATTCAGAGTCCGTAGTCCTACCATTAGACGATCCCGCATTTAGGCTTTACTCGTCTCCTCAAATAAAAAATCTCTTCTAAACTAAAACTTTTTCTTTTGAACTCTATTAGTTAAATTAATCTTTTAAATACCTTCTAACAGCAAAAAAACTAGAAATCAAGCCCAATCCTACGCCAATCGCAACTTGAGCCAAAAAGATCCACCAAAGATTAGAAAGATAATATTTAAAAGGATTAAAGCCCATAAAAAATTGCTCAAACCCGCCTTGAAAAGCAAAAAGGCCAACTAAAAACAAAATAAAAGACAAAATAGCCGCGAAAAGACCGCATAAAGATCCTTGCACTAAAAATGGTCCGCGCACTAAACTATTTTTTGCGCCAACTAAATGCATAATCTCTATTTCTTGTTTTTGCGAATAAATACTTAAACGCAAAGTATTATAAGTAACAATTATAGCAATAAAACTTAAAAATAAGGTGCAAACTAAGCCAATCCTATTCATTCCTTCTGCTAAATTATTTAACCTCTCAATGGCAAAAGCGCGTTCAGAGTCGTTAATTTGATAAACTAAATCCTTAAATTCGTCTTTTTTAAAAAAATCAGCAATTTCTTTATATTGCGAGGGATCTTTTGCCTTAATAACTAAAGCTGGTAAAAAAGGATTACTGCCAATTGCCTCTAATGTTTGAGTATAGGTGTCGTTTTGATGCGTTTTTTGAAAATTAGTATAGGCTTCTTCAGAAGAAACATAGACAGCTTCCTTAACTTCAGGAAGTTTAACCACTTGCTCTCGAATCTCTAAAATTTTATCCCGTCCCACTTGTTCATTAAAATATACCGAAATATCCATTTTATCTTTAATCTTTTCAGTCATAAAATACATTGCCCCATTGCCAATTATTAAAACCGTGCTTAAGACAACTGCTACAAAAATTATGAGCGCGGTAGCAAAAGACAAAAACCCTTGCCTTTGTAAATAATTCCAACCGCTCTTTAACACCTTAAAATGAGATTTTTTTTGTTTTGACATTTTGTTTAATAAAAATAATTTTTATAAAAAATATACACCCTCCTCTTCATCGCGCACAATCATTCCATCTTTTAAAGTAATCACTCTTTTTTTAAGAGCATTCACCACCTCTTTATCGTGCGTAGACAAAATGACGGTTGAACCAGCTTCATTTATTTTTAATAATATCTTAATAATATCACGAGTATTATACGGATCTAAATTTCCTGTCGGTTCGTCTGCTAAAATTACTTCTGGCCGATTAATCAAGGCGCGAGCTATGGAAACTCTTTGTTGCTCTCCACCGGAAAGTTCATGCGGAAAACAATTAATTCTATTTTCTAATCCTACTAATTCAATTACTTGATTAACTTCTTTCTTAATTCTTTCTTCGTCATAATATTCTAATGTTTCTAAAGCATAAGCTACATTCTCAAAAACCGTCTTATAAGATAAAAGCTTAAAATCTTGATAAATTGAACCTATTTTTTGCCGTATTAAATAAGCTTCGCTTTTTTTAACTGTGCTTAAATCTTTTTTATCAAAAAAAACCCGGCCCTTGGTTGGTCTTTCTTCACAGGTAATAAGTTTCAAGATTGTAGTTTTTCCTGACCCTGACCGACCGCATAAAATAACAAACTCGCCGTCTTTAATCTTAAAGGAAATATCCTTAAGAGCTACCTTAGGTTCTTTTGATAGATAGGGATAATATTCCTTGCTGACATGTTCAAATTCAATCATATTTCTCAAATTAAAAAATAAATTATTTTTTATTTATTAAATTTATTTTAACCTAATCTCGGCTTCAATAAAATCATCTAAATTGCCATCTAAAACATCTTCTGGCGATTTACTTTCTACGCCAGTCCGTAAATCTTTAACTAATTTATAAGGATGCAGAACATAAGAACGAATTTGATTGCCCCAACTGGCGCTAATCTTGTTTCCTTTTATTCCCCTTAATTCTTGTTCTTTTTGCTCTTCCTGATGTTGATAAAGTTTGGCGGCTAAAATTGCCATAGCTTTTTCTTTATTTTTTCCTTGTAATCTTTCTGACTGACAAGTTACGGTTAAGCCAGTTGGCCGATGAATAATGCGAACCGCCGATTCTCTTTTATTAACATATTGCCCACCCGGACCTGAAGATTTATAATAATCAATCTGCAAATCGTCTGATTTAATTTCAACTTCTTTATTATCCTCTAAATTAGGCAAAACTTCAACTAAAGCAAAAGAAGTATGTCTTAATTTTTGCGCTGAAAAAGGAGAAATTCTAACTAAACGGTGCACTCCAGTTTCCTTTTTTAATAATCCGTAAGCATATTTTCCTTTAATCTCGAGCGTACCAGATTTTAAGCCGTGTTTAGCCTCACCTCCACCCTCTTCTCCAAAGGACTCATCTATTACTACGGATTGAAACCCTCTTCGGTCGCTATAGCGCTGATACATTCTAAATAACATTGCCGCCCAATCTTCAGCATCTTGCCCCCCTGCTCCGGCGTAAACAGAAATAATGGCATTGCCTTTATCATATTTACCATTAAAAAAAACTTCCTTTTCTTTGCTTTTAATTTTTGATTCTAAAAGTTCTAATTGCTTAAATAATTCTTGAGTTAAATCTCCTTGTTCTTCAATTCTTAAAAAATCCTTAATTTCTTGAAGCTCTTTTTTAATTTCTTCAAAAAATTTTAATTTTTCCTCTATCTTTGCCAATTCTTGAGAAATTGCCACAGCCTGACTTTGGTTCTCCCAAAAATCTGATTTATCAGTCTGCTCTTTCAAAACTAAATAATGTTTTTGTAAATTTTTAAAGTCAAAGACAGTCCTCTAAAAAGAGGATTTGTTTTTGTAAAATTTCTATTTTTCTTTCTAATTCATTCATATTAATATGCTCTGATTATAGCAAAATAACAAAACCAGCGCAAGGCAATGCGCTGGTTCAATATAGAGGCACTTAATTTTATAAAGAAAAACTTTCTGAAATAAAAATCTATTTTTCTTTAGAGCAAACACTTTTTCTATTTTTAGAGATTCGGGGGTAATTGTCTCTTTATTTCTTCTTCATCTTTTTCTGTTAAAATATCTATTCCCTCTCTTTTAAGTTGCTTCCGAAGGCTCTCGGACATATTAAGAGAACTTTTAAATACTTTCATTACTGCCTTTGATTGATCATCGCCTGCTAATCTATTGATAGAAATATTTTTACATTTTATGCATTGGTGAATTACCATTAATTCTCCTTGCTTTGGCTTGCCAGTGTATTTATTGATTCCCTCTTTTTTAAAAGTTAATCCTATAGGAATCATTGCGCCGCCGCAAAATTCTTTTAATTCTTCTAATTTTCCTCTATGCTTAGACCATAAGCAATTAGGACAATGATTTCTATGTTTCGTCCCTAATGCTTCTAAAATAACAAAGGCGTGGCAATGAATACATTGAAACCCTTCTTTTTTCATTTTTTCAATACTATTTATTCCTTTAATGTTTTTAATTTTTTTATTAATTAATAACTATTGTATATTCTTTGCTATTTTAATGCTCGTATTTTCGTCTTGCGCAATCCCCTTTATCTCAGTAAATGATTTTTCCATTTTTGAATATCTTTAATTATAATTTCTTTTGTCACAAATTTTATATATTTATTAATATTAAATTAATCTAATTCCTATCTAAAATATTCTTTTGTCTTCAATTCCACATAAAAGGTAGATCCTTGGTTTATGCCAGCAGATTCAGCCCAGATGCGGCCTTGATGAGCTTTGACAATCTCAGAAGCAAAATAAAGTCCAATGCCTACTCCAGAAGGATAGGTATTAACAGCAGCTTGGCTGCGGTTAAAGAGTTGAAAAAGATTGTTAATCTCTTCAGGAGACATCCCCATGCCAGTGTCTTTAACTTTTAAGAGAATGGTTTGGTTATGAGGGTTAAATTCTAAGCTAACTCTTACTTCACCCTGTTTAGTGTATTTTATAGCATTATCTAAAAGATTAAAGATAACTTGCCTTAGTTTTTGACTGTCTGCCTTTACCTTGGGCAGAGGTTCCTTGGGTTTATCAAAGACAAGCTGAAGATTCTTAGTTTGAGCTTCTGGTTGAATTTCCTTTACTACCTCAGCCGTTAAATCTTCTATTGACAGGTCTTCAAAACTATATGATATCTTGCCAGTTTGAATCCGAGTTAAATCTAATAAATCATTGACTAAGGCAATCTCTCTTTCATTAGCTCGGTAGACTTGTTCTAAAAAATCCTTAACTTGGCCTTCTACTTTACCATAATCACCCGAAAGGGCTAAGCTTAGGTAACCTTTGATAATAGTTAAAGGTGTTCTCATTTGATGAGAGGCAATGGATAAAAACATTGTTTTGGCTGCATCTAATTTCTTTAATTCAGCATAAGACTTTTCTAATTGTTCTTTAATGGCTTGTTCTTGCTGAGTATACTTTAATAATAAAAAGCAAAGGTAGGCCATTATACAAAACAAAATTAATCTACCCCCTATTCCTATCTCAACCATTGGAAAAAGTAAGATAGTGGCTAAGAATATTAAAATAGCTGATATTAAGATATAGTTGCCTAAGGCTGGACCAAAGAGTTGTTTTTCAGTGATAGCATAAGCAATGATGAGAGTGAATAGAGGAAGACCCAAATAACCAAAAGGATAAACACCAATTTTATAGGCAGGAAGAATTTCTAAACCGTAAGGAAGAAAGAAAATAATTCCTACCAATATATAAATTATTTGAGATCGTTCGTATTGAAATTGTTTAAAATTTTTCCATTTTTTAACAAAAACAAAAAGAGCCAAAATAACATAAGGGAAAATTAGCCCAATCCAAAAATGATGGCCAATTTGAGCTATAGTGTGACAACCCCACTGATAATAAAAAATATCTTTAACAAAATAATTGGTTTGAGTTAAAAAAGCAAAAATTATTGACAATAAATAACCTAAATAAAGTAAAATTCGTAGGGTTTTATTGCTTTCTTTACAAAATTCTAAAGAAAAATGATAAATTAAAAGCGGAATAAAAATGCCCGGAATATAAAGCAATCTATCAAAGAATATTGCTTTCTCTGCCTTATCACAAGAAGAATACATAAAAAATGTTAAAAAAGATACTAAGGCTACAGCGATACTTAAAATAAAAAAATAAGATTTTCTTTCTTCTTCGTTCGTAACCAACAATAAAAACCTATCAAGAAAATAAAAACTCCACTTGGTAAAAGTAAATAAATTGGAAATGGAAGTTGGGTCATATATTTATTATTTCTTGTCCTGTTCTTTTAATTTATAATGCAATGTTTTTCCTAAGTTAGACTTAGGCAATTCATTTAAAAACTCAATAATATGCGGAACTTTATGAGGCGCTAATTTATCTTTGCAAAATTCAATTAATTCTTCTTTGGTAGCTTCTTGGCCTTCTTTTAATACTACACAAGCTTTAATAGCTTGACCATAATAATTATCGGCTACTCCAATAACAGCTGCTTCTCTCACTTTAGGATGTGATTCTAATACTTTTTCTACTTCTTCTGGCCAAACCTTTTCTCCTCGCACATTAATCATATCATCTAATCTGCCTTCAATGTAAAATATGCCATCTTCATCCATCCTGCCAATATCTTTGGTATAAAACCAGCCATCTTTTAAAACTTCTTTTGTTTTTTCCGGCTTCTTCCAATAGCCCTTGAATATCTGCGGACCCTTAAGAATTAATTCTCCTAATTGATTTATTAATAATTCTTGTTTCGTTTCAAAGTCAATAATTTTTGCATCGGTATCAAAAAAAGGAATCCCTACTGAATTTACTTTCTTAGCATAGCCCTTAAAAGGAACATCTGCAATAATAGCTGAAGATGCTTCTGTGAGACCATAACCCTCCATAAAAAAAGCATTTGGAAATATTTTTTTTAATCTTTCTAATAAATAAGGCGAGAGAGGAGAAGATCCACAAAGTGCTAATTTTACAGATTTAAAAATAATATTTTGTTTTTCTGCATAATTGCACAATCCACTATAAATTGCCGGAACAAGGGGAAGAAAATTAATATTTTTTTTATTTATTAAATCAGATAATTCTTTGATATGAATATTAGGCACTATTATAATTTTCATTCCTCTAAAAATACTCCAGCTTATAATGCTTGCTATCCCGTATATATGAAAATTGGGCATTCCAAAAAAAACACTATCAAGTTCTATATCTTTAAATAATTGAGACGTTGACATAACATGAGCATTAACATTAAAATTGGTTAACATTCCTCCTTTAGGTTCGCCTGTAGTTCCGCTAGTATAAAGCATTATAGCTACATCATCTTTAGGGTCTATTTTGACTGGATTGTATTTTGGCTCACTCTCTTTAATAAAATCAAGGAAATGAAGAGCGTTGGGACATTGAGGAGAAGGTATTTTGCCTAATAACTTGCCCATTGTTCTTTGAAAAGAAGGGAAATAATCAGCAATGCTCGTAACAATAATCTTTTCAATTTGAGGAGTGACTTTAGCGGCTTCCTCAACTTTATCATAGAAAGTATCTAAGGCTAAGACTATTCTTGGTTCAGCATCGTGGAAGAAGTATTTTAATTCTTCGGCGCTATAAAGAGGATTAAAAGGCACTGGGATTGCTCCTGCTTTCATTGTTCCATAGAAAGCAATGACAAATTGAGGGCAGTTAGGCAATAAAAAAAAGACTCGGTCGCCTTTTTGAATGCCTAAACCCTGTAAAGCGTTGGCAAATTTATCAGATAATTCTTTTAATTCTTGGTAAGTAATTTCCTTGCCATAGAATACTAAAGCTGTTTTGTGAGGATACTTTTCAGCTGAATCATCTAAGAATTGATACAAAGGTATCTCTGGATAATCTAAATGATGAGGCACGCCCTCAGGATAAAATTTAAACCAAGGACGGTCATCGGGAACATAATATTCTGCTTTGGCCATATTGTTTTTATATATTAATTTATTATTATTTATTATTAAAAATTATATTATCTTATGCTTTTAAATTTTTCTAAAGGAATGGGTTTGTTAAAACAAGTAAAATCAGCCAAAGTAAGCCCGTATTTTTTACCCCATTCAATTGTTTCTTGCATATGATTTATATCAACCGAGCCAACATAATTTTCTCGTCTCTCTTCTAATGCTTGCATAATTGCTTCGGTCATACAAGCAAAACCAACATGGGGCGGAAGGCCAATATCCATTCCCGGATCAATATTATCCCATTTAACTCTTCCTCCATCAATACAAATAACATCGGGTCTTTCTGTTTCAATACTTGAAGGTACATCGGAAGGTTCGGCTACATCAATTACAATCGCCTTTTCTTTCAAAAAATCTGGTCTAATTAAAGCATCGGGGTGAGATGTGGCGGTAATAATAATATCAGCGTTAATAATTTTTACTAAATTTGTAGTGAGTTCATAATTATGTCCGACTAACGATGGCTTTAATCTTGAAAACTTTTCTTCTGCCTTTTCAACTAAAATTAAATTAACATTCTTTTGGTTAAAATATTTAGTGATAGCTTCGCCAATAACTCCGGCCGCGCCCACTATTGCCATTTTAATCTTTGATAAATCTAAGTTAGCTAATTCAGCAGCTTTTTCGGCGGCTTGAATTGAAATAGCGGCTGTATAAGTATTGCCAGTTGTAATATTTAATTTTACTTGAGGATTATCTGTAAGCCAAGTCCCGGCTGAAGTTAAAGGAGCGGTTAAAGCGCCAAGCATTAATAATTCTGCGCCTAATTTGTCTTGAGAATACAAAACAGCTTCTAAAATTTTAGCTCTGACTTTTTCTTTCGGTAAGGTCATCATTTGCTGGGGAGTAAGAGCAACCCCAACCATCCAACCCTCTGCCTTATCAAATACCTTAAAATGAGAAGCGACTTGAAAACTTTTTTTGTTTGGTAAATTAGCAACAAATCCTTCCATTAGGCTTATGGGTAAATATTTTCCCAAAGGAAAAAATGTTCTTAAATCATCTTTTTTCATAAGATGGGCTAAAATTACAAATTTCATAGTTTTATTTTATTATTTTTGTTTTTATAATAAACAAAAAGCTCCTGTCGGGAGCTTTTTAATAATCTCTTAATAAATTTGTATTTTCTGAAAGTTGATGCTTCTTAAATTTTAATAATTTATATCTAAACATTTTCTATATTAGTTAGTACTTATAAAGTACCATATTATAAAACAAAAGTCAAAAATTGTATAATGCCACCCTATTTTGCACTCTTGAGGCCTGTTTATTGGTTGATTAATTAACTTGTTTGCGATCTTGGTTTGAACTAATTGCTGTTCTTGCCATCTTAATATAAATCATTCATTTAACATCCTCCCTTCTCTTGAGAATTTCTATCAACCTTCTGAACCCCTCTATATTTCCAGGATATTTCAAAAACTTCTCGATTGCTGTTTGTCCATCAACCCATTTGAACTCTGTATGCTCACTAGAAAGATTAATTTTTGATCCTGGTAAAATTTCTGCCCCGAAAATTTTCTCAAAATATCTTTTATCGTTTTCAAAGAAACTGAACGAATATCCTATATCAATTAATTTGACCTTATCTATTATTCCAGTTTCTTCTCCCACCTCTCTAATAGCGGCCTGTTCAAACGTCTCGCCCTCTTCAACCCCACCGGTTACCGGCTGCCAAAAACCGCCTTTTTTAATATTTCTTTTTAATATTAAAAAGCGTGTTTTATTTTTTTCCCTTTTAAAAACAATAACTTCTACTTGGTTATCAGTTCTCATTTTATTGTTTTTTATTTTATTTAAGATTAATCGATATGTAAATTTTACTTCTGCTGAAGTTGCGCTCAAGTACGGGCTCGCTGCCGTCGTAGCTCCGCCTTCGATTCTCGCTCATGAAATTTAATAAAATTTATTAAATAATTGCGGAGAGTAAATAAATAGAATTATTGAGCCAGAGGCGAGAATCGCTTTCGCGTCAACTTCTGCTGAAGTTGCGCTCAAGTACGGGCTCGCTGCCGTCGCAGCTCCGCCTTCGATTCTCGCTCATGAAATTTAATAAAATTTATTAAATAATTGCGGAGAGTAAATAAATAGAATTATTGAGCCAGAGGCGAGAATCGCTTTCGCGTCAACTTCTGCTGAAGTTGCGCTCAAGTACGGGCTCGCTGCCGTCGCAGCTCCGCCTTCGATTCTCGCTCATGAAATTTAATAAAATTTATTAAATAATTGCGGAGAGTAAATAAATAGAATTATTGAGCCAGAGGCGAGAATCGAACTCGCAGTCTCTTCTTTACGAAAGAATTGCTTTGCCGTTAAGCTACTCTGGCCTTTGCTTTTATTTTTTCTAAGTAAACACTTATTTTGGCGTTAAGGATTCAAATTTAACAGTAATCCAATCTATAATATTTTGAAAAAATTGTAAATTATTTTCTTTGTTATTTTCCTCTTGCGCTGGTTCGTTTTCATTTTTCTTAACTACTACTACTTGTTCCCCTTCTTTTTTATATCCAAACTCTTCTCGCGCCACCCTGTCAAGATATTCTGGAGAGGCTGTTGCTCCTAACTCAAAATTTAATTTTCTCTGTTCTTCAGCTAAAGAATTAAAAGTATTAGTAAGTTGACTTAAATTATCTTTTTTGTGGTGTCTCTGTATAAAAAGTTGCACATTAGCAAAACCTAAATAAGCAAATAGAAAAACAAAAACGGCCAACCAGAAAAATTTAGTAAATAAATTTTGCTTTTTATTGCTCTTCCTTTTTTTTAATTTTTTTGCTACCATTAATTTATAACCTTAATAATTAATTAATAATTAAGAGCAATTATATTTTTATTATTTATTCTTGCTTTTTAATTTTAGCTTATTAAATATGGCTAAGTCAAAAAAAATTTTCAGAATTGTTTGGGTGATTATAGTAAGTTTGGTTGCTCTCGCTACTATTTTAGCCTTAGTATTGCCAGCTTTCAACTGGTAAAAACCAATTAAGACCCAAATACTTTTAAGAAAACCTCGGGAGGGATATGCACCTCCCCTTTTTCTTTCATTTTTGATTTACCCTTTTTCTGTTTTTCTAATAATTTCCTTTTGCGAGTATAATCACCTCCATACAAAGGAGCTATTACATCTTTACGGTAAGCGCTCAGGGTTTCCCGACTGACAATTGTTCCTCCGATCTTTCCTTGCAACGGGACTGCAAAAGATTGCCTTGGCAATAAATCTTTTAACTTTTGCACTACTCGCCTTGCTTCCGCTACTGCTTCTTCTTTTGGCAAAATACGGCTTAAAGCTTCTTCTGGTTTGCCTGCTACTAAAATTTCTAACTTCACTAATTCAGTTTCTCTATATTCTATCTCTTTATAAGTTAAAGATGCAAATCCCTGAGTAATATTTAAAAGATTTTCATAAAATTTTCCAATAATTTCGCGCAAGGGCATCTCATAAATCAACATATAGCGGTCGCTGCCAAAAGGATAAGATTCAATATGTTTGCCTTTTAATTCTGATAAATAATCAAATACTCTTCCTAAATAATTGGCATTAATAATAATTTTAACTTCTGCCCATGGTTCAAAAAACTTTTTATAAGATTGAGACCAATTTAAAGGATTATAAATCATTACCTCTTGCCCTTTAGCATCAATAGCTTTATAAGCCACTTGGGGCGCGCCAATAACTATTTCTAATCCAAATTCGCGCCTAAGCCGCTCCATTGTAATTTCAGCATGCAAAGTTCCTAAAAATCCGCATAAAAATCCTCGCCCAAAAATATAAAAATTTTGCTGTTGATAAAACAAAGCAGAATCATTTAATTTTAATTTTGCTAAAGCTATTTTTAATTGTTCAAATTCACTTTGCTCCTCGGGATAAACCGACACAAAAATTTTTGGTTCAGGCTCTTTATATCCCGGTAATGGCTCTATTTTAATATCTGGATTATTAATTGTAATTGTATCTCCGATAATGCCGCTTTTTTCAGTTTCTTTAATTCCAGTAGCAATATAACCAATTTCTCCGGCCTTTAATTCTGCAATTGGTTTCATATCGGGAGTAAAAATTCCAATTTCTTTACTTAAGCCATTTATCTTAGAATTGACTAATAATAATTTTTCGTTGCTACTTATTGTTCCCTCCATAATTCGCACATAAGCCACTACACCTAAAAATGAATCATAATTTGAATCAAAAATTAAAGCCCGCAATGGTTTATCAATATTAAGAGGCGGTTCTGGAATTTTCTCAATGACTGCCTCTAAAAGAGTTTCAACATTTTCTCCGGTCTTGGCAGAAATGTATAAAATAGAAGCTGGGTCAATTTGCAAAAATTCAACAATCTCTTTTCTAACATCATCAATCCGCGCAGCCGGAGAATCAATTTTATTAATAACAGGAATAATAACTAAGCTCTGCTGTTTCGCTAATTCTAGATTAGTAATTGTTTGAGCTTGAATGCCTTTTGTGGCATCTACTAATAAAATTGCTCCTTCAACCGCAGCTAAACTGCGCGAAACTTCATAATTAAAATCAATATGGCCGGGCGTATCAATTAAGTTTAACATTACGGGTTCGCCATATTTATCTTTCCAAAACATTCTTACTGGCGTCATTTTAATCGTAATGCCCTTTTCTCTCTCTATATCCATAGCATCTAAATATTGCGCTCGCATTTTATTTTTTTGAACTGTTCCTGTAATTTCTAAAAACCGATCCGCTAAAGTGGATTTACCATGGTCAATATGGCTGATAATAACAAAATTTCTAATTTTCATTTATTTCTATTTTTTATTTCTTGAATTAATAAATTTAATTCTGGACATTTTAAGATAAAGGCAAGAAGCAAATATATAATGCCAGCCATAACACTTGCTAAAATAAATTGCGCTAAGGCGCCACACCTTAAACATTGTTGTAAAATAAACTGCGCGGTTAATCCTGCCCCTACTGTTGCTAAAAATATTTTTAAGAAAGAAAACCAAATTTCTTTAATGCCAAAATTTCCTACTTTTTTGAAAAAGAAAATAAAAAGCAAAACAAATTCCAATAGCGCGCAAAGATTAAAAATTAAAACCAATCCCAAAATTGGCGCATTGGGTAAATTTTGAACATTAAGAATTTGCATTGTTGCTTGAGTAAATAAATTATTAGCATTCAGCCAAGCAGGCAAATTGATAAATAAATTTTGTCCAAAAAAATTAAAAACAAACTGATGTCCGCCGCCAAACAGGGCTATAAATGGAAGAAATAAAGTAATATTTAAAACCATGGCGACAATAGCAATTAAGGTAGGCGTTAAAGTATCTTTAATACTAAAAAATCCTCTCAATAATAACGGCACAAGACATTGGGTGGCTATGCTTAAAAAATAAATTCCTAAAGCGGCGGCTGTAATTGCTGCTGCCGATTCATCAAATTTTCCAGTTCGGTATATAATCTCTACAATTTGATTTCTTAAAATAAAAATTAATAATCCAATTGGCAAAGCCACAAATAAAATTTTATTAAAAGTTTGGCGAAAATTATTATAAAATTCGTCTTTCGCATTATTAGCCCAAAATTTGCTTAATGTTGGAAAAATTGCTGTGGCAAAAGAAACTCCCAAAATTCCAATTGGCAAATAGCTTAAATTGTAAGATAAATTAAAAACAGAAATGGCGCCTGCTCCGACAATAGCCGCTGCTCCGGTCGCTGCCAAAAAAACCAATTGAGATGAGCAAGAAGCAATAATTCTTGGAACAACTAAGCGAAAAAAATTTTGTAAACCTGGGTGTCTCAAAGCAATCACGGGCTTATACTTATAGCCACATTGGATTGCTGCCGGTATTTGAATGGCTAAATGTAAAAAAGCGCCTATTACTACTCCCAATCCAGGGCCAAAAATTCCAAAATGAGGCGTTAAAAAAACCGTACCCGCGATAATCCCTAAATTATAAAAAATCGGGGCTAAAGAATAAACCACAAAACGTTGAAAATAATTTAAAATTGTTGAAAAAATAGATGACAATCCAAAAAACAGAATTGCTCCAAAAATTAAACGAGTTAAGGCAATGGCTTCACCTTGATAGGCTATGGGAAATGAACCAATTAAAAGCGTAATCAAATCCGGGCTAAAAATGAAAAAAACAATAAAAAATACTGCGTATAAAATAATAAAAAGATTAAGAATGCTATTGGTAATTTTCCAAGCTTCGGCTTGATTTTTTTTCTGATATTCAGAGAAAATAGGCAGAAAAGAAACTAAAATGCCACCTGCAAAAATAATACTATAAATTAAATCCGGTATTTTGAAGGCAGCGTAATAAATATCCAAATCAATACTTGCTCCAAAAGCGCCAGCCAAAAGCCTATCCCGAATTAATCCCAAAAAACGGCTTAAAAAAATTGCCACCATCATAATAAAAGCAGCGAAACTGACGCTTTTTTGCTCTGAATTAAAAAATTTTTGTATAGACATATTATTATATTGTTATTTCAATATATCTCAATTTTTACGGTTTGGCAAAAAAAGTTTACTCAATATTCCTAAAAATCCATTCGCAACAATTTGACAAAAACTTATAAAGATTATAAAAATATAATTGTCTTTATGGGCCGAGCAGCTACCCTATTAAGCTTTGCAATTTGCAAATTTAATGGGGAGGAAAGTCCGAACTTCTATTCTTTGCTGTTTCAGCAAGGTCTAAAAAGGTAGTGGGTAACGCCCATCCCCTAAATGCGTGTCCGAAAGGGCTTCTTAGTTTAGGGAGAGATGCGAACAGAGACGTCTATTTCTGAAAAGAAATAGAATCCCTTTGGGGATAGTTTTATGGGAAACCATAAAGGTGAAACGGCTAAATTCTTACCCGGAAGCAAGAGCAAACTCTTTAATGAAAAAATTAAAGAAGAAAAGTAGCTCGCTTGAGACGCCAAGTAATTGACGCCCTAGATAGATAGCTGCTTAAAACAGAATTCGGCTTACGAGCCCATAAAGACATCTTAAATTCAAAACCGCTCTCCAAAGAGCGGTTTTCTTTTAAAGTTTTAATCAAATAAATTCGGTGAATTTTGTTTTTCTTCGCGGTCTAATGCTTCATTAACCAAGGCATCAGCTTCTTTATTCATTTCCCGAGAAATATGTTTGAATGTCACCAACTTATAATCAATTTTTAAATTCCAAATTTCTATAAAAAATTCTTGAATGCGCGGTTCAGAAAGTTTATATTCACCATTCATTTGCTTTACCATTAACTCTGAGTCAGCTCTTATTTCTACCTCAGTTTGCTTAGCTTTATCTTTGCCAATTAAAGCCTTTATTTTCTTTAAGACAAAAATAACAGCTCGATATTCTGCTTCGTTGTTTGTCAAAAATTCTCCCAAAAACTCGCTATATTTTTTTATGGTTTGGCCTTTTTCGTTTTGAATGACTGCTCCCAAGGCAGCTGGCCCGGGATTTCCCCTTGCCCCCCCGTCAGTATACGCAATAATTTTCATAGAATTAAAAATAATTTAGATTATATTAATATTATATCAAAAAAATTAAATTTTATCTATCTATTGACAATTTTAGAATATTATTATATATTATAATCAGCACAGGAGGTGCATATTGATGAGAAAAAATGAGCTTAAAAACCTGCGTTATATAGACGCAGACAAATACATCATTGAATCGCCAAAAGAAAAAATTGCGCCAATCATTGATGCCGAAAAAGGCATTATTGACGGCGAATATGGGGAGTAGCTTTAAACTAATAAAGCCAACTCCTCTTTTTTTTATTGCCAAGAAATTTTACTAAAATATTTTATAAGTTCTTCTTTGAATTTTTCTAAATTTTCATTTGCCACCGTAAATCCAGCCGCTGCGGGATGTCCGCCAAAAGTTTGAAGCAAATAACTGCAAGACTCCATAGCTTTAACAGCATCGCAACCTTTGGGTACTCGCACTGTTCCTCGGCTATACTCATCGTGCTGTTCATATAAAAAAACTGGTTTATTATAATAATTAGCTAAACGCGACGCCACTGACCCTAAATATTCTATATTATACTGCGGACTGCCAATAAAAATTATTAAATCAAGGGGAGAATCTCCTAATTGATATTTTATATTCTCGGTCAATGAAATTATTTCCCTTTGCCGCGTTTCATGCTCTTCAATAAATTGATTCGCCATTATTTTAGCTTTTTCAAAATTAGATTCAATAAGATATTTGTAAACCAACATTACATGGTCATCCATTAAAGAAGAATTTAAAATTCCATTCATTTTAGAAACTAAATCACGCGTAGAATTAAAATTTTGAGGACCTAAAATTTCTACTAATGCCCTAAGAGCAGGACGCTGGCTTTTTTCTATATTGGCTAATCCTTGCAATATAAAATCTTTATTTTCGTCTTCTTCAATCATCATATCAGAAATTGTAGCTAAAGCAGTTAATTGAAGAAAACTTTCTTTTAATAAAGACGACATCTTATCTCCTAAAATTTCCTGTGACAGCTTAAAAGTTAAACCAGTATTACAATATTCTTTAAACGGAAAATTATCTTCAGGTTGCTTTGGGTCAACAATAATATCCGCTTTTGGCAATTGTCCACCAATGGGAATGTGATGGTCAATTATTATAACATCAAAACCGGATTGCTTTGCTGATTCTATTTCCGCATAATTTGTAATTCCACAATCTAAGGTAATTAAAAGAGCAGGCTTAAAATTTAAAATTTTTTTGGTTTTAATAAAAATAAGGGCTTTATCATTAAGCCCATAACCTTCATTATGTCTATCTGGAAAAAATGCTAATACATCAGGATATTCTTTTTTATTCTTTTCCGGCAAGACAGAAACTAAATTATCAATCGTTTCTTTCATAAGGGTTGCTGAAGCTACTCCGTCTAAATCAGAATCTGCAAAAATAATAATTTGCTCGCCTCTTAAAACTGCTTGACAAATTCTTTCTGCTGCCAATTCAATATTTTTTATTTTCATTGCCATAATTAAAAAGTTTTAGCTTGCAATGCTTTTAAGCCAGGCATTTCCTCGCCAGCAATATAATCTAACATTGCTCCGCCGCCAGTAGAGATATAACTAAATTTATCATCCATTTTAAGCTGGTGCACAATATCAACTGTGTCTCCTCCTCCTAAAATACTATAAGCCCCGCTGTTTGCCACCGCTTTCATAATTTCTTGAGTGCCTTTCCTATAATCATCATCTTCATAATAACCCAAGGGCCCATTCCAAATAATAGTTTTTGCTTCTTTTATAATATCTTTGTATTGTTCTATTGTTTCCGGTCCAATATCAAAAATATCTTCATCTTTCTTCACTGTTCCTACTGCGCCAATGCGTTGATATTCTTCGCTTAAGTTTGACAATCCTATTACTCCGTCTACCGGCAAATGCAACTTTGGGTTAGTAAGTTGAATTTTATCAACTAATTTTAATAAACAATCTTCTTCTGATGTCCATTTATCTCTAACACAAATTCCTTTTACTATTAAAATTGAATTAGCAATCTTACCACCCACTAAAACATTGTCAGCTAATTCTAATAATTTTTCAATTAATTTTGTTTTAGTAGAAACCTTAATGCCGCCTAAAATAGCCACTAATGGTCGGGCTGGATTATTCATTGCTTTATTTAAGGCTTCTATTTCTTGTTTTAATAAAAAACCGCTGCAAGAAGGTAAAAATTGAGCCACTCCATAAGTAGACGCATGAGCGCGATGACAAACACCAAACCCGTCTTGGACAAAAATATCTCCTAATGATGCTAATTGAGCGGCAAAATTTGGGTCGTTAGTTTTTTCTCCGGGTGAAAATCTTAAATTTTCAAGTAATATTATTTCACCATGATTAAATACTTCTAATTTTTTTTCTAAAATAGGACCAATTGGATCATCAAAAAAATGGACTTCTGTTTGCATTAGTTGAGAAAGTTTTTCTGCGACCGGTCTCAATGACAAACTTAAATCACGTCCTTTGGGATCACCTAAATGACTAATTAAAATAACGGTTTCGGCGTGCGTATGCAAATATTGAATTGTAGGAATAGTTTTTTTAATACGAAAATCATCAGAAATTTTTCCTTGGACTATAGGCACATTAAAATCACATCTGACTAAAGCTTTTTTATTACTAAAATCAAAATTGGTTATATTAAGCATTTATATATTAATATTTAATATTATTAAAATTATATAAAAAGTTTATTATATTTTATCAAAATATTTAAAAAAATAAAAGGATAAACTTAAAAAATCGCTTGGAGCGATTAAATATATTTAGTTGAGAACAGGCAAATCCTACAATATAACCCCAAATATCGTAATATCCGTCTATCTTGTAGGCGTCTCTTTTAAAAAGAAAAAATTTGAAGCATAAATGAGCTTTAATTAAAATTGAATAGTTTCACCAGGATTTATTTTCCCACGCTTAATTGATAAAGAATCTGCTGAATCTGGTTGGGATATAGAACTATTTTTGAAATTATCTTCAATAGCGCCTTGAGAATTATTTTGAGGAGTATTTTTATTTAATTTTTGTTTTGCCTCTCTTAACGCTTCTTGTAAGCCAGCGTAATCTATTTTATTGTTTTTCTTCACCACAGCTTTTTTATTAATATCTTTATCCTCCATATCTTCTTTGAAATAATTGTAAATTTTCTTTTCTGGAGGTACAAAGTTTTGCGCCGATTTTTCTAAACTAACAAACTCAACATTATCCTTGCTTCCTATTTTTTTTAAGCATGGTTTGCAATAAACCGGTCTCTTGGGGTCTGGCTTAAAAGGCACTTTAATTTTTCGCCCACAATTATAACATTCAATATCATAAAGTTCTATAGAGGACTCTTTTTCTTTAACGGGAATTGAAAAATTAGTTAAATTATTGTTTTCTGTTTGAATAGAACCTGCTATTTCTTGCTCCACTATTTCTCTATTTATGCCATAATTTTCCCGCGAAAAATTAACAATTTGTTCTCTATAAGACGCATCTATTGGCGTCACGGGCGATAAGGTCTCAGCAGAAAAAGGTCGTGATGTTACCCCATCAATTGCTAACTTTACTAAAATATTTTGTTTTGGCAAATTCACTAAATCTTGAGCAGTAAATTCGGGTGCAAACTCGCGTTCTAAAAATTCAGCATCATCTGCTCCTACCCGAAATACTAAAAGGGTGCCTACATTACCAAAAACCGCATCTCTTACTTTTTCTTCCATTTGAGTAATATATTGATGCGCTAAAATCAACGACAAGCGATATTTTCTCGCTTCGGATAAAATTGTAGCAAAAGACTCAGTAGAAAAATTTTGAAACTCATCAATATATAAATTAAAATCATTACGAGCCGCTTCGGGAATATCTACTCGCGACATTGCCGCTAATTGCAATTTAGTAATTAATAAAGCTCCCAATAAACGAGAAGCCTCCTCTCCAATCCGCCCTTTTGATAAATTAACAATAAAAATTTTCTTCTCGTCCATTATTTTACGCATATTAATTGTTGAAGAAGTTTGACCAATAATATTTCTAATTAAGGGCGCAGAGGTGAATTGCCCAATTTTATTTTGAATAGCCGCAGTAGCTTCAACTTCATAGCGTTGAGTATAGCGGGCAAATTCTTTTGTCCAAAAAGCTTTAACTACTGGGTCTTGTAATCTTTCCACAATATCACCACGCCATTCCGCATCAGCCAGCATTCTGTTAATGCCCAATAAAGTTGAAGACGGCACTTCTAAAAGGGCTAAAATTGTATTATTTAAAATATATTCCATCCGGGAAGACCAAACATCTGGCCAAATTTTCTTAAAAACAGCCATCAATCCGCCCGCTACTAAATGGCGATATTCAACATCCACATCTTCCATAATATTAAAAGCAATTGGATATTCCATATCGGCTGGATTAAAATAAACCACATCTTTAATTCTTTCTTGGGGAACAAAGTTCAAAAGTTCTTCCGCTGCTTCGCCATGCGGGTCAACAAATCCTACTCCATTTCCTCGACGGATATCTTGCACTACCATATTTTTCAAAAGCTCAGTCTTACCCATTCCAGTTTTTCCAATAATATAAATATGGCGCCGTTTGTCGTCTGTTTTAATTCCAAACTTACGCTGTTCGCCACGAAAGGTGGTTTTCCCAAAAAAAGTAATATCTTTATTTTTATCAAATTCCATTTAATTAAATTTTACAATTTTAAGTTATTCTTCTATCGGCAAAGTAGAAGGAGGTGGAGCTTTTTTAATTTCAATCCTTTGCAGAGCTGCCACTGGCGCCACTTCAAAACCCGGAAAGTGATAGATAGTTGCCAATTCTTCAGTGCTTAAAACAAAAGTAGACCCAGGATAGGGCTCCCTATCTCGATATTTCGCAAACATATTTCTTTTTTTAACAAATAAACGCGCTTTTGCAAAAATATCCGGAGATTGAATTTTAGTAAGTGTAGGTTTCCAAGGTTTAACGCCGTTTGTATTTTGAGTGCCAAATTGAGCAGTAAATCCCGGACCAAAAGATTTTATTCCTGAATTAAAATTTTCCCGACGCGCTAAATAAATAAAACGAATATTGCATTCATAACAAGTTTTCGAAATTTTTCTTTCAATTGCGGTTATGGTTTCTCTTTCTCCCGGGGAAATAAGCATGGCTGGCGGAAAAAGCTCTTGCTTTTGAGTCGAAGCTTTTTCTTCGGGGGTTCCCACTGGCACAAATATTCCAATAATTTTTAAGACAACCTCCACAAAATAATCTACTGTATTATTTAAAAAATCAACTAAACCAGATTGTTTTGCGGGTTGTGCTTTAGCGCGTTGCATAATTTTATCAACCTCTTTTTTCCCTCGTTTAACAAAATCATTTTCTTTAACACTGATTGGTTTAGCATTAACTTGGAACCAAATATATTCACCTTTGCCAATATGAGTAAATAACTCTAAAAGAGAAGCCATTGGATCAACTTTGTTTTTTTCATCGCGCACTTCCCCATTTTCCTCAAAAAAATCTGCATAAGTTCTTAAAGGATAAACATCTGGCTTTAAGGTCATAAAATCACAACCCCACATATCCCAATCTTGGTTAGGAATATCCTGAGGAACAGTCGCGACATAATCAGGTGCTTCTACTAATTCTATCTCCGGATATTGCGCATATAAAGTAGATTCTAATAATTTACGAAACATAGCCGGCACCCGAATATAAAAATGAGGCACGCCCTCTAAACTGACTATTTCAAATGAGGTGGCAGTAATAATCTTTCCTTCAAAAAAAGTAGTTCGCCAATCAGTTGGGGGGTCATAAGACGCCCAAAAAGCATTAAAAAAATTTTCCATTGCTTTTAAAGGCTTAGTTACGCTTTGAGGTATTTTTACTTCTAAAACCACTCTCTTAGTCGCTACACCCCAAGATGTCCTCATATATAAAACAAATACCGAATTTAAGATACTCCATAAAATAAAAGGCGCCACCACCCACCAATAAGATAATATATTACGAAAAAGCAAAATCTGGGGAGAAAAAGTCTCTCCTATAAAAATAGATTGAATAGATTGTAAAATAACTTGGTCTGGGGTCATGAGAATTTAAGCTTCTCTAATTTTATATTTACCCTCTGAATCTTTTTCAAAAAAATTTTTATTCTGCAAACCTAAAAAAATGGTTGAATCTTTAACAATTCTTTGTTTTTTTACTTGTTCAATAATTTCATCTTTAGATAATGGATGGTCAGAAGCTTGTAAAACAGAATAAATAATATCTTTCACTCGTCCCGGTTCGTATCCCCATTCTTTTAGGGCATAGTGGCCACAACCAATTAAAACAAAATTATCATTACGAATTAATTCGTTATGAACCGTTTGGGGATGTAATTTATACTTACGATTTTTTTCGGTCTGAGCAGATTGATTCATTTTATAAATCATCTCTGTAATTTCCTTAAAATGCATTGGTTTAGCATTACTTTTTAAAACTAAGGCAATTTTATCCCTTACTGTTTTTGGATTAACGTCTGGCGAAGACTTCAAGCCAATTTTTTGACCATCTAATGAGGTAATAATATCTTTAGAAAGTTCTAAAATAGAATTAAATAATTTCTTATCTATCCCATATTTTTTGCATTCAGCAGTGTATTCTTTTTGAAGTATATTAAATAAATTCTCAAAAGTATCTGATTGATTATTTTCCTTAAGTTTGGCTACAAAATCAGCGACAATTTTTTTTGCTATATTGCTTAAATTTTTATTTTTTAGGGAATAAAAAGAAAAATAATTCTGCCCTTCTTTTATCTTTTCAATATCAGAATCTAAATTCAATAAAAATAAAATATAGTTTTTGTCTTTGGGCGAACCTAATTTTTTTAAGAACAAGTCTTCTCTTTTTAATCCACCTTCGGCTTTTAATTGTTCTTCAAAAAATTTTTTAATGTTTTGATATTCGTTTTTAAAAGGTTGATTTTCTAAACTTTTTTGAGCTCTTTTTAAGCCATCAGCTTCTATCTGCCTCACTCTTTCTCGGGTAATTTTATAACTTTGTCCAATTGCTTCTAATGTTTCGCCTTCTTCTGTTCTGCCAAGCGAAAAACGCCGAGAAAGAACTTTCTTGGTCCGGTCCGGCATAGTTTTCAAAATATTTGAAGTAATAGTTTTATAATTAAATTCCATAAAAGTAATAGAGTTTTATATTAATAAAATTTTTATATGAATTTGTCAACTATATATTCAAACTTTATTAATGGCTCTTTTGAGTTTTTTCCTGTTTCCATTTGAGCCACTGAACCAATAAAGGACTTGCCAAAAATACAGAAGAAAAAATTCCAACAATTACCCCCAATCCAATTGTTAAGGTAAAATATTTTAAGCTTTCTTCTCCTTGAAAAAAGTAATAAAGCGGTAAAATTGCTAATAAAACAGCAATAGAAGTATTGATACAACGGGTAAAAGTCTCATTTAAAGATTTATTAACTACCTCTTCATAAGACATGCTTTTATTTTTTATAATATTTTCGCGAATTCGGTCAAAAACCACTACCGTATTATTAATGCAATATCCCACAATTGTTAAAAGCGCGGTTACAACTGGAATAGTTAACTCTACACCATAAAACTTTCCTAAAACCGATAGGACCCCCAAGGGAATAATAATATCATGAAAAAGCATTAGTGTAGAAGATAAACCATAACCAAAAGAATTAATTGGTCGGTTAACATTCAAAAATGCAACGGCAATATACAAGAGCATTGCTACTAATGCAACAATAACTACAATAATGGTTTTGTGTTTTAACTCACTCCCCACTAAAGGACTAATTGTTTGAACACTTGAATTCTGAGTATCAATTGTATTATTATCCGCTCCCAAGGATTGAAGTATTTTTGAATAGGTTTCTGAAGAAATATCATTTTGACTTACTTTAACCACTACTCCTTTATCGCCAATGGGCTGAATTTCCGCACCCTTAAATCCTTCTACGCCCTCTATCGCATTTTTTACCCAACTCATCTCGGGCCGACTATCGCTATATTGAATAGATATTAAACTTCCTCCCTCAAAATCCATTCCTAATTTTAAGCCAAAAACAATTAAACAAGTAATGCTTGCTAAAATAGCTACGAGCGCGATTATAAAATAAATAATTGAATATTTTGTAAATTGAAAATTCATATATGTATTTTTATGACCAAAGCCATTTTATTTTTCCAATTATGGTTTTCCCAAAAGTAAGCAATAAAATATGGGTAACTACTACAGCTGAAAATAAACTCAAAAGAATACCCAAAATTAAAGTGAAAGCAAATCCTTTAATAAAACTTGTCCCCAATAAATAAAGAATGAAAGCTACCACTACTGTGGTAAAATGGCCATCTCTAATAGAGGGCCAAGCGCGGACCATACCTTGATGAACGGCGTCTAATAAATCGCGGCCGTTTTTTAATTCTTCGCGCATGCGACTAAAAATTAAAATGTTTGCATCTACCGCAATTCCTAATGATAAAATAAGGCCGCCAATACCGGCTAAAGTTAAAGTAACTGGAATAATTTTAATAAGACTAAATAATAAAGCTATGTAAAGAATCAAAGCGCAGGAAGCTAATAATCCTGGGAAACGATAAAACAAAATTAAAAAGATAGTAATTAAAGCAACGCTCCATATTCCTGCCTTCAAAGCATTGTCTAAAGTAGTAGCCCCTAAGGTAGGTCCTATTTTTTCTTGGACAATCGGCTTGCCTAATGGAACTGGCAAGGCGCCCTGATTCAAACGGCTTACCAATGTCTGAGCCTCTTTCTCTTCTTTAATGCCCGTAATCATTGCGTTGCCGCCGCTAATTTTTTCGTTTACGCGGGGCGCATATAAATCTGAAGAATCAATTTTTTCATCGCCATTAGTATCAATAATTGAAAGTCCATCTAAATAGATGGCAATTGTTTTACCCTCATTGCGGGCAGTAATCTCTTCAAAAATTTTAGCGCCTTCACTATTAAATTGAAGAGTTACAATTGGCTCGCCGGTAGTCTGATTGTGTTCTAAATTAGCTCTTTCTAAATAACGACCTGTTAATTCAGTTGGTTTGTAGGGTGATTCCAACGCTAAAGTCCAATCTGGAATTTGTTGTTGAATTAATTGATTAAGTTCCTCCGGGGTTTTGCCTTCATTTTTCTTAACTAAATCCTGAATTTCTGCTTGTTTGGCATTAATCTTAGCAATTTCATCTTCGCTTCTTTCTTCATAAAATTCTAATAAAGGAGTTTGACCAATCCAAGCAATAGCTTGATCAATGCTTTCTACTCCCGGCAATTCTACTGCCAATCTATCAACGCCATAAATTTGAATAACTGGCTCTCCTACACCAAAAGTATTGACTCGTCTTTCTATTAAATCTCTTAAATTATTCATCACCTCTCTCTTCTGCGCATCTGAAATTTTGCTTAAATCAGCTTTATATTCTAAATGCACTCCCCCTTTCAAATCTAATCCTAATTTATAATCTGGAGTATTCCAATGAGGAAGATTAGTATGAGCTTTGGCGTTAAGCGCATCTATAGCTTGATTATAAGGAACGGGATAAGCAAAAGTCCCGGCAAAAATAGCAAGAATAATAATCAGAAAAAAATAGATAAGCGTTTGTTTGGTTGACATATTTAAGAAAGGTATCAATCAATATAAAAAATATATAGATGATATAAATAAAATCCCTAATAATTTTTACTTTAAGCTAATATAAATCAAAAACCGCTATAAGTCAATGTTTTATTTTTTTCTAAGATTGTTCTTATTGTTTTAATTTTTGAGTATTTTTCTTATATTTTTCTAAAAGCCAAGAACTAGATTGTATTTTTCCGCCCTTGCCAACGTTAAAAATCGGTTGAATGCCATATTTTTGGCAAACCTCTGTTTCGGGAGTATTGCCCCTTTTCCTATCTCCACCATTAGCAAAAATATCTGGCTTTAATTTTGCTAATTCTTTACTCACACTCATATCAATTGGATTTGGTTTGTGCGAAGTTAAAATAACTTTATCTACCCACTTAAAATTCTCAATTAATTCTTTCCGTTCTTTTTGAAGCATAAAAACATAACCCTTCTTCTTTTTTAACCAATTATCATTATTCAAAATAACCACTAACTTGTCTCCTAAAGCTTTTGCTTCTTTGAATAAACGAACATGTCCAATATGAACGGGATCAAATCCACCGCTTACGGCAACAACAATTTCTTTTTTTTGTTTTTTATTATTGTTTTTATTTTTGTTATTTTGAGATCTGACCATATTTTAGAAATAATTATTTAAATTTAATTAAACTTAATTTTTACCGCAACAATTTTTATATTTTTTAGGACGGCCGTCGGGATATTTTGCTCCACATGGACAAGGGTCATTTCGACCAACTTTTTTGCCAAATTTATTAACTTGATTAGAAACTGTCCGCGTTGAATTTGCTCCTGCGGAATTATTTGCTCCCGTAACAGCAACTGAACTAATTTTCATTATATTGTTAATCAATAAATTTTCGTAATTATCTAATAATTTATTAAATAAAATTCTTGCTTCCTTTTTGTATTCAACCAATGGGTCTTGCTGCCCATAGGCCCGCAAATTTACCGCATCGCGTGAAGATTCCATATTTTCTAAATGTTCTGTCCAAAGCATATCTAAAACTCGCAAGGCTAAAATTTTTTCTGCTTGGCGCATTGCCTCACTCCCCAATTCTTTTTCTTTTGCTTCATAATCTTCTGGTGTAAAACCATAATTAGAGATATTTTTTAAAATTTCTTCTTTCAAAATTCCTTTCTCTGCATTTTCAATTATATCCAATCTTTTTTTATAAATTACCTCGCGGTGTTTATTTAAAACATCGTCATATTCTAATGTCCTTTTGCGCGCATCAAAATTAGCGCCCTCTATTTTTGATTGAGCTGACTCAATATTTTTACTAATAAAACTATTTTCAATAGGCATATCTTCCGGCATATTAAATCTTTCCATTAAAGCTTTAATCCTATCTCCGCCAAAAATTCTAATAACATCATCCTCTAATGAAATAAAAAATTGAGTAGTGCCAGGATCGCCTTGACGGCCGCCTCGACCACGCAACTGATTATCAATTCGGCGCGCTTCATGACGCTCTGTGCCAATAATATGCAACCCGCCCAAGCTTTTAACTTTTTCTTTTTCTTCGGAAGTGCTCGGATTGCCCCCTAAAACAATATCCACTCCTCGGCCAGCCATATTGGTGGCAATTGTAACTGCATTTAAGGCTCCAGCTTGCGCAATAATCGCACCCTCTTCTTCATGGTGCTTAGCATTTAAAACTTTATGAGGAATACCTTCCCGGCTTAACAAAGCACTCAAATATTCATTTTTATCAATACTCGTTGTTCCTACCAAAATCGGCTGTCCGGTTGCATGCCTTGTTTTTACTTCTTCTACTACAGCTCTAAACTTGGCAGCTTCAGTTTTGTAAATTCGGTCTGGTAAATCTTTTCTAATAATTGGCTTATTGGTTGGAATAACAATAGTATCTAAATGATAAACTTTATCAAATTCCTCAGCCGAAGTTTCGGCCGTGCCAGTCATACCCGCTAATTTTTTATACATTCTAAAATAGTTTTGAAAAGTAATAGAAGCCAAGGTAATTGATTCGGGCTGTATTCTCACTCCCTCTTTAGCTTCAATAGCTTGGTGTAATCCTCCAGACCAACGGCGACCGGGCATTAAACGACCCGTAAATGTATCCACAATAATCACTTCTCCATTTTTAACTACATAATCTTTATCTCTCTTAAAAAGTATCTCCGCTTTTAGAGCTTGCTCTAAATGATGCAAATATTGAATACCGCGTTCATTATAAATATTGCCCACATTTAAAATTTTCTCAATTTTATCAATACCAATTTCAGTTAGAACAACGGCTCGCATTTTTTCATCAACTTCATAATCTGTTTCCTTATTAAGACGCGGAATAATTCTTGAAAATTCAGTATACCAATGTGAACTTTCTTCGTCAGGAGCAGATATAATTAAGGGTGTTCTTGCTTCATCAATTAAAATAGAATCTACTTCATCAACAATCGCATAATTATAGCCCCGTTGCACCCTTTCGCTCAAACTATAAACCATATTATCTCTTAAATAATCAAACCCAAATTCATTATTCGTGCCATAAGTAATATCTGCGGCATAAGCTTCTTGTCGCGAACAGGGTCTTAAAAAATCTTCTTGAACCTTAAATCCGCCCAAATCATCTCTGGGTTTATCTTCTGTTGCTTGCGCTAATTTATATTGTGGGTCGTATAAAAAAGATTGTTCGTGATTTAAACAACCAGTACTTAATCCTAAAGCATAGTAAATCTGCCCCATCCAAACCGCATCTCGACGGCTTAAATAATCATTTACTGTCACTAAGTGAGCGCCCTTGCTTTCTAAAGCATTTAAGTACATAGGCAGAGTGGCTGTTAAAGTTTTTCCTTCTCCGGTTTTCATTTCTGCAATTTTCCCTTGATGCAAAACTATTCCTCCAATTAATTGACAATCAAAATGCCTCTGCTTTAAGGTGCGGTTAGCTGCTTCTCTAACAGCCGCAAACGCTTCTGGTAAAAGATCATCTAATGTTTCGCCTTGATTAAGTCGCTCTCTAAATTCAAAAGTTTTATTTTTTAATTGTTCATCGGAAAGCTTTTGATACTCACTTTCTAATTCATTAATCTCTGTTACTATCGGTTGAATACTTTTAATATATTTTTCATTAGCATTTCCAAAAATTTGAGTCAAAATAGACATAGCAATTTATAAAGATAAAACAAGGCGATAGGAAAATTACCTCTATCGCCTCGGCTTAATTTTAATTATTATTTTCCTAATTACTTTATCCTAAACAAAGCTAAAAATCTGTCAAGCAATTCTTATTTTTTATTTTCTTTCTCCTGTCTAATTTTTCCTTAAACTTCATTAGCTGAACTTCTAATCCTTCTTTTGCATCTAAAATAGCAGTCTCTATTTTTTCTTTTTCTGAATAAGCGCGCAGTAAATTTCCCGTTGGCGTTTCTGTTTGTATTTCGGCGCTATAAATATTACCCTTCTGATGATGAAAAGTAGTAATACCAATCTCAACATCAATTATTTGAATTGCATTTTTCGGAAAAAATTTCTGAAGATTCTTTAATTTATCCAGAATAAATTTTTCCAATTTAGGATTAAGGATAAGATTTTTTGTCTTAATTCTTATTTCCATAAATCTAATAATATATTAACATGACTGTTTATAAAAAACAACCCTTAGGGGTTGTTTTTATAAGAAGGCTATTTCTTCTTCTTCGCGGTTTTCTTTTTGGCGGCCTTCTTTACTGGTTTCTTTTTTGCGACTTTCTTTTTTGCGACTTTCTTTTTTGCAGGCATTTTTTTAAAAAAATATTTTAGATTTTCATAATCGACCTTTTTATTTTGAGAAAAATTTTTTTATAAAAAATTTTCTTATTTATACTTTTATTTTCTTATATTTAAAATATTTGTCAATATGTTGACAAATTTTTTTTGCAAAATTTATCAAAAATTTTAAATTTTTCAAAAATTTTTTGATAAAAAATAAAAAATAATTTTGTATTTATAAAAACTTTTGTAAAAAATAAAATTTTATTTTCTTTATAAAATATAAAAACAAGGATCCACCTTGTCTAATTTTATTTTTAGTAAAATAAAAAGTTAAATAAATTTAATTTCCTCTTCTAACTCAATATTAAATTTTTTTCTAACTTCGTTTTTAATTAAATTTATTAATTCTAAAACATCTTTTGAATTAGCTTTGCCGGTATTAATAATAAAATTAGCATGCTTATCTGATATTTTTGCCCCCCCAATCACTTTTCCTTTTAGTCCGCATTGCTCAATTAAATAACCGGCTGGTATTGCTCCTCGGTCCACGAAATCATTTAATTCAGGATGCTTCTCTAAATCAATTTCTCCGGTATAATTCTTAAAAATTGAACCAATAGAAAAACCTGTTGGTATATGGTTTTGACGTCGCGCTAAATTTTCTGCAATTTTATTTTTAATGTCTTCCGGTTTTGATCTTTTAAGTATTATTTTTGCGGATAAAATTATTAAATTTTTATTATTCTTAAATATGCTTTTCCGATATTCAAATTCACAATCCTGTTTATTATAAACATTTTCAAAAACAATACCGTTTTTTATTTCTAAAACATTGATTGTTTCTAAAATGTCTCCAATCGCTATCCCAAATGCGCCTGCATTTCCATTAATTGCGCCGCCAACTGAACCAGGAATTCCAACTGCCCACTCTAATCCTGAAAACCCTGCCTCTGCTGATTCATTAACTAAAAAATGCAAAGGCCAATCTGCCTCGGCTTCTACAAAATAATCTTCATTTATTTTTACCGGCATAAAATCTTTAGGTTGGGGATTATTTTTATAAATTATCACCAAACCATTAAATCCTTGACTATTAATTAAAGTATTGCTGCCACCCCCTAAAATTCTAAAATCAATATTTAAATCAAGCGCTTTTTGAATTGCTAATTTTAATTCTGTCTCGTTTTCTGCCTTTAAAAAATATCTTGCTTTTCCTCCAATATGAAAAGTAGAATAATTTTTTAAAACAACATTTTCTTGAAACCGCGGCAAAAACTTTTTAAATTCTTGTTTTATATCTGTCATATTTACTCTTTTAATGTTTTAATTTTTTCTTTTAATTCAACTAAATTTGGATTAAGCTCCAAAGCTTTTTCATAATTTATTAAAGCGTTAGTCTTGTCGCCTTGTTTTTCAAAAACCCGACCTATAGCATAGTAAACATCAAAATTATAAGGAGCTAATTTTTGCGCTTGTTCATAAGCCCTTAAGGCCTCTTTATTTTTATCACTAATTAAAAAACTTGTATTTTCATAAATTAAACCAAGACTATGCCAAACATTATAATTTTGAGGGTCACGCGAAGTAGCTATATTTGCTAAAGATTCGCCCTGTGAAGCTAAATCTTGAATTTCTTTTTTACGACTTTCTGCTTCTTGACTATTAAAAATGTCGCTTGCTTTTAAGATATATAATTGAGAGGCTCCAACATAATAATCACCATCTCCAAACATAATAGCTGCCCGAACGCTATTTGTTATGGCTTCATCAAATTTTTGTTCGGTATATTCTCTAATGCTTTGTTTATAAAAATGTTCGGCTAAACATTGCTTGCCTAAAAAAATAACTCCTCCTAAAAATAATAAAACTGAAAATATTAAACTAATTTGAAGAAAATAATTTCTTTTCTCTAAATCAAAGCAAATTTCCTCGGACTTATTTAAATTAACCCACGCCCCCAAAACAAAAAAAGAAAAAACTAGGGGCGTAAGCGTCATTTTATACAAACACATTGAAAAAAATAAAATAACTCCCAACGGAAAAACTACTTCCATCACATTATTAAAATTTTCCTTAGCTTGCTTTTTTTCACCTCGAGATAACAAAGTTTTCCAAAAAGCAAAACCCTGAATCATAAAAATAGCCCAAGCTGCTAACAAACACAAAAGCGCTAAAATACCCAATGAGGCGCCCAAGGTTAAAAAAGCAATCGGCCCCTGATTAAAGACTAAGGTTGAATCACCTAAATCATTGCCTTTATATAATGAATATTTATATAAATAGGTGGCCGGTCCAGACCCAAAAAAAATGTTTTTAAATGATTCTTGAAAAGTTTTTTCAGCAATATTTAATCCCGAAATATAAGAAATAGATTGTTCACTGCCTAATTGAAAATCGTAATTAAAAAATTTGGGTGAAAAAAATATTCCTAAAGAAATCAAAAATATTAATAATGAAAAAATAATTTTTTTATTTTTCCAAAGAAAATTATTTTTTAAACATTCACGCCAAAAAATCAAAAAAGAAGCCAAAAAAATAACAAACCATGACAATTTAGATTGAATAATAAGAAGAGGGATTAATAACAAAACCAAAGCTGCTCCATTTATAATCTTTTGCCATAATTTCAAGGGCTGTTCTTGAATTAAAAATATTATTGCGTTCAGCCCCACAAACGCCAAGGCAAAAATTAACGAAAAACTTTCTGCAGATGAAAAAAGCTCAATCTCAAAATTAAAAATAAGGCTTGCTAAAAAAATTATGGATAGGAAAATGCTCCCAAAAATAAACGATTGAAAAAATTTTAATAAGTCCTTTTTGTCTAAAAAATTCGCTACTAAAATAGCTATGCCGATATAAGCTGATAACATTAAAAAAGAATCTAAAGTATTAGGCCTGCCCAAAAATCCTTGTAAAAGATTAGGCGTTAAAAAAAACGAAATGGCGCTCATCATCCAAAATCCAACCAAAAAAATAGCAAGCTGGCTCTTTTTTAAGTAAATTCTTTTCTCTGTAAATATCTGACCCATCCAAAGTATTAAACTAATTAAAACAAAAACAACCACCAACAATTTTTGGCTTAAAATATAAGAAACTCCGATGTTGGGAATATAAAAAAAGGGCAACAAAAAGAAAAAAGCGCCAAAAACCCAACCTGCTATTTTCCTAAAATATGCCATGTTTTGATTATAACACTTTTTATTTAAAAATCTACTTTTAAATTAAGAATTAAAAATTCAAAATAATATATTATAAGGCAAACGACGAAAGAATAAATCTCAAAGGATCTAAACTGTCTCCTTGATATTTAATAGAAAAATGCAAATGAGGTCCTAAAGAATAACCAGTGTTGCCAGACAATCCAATTATTTCTTTTCGCCTTACCATTTGCCCTTTTTGCACATCAATATAGCCAAGGTGAGCATATAAAGAATAAATGCCTAAACCATGATCAATGACAATTGATTTCCCGCAATTGGGCAGGGTTCCCGCAAAAACAACCTTACCGCTATTAGTAGAATAAACTGGCGTATTAATTGATGCCTTCAAATCCACTCCTAGGTGCTGTAATTGATAATTACCAGACTTGTTGATATTGCCAAACGACCCCACATCATAAGTATTAGAAACTGGTAAAACAAACGGCTGACTAAAATAAGGTTGAGGCGTTGTTTTGCTAAAAATTTCAGCTAAAATTTGATTTTCTTTATTTACTGAATTATCTACAATATTCTTTACCGTATATCCTTTTTGAACAAGACT
>Ga0208940_1000904_pt1 | contig 33506 bp, 29 predicted proteins | sample AD_JPNNA6_MetaG_FD_184445 | JGI IMG/M metagenome (GOLD analysis project Ga0208940, IMG submission 184445) | Active sludge microbial communities of municipal wastewater-treating anaerobic digesters from Japan - AD_JPNNA6_MetaG (SPAdes) (version 2) | ecosystem: Engineered > Bioreactor > Anaerobic... | reverse complement strand
ATAAAGAATGGTATTAAGAGATATAATCAATTGAACTTATTAATGTTGCTAGGATCGATAATAATGCTTCTTGTGTCTGGGCCTTTTTACCGGCTTTGGCTTGGTGAGGGGAAGGTAACAATTCCGTTTATTCTGTCATTCTGGGGGTTTGTTTATTTTAATGTCATGATGTTTGGCGGAAAATATGTTCAATTTCTTAATGGTATTAGTACTTTGAGGATACAATTTATAACCAGTATTATAAGCCCGGTTATATACATCGGTGTTGTACTGTTGCTAATTAAGATATTTGGATTGGGCGTCTATTCAATCTTCATAGGTTCTATTGTAGCTAGCTTTAATGGATTTATCCTTGCCCCCATACAGTATCATATGGTAATAAACAGAAATAAGAAGGGGATCTGGATTGCCTAGAAAAGAAGATTGATTACTAATATTGTAAAATTGTAATTTAATGTTTAGTAAAAAAGAACTTGTATTTTTCAGTCTTATCCTAGCTGCCTTCTTTCACTTTCTTTTCTATTTGCATGCTTATGGACCATCTATGAGCATTTTGGAAGGACCGCTGATCTACTTATTGGCCATTGCCTCAGCTTCGCTCATGATTTTTGTTTATTTAACAACCAAATGGAGGTTAGCTCTTTCAGGCATCTCTGTAAGGTGGTTTTATGATATGCTGGTAATCTGGATCTTAATATGTTTTTTCAGAAGCTTTATTGAGATGCGAAGCATTGATGAAGTAATTCCATTTATATTCGGGAATTATATGGGATTATCAATGTTTCCCGTTTTATTTTTTATTGCCGGTTTAAGCGTCGGGTATTTCTACTCACTGAACAAGATCCTTACTGTTTATTTTTTTATTGCAGCTTTCATTTCCTTTTTCTTTATCAATTACTTTGAATTTCAACATTTCATAGTCCTATTCATCTTTTATATGATATTAACTATACCGCTTCGGAAGCCCTGGAGCAGACTGGCAATTGTTCTTGTGTCGATCAGCATAATAATCACCTCTTTGACAAACAGGGCGGAGATATTAAGAGTCCTAATAAGCTATTTAATAATTATTGCCTCCTTTCTGCTGTTATATAAAAAGGTGCACAAATCATTGCTGGTTTTCTTGGTTTTTATCATTCTTATGTTGCCTATTGGCTCTCTATACTTGGGAAGTAAAGGCATTAGTGTATTTCAAATGTTCTCAAGAGACAGTGTCGAATACAGCCAGATAGATCCATACGCTGATACACGTACATTTTTGTACTATGAAGTATTTCAGGATCTAAAGCAAAATCAGGCATTTTTATTTGGGAAAGGATTAAATGCGGGTTATTATTCTCATTCATTTCAAATGGACAGCAGAGCAGTTGTTGAAGTCGGTTTTTTGCAAATACTGCTAAAAACAGGTATTCTCGGCTTCTTATTATATATCTCAGTGATTATTTCATCTATCATAAAAGCTCTCAGACGTTCTAGAAGTCAGTTTGTTAAAAGCTTGGGGATTTACCTAGCGAGTTACATAATTCTGCTGTTTATCGAAAACATAGTAGCATATAATCTTTTAAATGTGGTTACATGGATTGTTGTTGGTATGTGCCAATCAGAATCTCTAATGGAAATGAATGACCAGCAGATTATGCAAATCTTGCATAACAAGAAACCATCAACAAGTAGATGAAGTAGGAATATATTCATGAAAAAACTGCTATTGGATTCAGATCTTCAGCAACTCCTTGATGTGGGCAACTATTTATGTTCATAAATTCAGTGCCAATTGCTTAAATATAGACATTATTTCATGGGATTAATCAAACGAGGTCATGTTAAGAGAGGCAGATATTAATCCAAGAGTGAATGAAAATGAAGATGACGGCAGGTTTCAATACCCCAAAGTCCTAATTATTGGTTCTACATTTCAGACCAAATCTGGCGGTGGCATAACATTGAAAAATCTATTCAGTGATTGGCCTGTTGACAAAATTGGAGTAATCACTGACAGAATAGCTGAAACAGATCCGGGATTAAAATATAGTTTTTATCAATTAGGTTGGGAAGAAATAAGGTATCCTTTTCCTTTTTATTTCATGCAGAGTCGGATTAAGTCCGGACCAATAAATTTTGCTCATAAAGTAGGAGGCTCTTCTCTGAAGCACCATAATTCTGCAATTAGCAAGATCAAGGGATCAATGCGTAATAATTTCAACAAAATACTGGAATTGATTGGTATAACACCATTATTTAATTCAATTAAAGTAAGCGATACTTTGAAGAGATGGATTTTGGAATTCAACCCTGATCTGATTTATATACGACCATTTTATACAGAAGTAATGACTTTTGGCAATCGCCTTTTTGAGGAGTTACATATTCCATATGTCATTCACATTATGGATGATAGCGTTCGATACAACAATAGAAGCTTAATCAAGAGACACAAACGCCAGAACTATATTGAGTCTCAGTTCAAGCAATTGATTGTGAATGCAAGCGAATGCTTATGCATTTCTGAGGCAATGGCAACGGAATACCAGTTACGCTATGGAAGACGTTTTGACCATTTTAGGAATCCGGTTGATTTGGATAAGTGGCTGCCATTTCAAAAGAAGGATTTAAATTGTAGCAATAACGTCTTAAAAATCATATATACAGGCCGTCTCTTCCCCCCGACATTCTTTACACTTCTGGACATGTGTCTTGCTGTTGATTCGCTGAATAGGAAGGGGAAGCGAGTAGAGATTGATATTTATTCCTATGATAAGAACAAACGATTCAATTCCAGAACAAAACGATTGCTAGGGGTAAATCTCAAGAATCCAGTTTCTGTTGATGAGGTACCGTTATTAGTAAGCAATTATGACATCTTCTATTTATGTCTGGATTTTGATAAAAAAGCACAAGAGTATTCTAGACTTTCATTATCGACTAGGACTTCCGAAGGGATGATTTCAGGAGTACCTGTACTGATCTATGTGCCTGATTCATCTGCTATGAGCCACTATTTTAAAATGCATAATGCAGGTATTGTTGTTACTAATCAGGACAGAAGTAGGCTTGAAGAGAAAATAATGTTGCTGTGTACAGATATTGATTTAAGAGAAGAAGTAAGTAGGAATGCAATTAAGACAGCAATATCCGACAGTCGATCTGATTTCGTAAAAGAAAGTTTCCGCAACTCTTTGATAAAAGCCGCAAGATGAAGGATTACCCTAAGATATTAATCTTTTACCAGCCATTTAATAGCTATTCAGGCGGAGGCATTACGCTTACAAATCTCTTTCTCGGATGGCCTAAGGAGAGATTGGCTGTTCTTTCTTATCCATTTATGCTCAATGAAGTATCTTGGGAAGTCTGCGGAAATTATTATCAATTGGGGAATAAAGAATTTAGATGGATTTTCCCACTAAATATGTTCAAGCAGTCATACCCCTCTGGTGTACTGAAATTCGAGGGAGCAGGTTTAAAAAATTACTCAATCCACAGAACTGGTCTGAAAAACCGGATTGCAAATTCTTTCATTAATCCATTGATAGAATGGCTTGGTTTGCATCATTGCATATCCCGCTTGAATTTTTCTTTAGACCTTCAGAAGTGGCTTTCGGATTTTGCCCCTGATCTCATATATCTTCAAGTTTCCAATCGTGAAAGCATAGCATTTTCAAGGAGATTGATTGAATATCTAGAGACTCCAGCGATCATACACATGATGGATGATTGGCCAACTACAATAAGTATATATGGTCCCTTAAAAACTTACTGGAGGACAGTAATAGATCGGGAATTCCGTGGGTTACTTGACAAGGTGAGCCTCCATCTTAGCATTAGTGATGCAATGTCAGATGAGTATTTCAGACGATACAACAAAGTTTTTAAAGCGTTCCATAATCCGGTTAATAATTTAGCTGAAACTGAATTAACTCTAAATAAAGAAGCTCCATCTAAACACTTTAGAATTCTTTATTTAGGGAGAATAGGAACAGCAAATAAGAATAGTATTGTATGGTTTGCCAATCACATATCCCAACATTATGATGACCATTTCCCGGTTGTCTTTGACATCTTTTCAAAAGACAACAAAACACCTGAGATGGAAGAAATCGGTCACTTGAGAAATGTAAATATTTATAATCCTGTAAAATATGAGAGAGTGTGGACTTTAATGAAGGAATATGACCTTTTACTGTTGCCGATGGATTTTACTAGTGCAGGCTTGAAGTTTTCAAAATTTTCGATTCCAACAAAAGCATCTGAGTATATGTTTTCCGGAACGCCGATACTTATACTCGCTCCCGAAGAGACTGCGGTCTGCCGGTTTTTTATGGCTCATAATTGTGGCTATTGTGTAACCACGTTTGAACGGAGCGCTTTAAACAATGCTCTAAATGTTTTAATCCATGACGGACAATACAGGGAAACAATAAGCCAAAATGCATATAAAATTGCAAGAGAAAGATTTGATGGAGAAAAAGTCCGCAGGGAATTTCATGACTTATTAATTACCACAAAGAATAGGTAATTTTGAAGAATTGCTAAAGGATAAAATCAAGTCACAATATAAGTGTTACAGGATTTAGCAGCAATAAATGTACTATAGATGTCAAATTTGTCGTTAATATCTTACATTTTACTAGGTTCTTAATTGTATACTTCAGATGGTAGTAATGATTTTACAAGATAGTATTTAACCTGTGCGGATTAATGTCCTTACATGTTTCTAGTTGTAGTACAATTCTGAAATGAATGCCTTTATATATTGACATGGCCAATTTTTCATATAGAACACCTTCTAAGGGCTTGAAGATAGTATGGATATGCCACTTTATGAATACAAACGTCAAGGAGTGGCTGGGAATAAGGGAAGACGTCAAGGAACTAGCTCCCTGGGTTACACTGGGTATAAAGGAGTTTCATAAGAGAAGAGATATTGAGTTGCATGTGATTGCACCCATGTACTCAATTTTAAAGCATACAAACATAGACCAAGACAATATACACTATCATTTTATAAAACTAGGGATCCCTTTCTCAAGAAGAAGATGGCCTAGATGGCTAGACATGGATTATCTGACTAGATTCCTGCCATTTAACAGGCAAGTTATTAAGTTAGTTAATGAAATTAAGCCAGATTTGGTAAATCTGATAGGAGCCGAAAATGCATATTACTCCTCATCAGTGCTAAAAATCAAGAACTATCCAGTATTGGTTACGATACAAGGTTTTATCTCACTTAACAATGAGGTTAGAACAGGAGACCCAAAAATGGTTATGAGAAGGATTGCAGTTGAAAAGGAGATCTGCCAGAAGATTAAACACTACGCTATCGAAGATACATCAACTGAAAAGCAAATCAAATCACTCAATCATTCTGCTGTGGTACATTGGTTTCATCTACCTTTCGCCAAAACAGTAATTGATGAAATTCCAATAAAAAAATATGATCTTGCCTTTTTTGCAAGGATAACTAGAATGAAAGGAATAGAAGATCTCATAACAGCCGTTTCTAAGTTAAGCATGACCAAGCCTGATATCAGCTTGATAATCATTGGCCATGGGGATGCGGATTATATCAGGTCGCTTCAGGAAAAAATCATAAATCTCGGACTCGTAAAAAACATTGAATTCAAGGGATTTATCCCCTCGCAGCGAGATATGCATCTTGAAGTCATGAAAGCCAGAATAGTTGTATTGCCCACGTATAATGACACCATTCCTGGTACTATTGTTGAAAGCATGCTACTCGGACTGCCCGTAATCAGCTACAGAACTGGAGGGATTCCTGATCTAAATAAGGAAAATAGAAATATTATTCTTGTTGAGCAGGGTAATATCGATGGATTAGTTCAGGAGTTGATAATATTGCTGAATAATCCCGAAATGCAGATAAAAATGGGAGAAACGGCTAAGGCATTTGCATCAGAGGAATTTGACAATGCCAGATCAGCAGAAATTCTGAAAGAAATATACAAAGATGTGATCCGCGCTTTTAAGGAAGATAAAATTTCAAATAACACCCTTCTATCGTAAGATATATTATGGATCCAGTAAAAAAGACTAAAATCATAAACATCACTCTAAGTGGAGAAGAGTCAATACTTTTTGCTCTAAAAAGGATGGATATCCTGGAAAGAAAGCTACTAATAATACTTAATGGATCAAAGTTCTTGGGTTTGCTTAGCGTGGGTGATATTCAGAGAGCTGTTATTAAAAACCTGCCGCTTGACACGCGGGTAACAGAAGTTCTTCGGGATGATATTACAGTAGCGAAGAAAAATGATGACCTGGCCTTGATCAAGGTAAAAATGCTGGAAGAAAGAATCGAATGCATGCCAGTAATCGATGACAGCCACAATCTGATTGATGTAATTTTTTGGGAAGATATTCTAAGCGGAGAAATCAAGGTCAGGGAAAAACTAAATATTCCGGTAGTGATTATGGCAGGAGGAGAGGGAAGCAGGCTTAAGCCGTTGACTAATGTTCTACCCAAACCTCTGATTCCTGTTACCGAAAAAACCATAATTGAAGATATTATGGATAAATTCGTAATATCAGGCTGCCATGAGTTTACAATATCATTGAACTATAAGGCAGAGATGATAAAGCACTATCTGCAGGGATTGAATAATCCCGATTATCATTTTCATTTTATCCAGGAGGAAAAGCCTCTTGGAACTGCAGGAAGCCTTTACATGCTGGCAGACCGAATAAACTCAACCTTTTTTGTTTCAAATTGTGACATCATAATCAACCAGGATCTTTCAGAGGTTTACAGATATCACATGGAGAATAAAAATGATATTACTGTAATTGTAGCTCTGAAACATTATAAAATACCATACGGCACAATTGAATCAGGGGTAGACGGAATACTAAAAAAACTTTCTGAAAAACCTGAAATAACTTTTAAAATTAATTCCGGGGTCTATATCCTCAATGCCGATGTGCTAACGCTTATTCCAAAGGGCAAATTCTTTCATATAACAGACTTAATACTTAAAATTAAGAAGAAGAGAGGAAGAGTAGGAATTTTTCCTATAAGTGAAGGATCCTGGCTTGATTATGGATTACTTGAGAATTTGCCATTCATCAATGGACGTAAAAAATGATTTTCCCGATTTTAGAATCAACTAAAGAATCTTTTGAAGTATTTACTGGGATTTAAAGAAATAGAAAAAGAATGAGAAAAGTACTAGTAACTGGCGCAGATGGTTTCATCGGCTCACACCTGACCGAATTTCTTCTTTCAAAGGGATTTAAGGTTAGGGCATTGGTACAGTATAATTCGTATAATAATTGGGGATGGATTGAAGAAGTCTCCCCTCATCATAACCTGGAAGTGATTTCAGGGGACATAAGGGACCCTAATTTCGTCAGAGAAATTATACATGGCACTGAAATAGTCTTTCATCTGGCAGCTCTGATTGCTATTCCCTACTCATATATTGCTCCTGACAGTTATGTTGATACCAACATAAGGGGAACTTTAAATATTTGTCAGGCTGCGAGGGATCTTGGGGGAATAAAGGTTTTGAGCACCTCCACGTCGGAAGTATATGGTACTGCCAGATATGTCCCGATTGATGAGAAACACCCTAAGCAGCCACAATCACCTTACTCAGCTACAAAAATTTCCGCAGATGCCATTGCATTGAGTTTTCATAATGCCTTTAACCTTCCCGTAGTCATTGTAAGGCCTTTCAATACTTATGGTCCAAGACAATCGGCCAGGGCGGTAATTCCTACCATCATAACTCAGCTAGCGAGTAATACAAGAAATGTAAAGCTGGGAGATTTGACTCCAACGCGGGACTTAAACTATGTGAAAGACATATGCCGTGGATTTCATGCTCTTGCAAACTGTGAAGAAGCAATAGGTCTGGAGGTTAACATAGCTTCCGGTTCGGAGATATCTATGAAAAAATTATTTGAGCTTATCAGGAAACTAATGAACTGTGATGCGACAATCATTGCCGAAGATCAAAGGAAAAGACCTAAAAACTCTGAAGTATACCGGTTACTGGGCGATAATAGCCTGATTGCCTCATTAACCGGATGGCATCCAGAGTACAGCCTTGAACAGGGTCTCAAAGAGACAATTGAATGGTTTACACGCAAAAGTAACCTGAGTAAGTATAAATCTGAAATATACAATCTCTAGTGGGCATACAGTATACATTGACAAATACTGATAAATAAGTGCATTATAAAAGTGAATGATCTGAAAGGAATTTATTATAAAGAATTGATTGTATGAGTTATAAAATACCATTATTTGACCTTAATTTTAACTTTGAGGAGGCCAGGGCTGTTGTTGACGTTATAAATTCAAAATGGATATCTGCAGGGCCCAGGGTGCTCGAGTTTGAAGAGAGATTTGCAGAACTATTGAATGTAAAATATGCAATTGCAGTATCAAATTGTACTGTTTCGTTGCATCTTGCGATGTCACTTTGTTCAATAGAACCTGGTGATGAGATAATTTGTCCCTCGCTTACATTTGTAGCAACTTGTAATGCAATCAGGTATGCAGGCGCGGTACCGGTCTTTGCTGATATAAAAAGTCTGGAAGATCTCACGATTGATCCGGATGAGATAGAGCGAAAGATTACATCGAAAACCAGAGCCATTATGGTAATGCACTACGGTGGCTTTGCGTGTGACATGGACAGAATTATGTCTATTGCCTATAAGCATAACTTAAAAGTAATAGAGGATGCTTGCCACGGACCGATGTCTGTGTATAAAGAAAGGAGGCTTGGAACCATAGGCAATGTAGGTTGTTTCAGTTTCTTTTCAAATAAAAATATAAGCACTGGTGAAGGAGGGATGATTATTACGAATGATGATGATCTTAATTACCGTGCCAGGTTACTTCGTTCGCATGGAATGACATCGCTTTCATTCGAAAGGTCAAAAGGACACTCGACCTCATATGATGTTATCGAATTGGGATATAATTACAGAATGGATGACATCCACGCAGCAATAGGCCTTGTTCAATTGAGTAAACTTCACCCGGATATTATCAGGAGGTCTGAAATAAGGGCTGAATACTTGCATTTACTGGGTGGACTTGACAAAATTTACATTCCTTTCAGAGGATACGGGGAATTCAGTTCAAATTATATCTTTACGGTAATTCTTAAAGACTCTGATGCAGACAGGCGGGACTTGATCCGTGACAGGATGGCAAATTCTGGCATACAGACAAGTATTCATTATCCAGCTGTTCATCGCTTCAAGATTTATAGGGACTATAGAGCAAATTTGCCCAAAACTGAGTACGTCAGCGACAACCTTATCACCTTACCCATGTATGGTTCATTGACCAGTACTCAAGTTAAGTATATTGCGGAAGAACTTAGAAATGCTCTGGCATAATTATTAAAAAGCCGGTATTCACTAACACACCCTGCTTATGTCACTACCCAGAGTACTTATTTATGGACAATCTTTTAACAATTGTACAGGAGGAGGGATTACTCTGTCGAATCTGTTTGCAGGGTGGGACAAGGATAGAGTTGCCGTTGCTGCGATTGGACATCTGATGCATAACGTTACCACAACTATATGTACAAATTATTATCTTCTCGGAAATGATGAGTTTAGGTGGCGGTTTCCATTAAACCTATTACAGAAAAAATTCAAATCAGGGATCTTGACAATTGATGCCCATCAAACCCAGCCCGAGAGACTCATTGGCTCGTCACTGAGAAGATTGTTTGTCGAAAAAGTATTTTATCCAACACTGCATTGGTTTGGATTTTACCATTGTGCCCAAACAATGAAGATGTCAGATAGATTTAAAGCCTGGGTGGAAGCTTTCAATCCTGACATATTGTATCTGCAATTCTCCACCAGGGAAACAATCCTGTTCGCATCAGCTCTAAATGAATTTCTTAAAGTGCCCTCAATTATACATTTTATGGATGACTGGCCCTCCACTATAAACTCAAGGGGCTTAATGAAAAGATACTGGTATAATAAAATAGACAAGGAATTGAAGACGCTCATTAACAAAACAGATCTTCATTTGAGTATCAGTGATGCTATGTCAGCTGAATTTGAGAGACGATATAATAAGAAATTTACTGCATTTCATAATCCAATAGATTTATCAATCTGGAGACCCAATTCCAAAGTCGATTTCTTTATCGGAGAAAAGGTTAAAATTCTCTATGCTGGTAGAATTGGACCTGGAATAGAGAATGCGTTTTTTGAGGTAGTAAAAGCTATAGAAAGCTTAAACAAGAAGGATTACAATATAAAATTTCATATACAATCTGCTAGCATAGACACTAAACTCCGGAATAAATATCACTTGTTTAAAAGTGTGGTATTCAATCCAGCTGTGGATTACAGAGAATTACCTTTAGTGCTATCAAACGCTGATCTGCTTGTTATAGCGAATGATTTTGATAACGCCGGAAGGGCATTCGTGAGATATTCAATGCCAACAAAGGCTTCTGAATATATGATTTCAGGAACGCCTATTCTGATTTATGGACCTCCGGACACAGCCCTTGCAAGGTTTTGTGCCATAAATGAATGCGCGGTCTGTGCTATCAGGCATAACAAGGAAGATCTTGAAGATGCCATAAAGTCTATGATTGCAGATGAAGCATTAAGAAGGAAAATCAGTCAAAATGCTGTTCGGATAGCGGAGGAGCTTTTTGATTCTGGGCAGGTAAAATCCCGCTTTCTTCAGATGCTCTTGAAACTTACACAGAGTAGTTCGTGTATAAATGATCGGCGGGCAGACTGATGCAGCAAGAGATAAAAAAACATATTCTGATCACCTCTTCCAATTTCCCATCTGGCTCTGCGTCGGCAAATTTTTTAAACTTATTCTGTAAAGGTTTGTCCGAACTGGATATGGATACAGAGGTAATTCTGATCAAGGGATTCTGGTCTCGAGGCTCTAAAGTAAACCACCAGAAAACCAATGTTACTTCATATGGGACAAAATATACTTATCTGGGATTGAGAAACAGGCCTTCATGGTTGGCCTTCAAGTTGTTTGATGATCTTATTAGGTTCTTTAAACTGTTTTCACTTTTAACTTCATTCATCAGCATCAGAAAGGATATTGTCATCTATACTTATAATAATGAATTCCCTTTCAGCCTTTTAATAAACGGGTTCTGCAAAGTGTCCAAAATCAGGGTAATAACCTTTGTACCTGAGTATTATGATAAATCCGTATTTTCAGAGAATATTTTCAGGAAACTGAAATGGTACGGGTTCTTGCTGGACTTTCACTACGTCAATAAGCTTTCAGCTAAGCTCATCGTCTTCAGTAAATATTTGAGAGATAGGTATGTTGCAGACGGATACCCGACTGATAAAATTCTGATACAACCCAATTTGACGGATTTTGGATATTGGGAAGATAAAAGCGCGTCTTTGCAGTTTACAATAGGATACAGTGGAACTCCATCAAAAAAAGATGGTTTAGAGGACCTTCTGAGAGCGATCAGTATAGTAAATAAACGGGGTGTTCCCATAAATTCCGTTATTATTGGTGATGTATTTAGTGGTGCATCTGTAATTCCTGGTTTTAGAAAATTATGTAAAGATCTTGACATAGATGGTACAGTTGACTTTACTGGTTTGGTTTCCTTGGCGGAGGTTAGAGAATGGATGAATAAGTGCATGATACTTGCCGTAACCAGACCTGTCATTATCCAGACCATGGCTGGATTTCCAACAAAACTTGGAGAATACTTTGCATGTAAAAAGGTAGTATTGGCCACAAGAGTTGGAGATGTTATTGACTATTTTACTGACCGATCAGATATTGTTTTCGCCGAGCCAAGCAATCCGGAATCCATTGCTGATTGCATTGATTGGATAATAAAGAATGATGATAGATGTAAAGAAATAGCTCTTCGCGGTAATGAAAAAGCCAGAAGGCTGCTCAGTTATAAGGTGATCGTGCCTAGAATAATGGAATTTATCTTAAAATAAATAATAGCTTCCATTAGAGGCGGTAAAAAAGGTCAATAATAAAGAAATTAAATTCTGAATCTCATGAAATACGTTAAGGATCTACGGGGCTATTTGTTTCTTTTTATCAGATTAATCAGGCTTAATTTCTTCTCTTCCGTTTCAACACTAATATGCAAAATGGTTTTTGCTCTTAAGGGAGTGGATCTTGGCAGAAAAAATACTTTCTATGGAATTACAAAAACGGTAAGGGTTCCTCTATCAAAAATAAAAATTGGAGATGGTAATACATTTCGCTCTGATGAGTCATCAAATCCAATTGGAATAAATCATCGTTGTATTCTTTCAACCCGGAATAAAGATGCAATTATCGAAATAGGGGATAATTCCGGTTTAAGTGGAGTGGTTATTCGTGCATCCGAAAAAATCGTTATAGGTAATAATGTTTTAATCGGGGCTAATGCAATAATTACTGACGCGGACGGACATCCTGAAAGACGCCCCACCAATCCTAAACCAGTAATAATAAATGATAATGTATGGCTTGGTATGAATGTCATTGTTCTAAAGGGTGTTGAGATTGGAAGAAACTCTATTATTGGAGCCAATAGCGTTGTTACTGGAAGCATACCCGCTAACGTTATTGCTGCTGGTAATCCGTGCCGTGTGTTGAAAGAGTTAAAGAATGGAGAAGAAAAGCAATAATCTGCAATAAACAAATAAAGTCCATCTAATAATGCCGAAGTATCTTGTCACAGGAACAGCTGGTTTCATTGGTTTTCATCTTGCCAATGCACTTCTAGCAAAAGGGAATGAGGTTGTTGGCCTTGATAATATTAACGATTATTATGATGTCAGGCTCAAATACGCAAGGCTTAAGGAAGCAGGCATAATTTCCGGGCATATATATTATAATGCACTAATACCTAGTAGCAAATGGGCAAAATACAGCTTTGTTAAAATGAATCTCGAAGACAAGGATTCCCTAATGAGGCTCTTCAGAGACGAGAAATTTGAGTTCGTCGTTCACCTGGCCGCTCAGGCTGGAGTCAGACATAGCATTGACAATCCTGATGTTTATATCCATAGCAATATTGATGGCTTTTTTAATGTTCTTGAAGCATGTAGACATTATCCAGTGCAATATCTCCTTTATGCAAGCAGTTCCAGTGTCTATGGCAACAATGAAAAGGTACCTTTTAATGAGAATGACAATGTTGATCGTCCTATAAGTCTATATGCTGCAACAAAGCGAAGCAACGAATTAATGGCCTATACTTACAAGCACTTGTACCAACTGAAATCAACAGGATTACGATTCTTTACAGTTTATGGTCCATGGGGAAGACCCGACATGGCCATTTACAAGTTCACGGATGCCATACTTGCCGGTAAGCCTCTGACGGTTTATGCTGAAGGTCTATTAATGCGGGATTTTACCTTTATTGATGATATAGTTAATGGCATTTGTAAAATTCTGGAATTATACAGGTCCGCGCAGGTTCCTGGATTAATGAATATTGGCCACAATAAGCCTGTATCAGTTAAAATACTTATTGACGAAATTGAGCGTTCTTTAAGGAAACAAGCAATCATTGAATACTTGCCCATGCAACCGGGCGATGTCAATATGACTTATGCTGATATTGAGTTGATTGAGCAATACAGTGGCTTCGTTCCACAAACGGACCTGAAAGACGGAATTGATAAGTTCTGTGAATGGTACCTTGAATTCAATTCATATCGGAATTCAAGCAGCTAAAACTATTAGATTGATGAAAATTCTCTTGGTAAATTATAGATATTTTATTTCAGGGGGGCCTGAACGATATATGTTCAATGTAAAAGCTCTGCTTGAAAAACATGGTCATGAGGTAATTCCATTCAGCGTTAAACACAACCTGAACACGCCTAGTGAATATGATAAGTACTTTGTCAGCCCTATAGGAGATGGACGAGTAACATATTTCAGTGATAGTGACAGGACAAACCTTCCTCAAATAGTAAAGTTCTTTAGTAGAATGTTTTACTCCTTAGAGGTAAGAAAGAATTTCATCAGATTGGTTAAAGACACAAGTCCGGATATAGTTTATGTACTTCATTACCAGAACAAGTTATCTCCAAGTTTCATAAGTGCAGCGAAAAGACTAAAGCTTCCAGTTGTCCAGAGAATCTCCGACTTCGGTCATATATGCGCAAACCAGCTGTTTTATAATTATAAGCTTGGAACAGTCTGCGAGAAATGTCTGAAGGGCAGTAAAATAAATGCCATAAGATATAAATGCGTGTATAATTCAGTAATATATTCGACCATCAAATCAGCAGCTTTGGGATTTCACAAGTTATTGGGAATCACGAAAAAGATAGACGCTTTTGTCATCCCGTCTGACTTTACACTTTCAAAAATGCATCTGTATGGAATTCCCAATAACAAGCTTGTGCGAATTCCAACTTTTTATAAATCTATTAAAAGCAGCTGTAGCGAATTGCCCATAAGATATGAACCTTACGCCCTATATGTTGGTAGAATTGAAGAAGAAAAGGGAATAATGACTATGGTCAAAGCTTTTGAGGGAACTGGCATGTCTCTAAAGATAATTGGATTTTCTTCCAGGGATTTCGAGGATGAAATAAGAATGTACCTTGAGGGCAAAGAGCACAATATTGAATTTTTCGGCAAACAACCCTTTTCGACAGTAAAAAAGTATTTGAGTTCCTGCGCTTTCACTATCACACCTTCGGAATGTTACGATAATTTCCCTAATTCTGTACTGGAGTCATTTGCTTTCCAGAAAGCTGTAGTATGCAGTGATCTGGGAAGCCTTAAGGAAATGGTGAGGCATGAAGAGACAGGGCTGCTTTTTGAGCCTAAGAACCATTTTAAATTGAGGGAATGTTGTCAGATGCTTTTTAACAACATGGACAAATGCAAAAAAATGGGACAGGAGGGCAGGATTTGGGTTAGAAACACAATATCTGAAGACAAACATTATCAGAAATTACTATCTCTGTTTAGAGGCCTAGTGGAAGATAATAACTGACTCGAAAATTATTGTATACAAAAAGTGATTGAAGAGGAATGTCGAAGGCCAAAGTATTATTAATCGCATGGGATCTTAACCCTCTTCGTGGGTCTGAAGCTGGTGTTGCACATTCTTACTTGAGGATCTATCTCAAACACTTTTCCATTGATGTGTACACATATGATTCTCATAAGTCAAATATAATGAAGTATAACTATGGCAAAAATGTTACATTTCATTTTATAAAATATACTTACTGGGACAGACTCTGTTGGAGGTTAAGGTTAGAGTTGGTGGGGAATTGGCTTTTCAGCCGGAGAGCAAGGATAGATATAATGAATAATAATCGAGGGGAATATAGATTCATGCATATTGTAACACCTGCTGGTTATTATGCATTCAGCAGGATTCATAAAACAGACATCAGATATATATTAGGTCCGATTAACGGTGGGCTTAAGACACCGGGAAATATTGTGCGGATTTCTCCAAGAGATTGGATTTCCGATAGAATAAGGGATGTGACATATAAAACTATTACATTTTTTCCTGGGTGGCGAAATTATTATAAAAAAGCAAGAATAATAATCGTTTCAGACAATATGCTACTCATTAAACTTCAATCAATCACTCAAATGAATGGCACTGTCATCTTTGACACAATGGTGGAGCCTTCGCTTTTTAGGCCTAGTAATAATAAGAAAAGAACTGGTGACATAGTATTGCTTTTCAGCGGAAGATTAGTCCCGATGAAAGGCATTGGATTGCTATTAAATGCATTTAAAGAATGTATTGAGAACCTGCAAATGCATAATTTGAAATTAAGGATAGCCGGAACCGGCAGTTTGAAGAGCTTTGTTGAAAAATTCATTTCAGATAATTGCTATCAAGACAGAATCCAAATTTTGGGTTATTTGGATAGAGAATCTCTGATTAAAGAGTACCAGTCAGCCGACATATTCTGCCTACCAACTCTACGGGAACCTGGGGGAACCGCTATTCTTGAAGCAATGTCTTGCGGATTACCTGTAGTCACATCGGATTATGGCGGACCTACGGTCACGGTCACGGAGCGATGCGGATTTAAGATTCCTATTCAAAGCGGTGATCAGTATATTAAAGACATGGTCAAGGCCATACACATACTGTATATGGACAGCGGTCTCAGGCTCGAGATGGGTCGAAATGCTCGTGAAAGAGTAGTTCATGAGTTTTCATTAGAAAATGTGGAAAGAGAGCTAATCAAGATATGGTCAAATTTATAACTAAGCATACTGTTACCTCAACTTGATATGACAGACTGTATATTGAAAGACTTTTACCGGGATAAACTAAACGAATACAGATGAAGGAAATAATAAAAATGCCACTACCCACTGACGTTTCAATAATAACAACATATAGATGCCAGATGAGATGTAAAATGTGCAACATCTGGAAGTATCCTAGTGATGCACAAAAAGAAATCTCTCCCAAGGATCTGGAAATTTTACCAAGCCTGAAGTTTGCAAATGTAACCGGTGGAGAACCCTTTCAAAGACGAGACTTAGATGATATTATTTCAGTACTGTTTACCAAAGCTAAAAGAGTAGTGATTTCCACTTCTGGATGGCACTATGATAAAATAGTGAAATTGGCAGAAAAATTTCCAAAAATTGGTATCAGGGTAAGTATTGAAGGATTGTCTCAAAGAAATGATGAGCTTCGTGGGCGAGCAGGTAGTTTTGATAACGGAATTAGAACATTACTAAAGCTTCGATCACTGGGAATAAAAGACATTGGATTTGGAATTACAGTTTCAAATCATAATTCAGAGGATATGCTTTGGCTTTACAAGTTGGCAAAAGAGTTAAGAATGGAATTTGCAACTGCGGCCTTTCATAACTCGTATTATTTTCATAAAGATGACAATCTAATCACAAATAAGGATACAGTTATCGGGCATTTTAAGGATTTGATTTTAGAACAACTCAAGGAAAAATGCCCAAAATCTTGGGGTAGGGCGTTCTTCAACCTGGGACTTATCAATTACATTAATGACGGAAAGAGGATGCTTCCTTGCGAAGCGGGTCTGGCAAATTTCTTTATCGAGCCTTACGGAGATGTATACCCTTGTAACGGTTTGGAAGATGGTATCTGGAAGGAAAGTATGGGGAATATTCGTGATTTTAAAAGATTTGAAGATCTGTGGTACAGTGAGCAGGCAATTAGAGTCCGTGATCTGGTCAGAATATGCCCAAAAAATTGCTGGATGGTTGGCACCGCTGCTCCAGTCATAAAGAAATACTTCAGGCATCCTGCAGGTTGGGTACTAGGAACAAAACTGAGGATACTATCAAAGAGGATGGATTGCTTGGATAAAATACCGTATTTCAACGTTGGCCAGAATCCGTTGCAGGGTGATCTGAATTACTCCCGAATGACTCCACATACGGACCAGTTTGGAGTAAATCCAGATGAGAATCTCCTCCTGATTGAGGAATGATTATTTGTTGGTTAGTTGGAATTTACATACTTAATAAAAATATGACTTCATGAAAATCATAGTCGCAGGTACGCGGGGCATACCAAATATTCAAGGAGGTATTGAGACTCACTGTGAAGAACTGTATCCCAGGCTTGCTTCCATGGGATATGAAATAGTGCTCATCAGACGGTCTTGTTTTGTACCGAGGGAGAATGCTCTCTCAGAATATAAAGGAGTTAAGCTGGTTACTCTTTTTACTCTACGGGTTAAGACAGTTGAAACCCTGATTCATACATTTCTTTCGGTCATATGGGCCAAAAGGAACAAGGCTGATATTTTACACCTTCACGCAATAGGTCCTGCAATATATATTCCACTTGCAAAACTTATAGGTTTAAAAGTGGTGTTTACTCATCATGGGCCAGATTATAACAGGGCCAAGTGGGGACCGTTTGCTAAGTCAGTCTTACGGCTGGGCGAGAGATTCGGTACATCAATGGCTGACGAGGTAATAGTAATATCAGAGGTGATTCGTGACTTGCTGGCAAATAAGTACAAGCGTAATAATACGAACTTAATTTACAACGGTTTTTCATTGCCTATCTTCACTAGCAAAACAGATTATTTGACAAGTTTGGGATTAAGATCGGCAAATTATGTCTTCACGCTTGGAAGATTTGTAGAGGAGAAGGGCTTTGACCTGTTGATCAGTGCTCTCCGGAGTTCAAATCATAATAATTATCCTCTGGTAATTGCCGGGGATGCTGATCACGAAACTTCATATTCAACCAGGCTTCGAAAACTTGCTGATAAGGAAGGCATCATTCTCACAGGATTCATTAAAGGAGAGGAGCTTAGGCAGTTATTCACAAATGCCCGTCTGTTTGTCCTTCCTTCCTTTCATGAAGGATTGCCTATCTCATTACTTGAAGCCATGAGCTATAAGCTCCCCGTACTTGTTAGTGATATTCCGGCAAATAAGTTGGTCAACCTGCCTGATGAGAAATACTTCAGAACAGGAGACATGATATCACTTAAAAACAAGCTGGACGAGATTCTGTCATCAGATTTTAAGCGGTTTGAATACGATATGACCCCTTACAATTGGGACATCATAGCTCAAAAGACATCCGAAGTATATGACAGGGCATATGGGTGGTCTGTAGTCGATAAGAAACAATGAAGGAAGTGTATATAATATCCACCGGAGATATTGTCGCTGGTAGGATTGCAGGAGCGCAGCGAGTGATGAAAATTTCAAAATCCATCGCCTCTGGTGGTGTTAGCGTCTTTCTATGTTCACTCCCATATCTGACGTCAGATGATACAGAGCCGGTCGAACTCTTCCCGGGCATATCAATTCTAAGAAGCAAAACTATAAAATGTAATAATCGCCACAACATCATTTCATTCCTAAAGAAGACATCCTCGTTCATTGAATCAAGAGAATCAGAACCTGTAATATATCTTTATCCCACATCATTTGTATTTTATGATCTTGTCTATACGTTATATCTGCAATTAGTAAAGGGATACAGATTATATTGTGACCTGAATGAACTGAGGTCAACTAATGTTTTCTCAGCTACACCTCCTCTCAGCATCCCAGCCAGGGTGCTTTATTATTTAAAGGGTTCCGCTAGGTATTTCATGTATAAATTAAATGAACTGCAAGTATACCTCTATACTGGTGCAGTCGTTATTTCTACCAATCTTGAGAAATACTATTCAAAAAAAGTAAGAAGACTAATTAGAATTCCAATCCTTTGCGATGTGGAGGCTTCTAAGGGAATCAAAAAGCCTGATTATGATGGTCAGGTGTTCAGAATTTGCTTTTCAGGAATGGTAAGCTGCAGGAAAGAAGGATTTGATCTTCTGTTCGAAGCGCTATCGCTGATAAACCGCACACGAAAAGTTGAACTTTATCTTTACGGACCATTATCGAATGAAGATGAGGACTCTTTAAATAATCTGAAGAAAAAGTTCTTATTGGATAATAGAGTCTATTATGTTGGAAACCTTGACCCTGATGATCTTCAAGATGAATTCTCTAAATATCATCTACTGATTCTTCCTCGCCCTTTGAATCCACAAACCAGATACGGATTCTCTACAAAGCTTTCAGATTATCTTATTTCTGGTGTTCCAGTACTTGTAACAGATGTAAGTGACAATTCAATCTACATAAGAGATGGGATTAACGGATATTTAATACCACCTGGTTCCATGTCAGCTCTAGAGGCTAAACTTATGGAGATAATAGATAATTACAATCAGTCTTCTATACTCATTGCCAGGAATGCACTGGAAACCGCTGCCCGGGAATTGGACTATAGGAATTATACAGATAAACTCATTGATTTTCTATTCAAACCAACGGGAACGGCATATAAACTAATTTGACAACCCAATAAGAGTACTGTGAAGATACTTTTTGTTATAGATTCACTTGGACCAGGTGGTAAGGAACGCCGGATGACGGAACTGCTAAAGGCGCTAAAACCGGATCTGACATTTGATTTTGAGCTTGTAATAATGAGCAATGAAATTCACTATAAAGATATCCTCAATCTCGGCATCAAAATCCATCCTGTAATACGCAAATCTCGTAAAGATTTGTTGGTTTTTAGGTCATTATACAGAATATGTAAAAATTACAAGCCGGATATTGTTCATTGTTGGGAGAGCATGACGGCAATTTATTGTGCACCAGTCTGCAAGGTACTTAACATAAGATTAGTGAATGGAATGGTGATTGACACACCAGTAAAAAGAAATATTAGGAATAAAAACTGGCTTAGGGCAAGGCTTACCTTCCCCTTCTCAAGTGTTGTGGTCGGAAATTCACAGGCTGGCCTGGATGCTTACAATGCACCGAAAAACAGATCAATCTGCATTTATAACGGCATTAACATGTCGCGATTTTCAGCTTTAAGAGATTCTGCTGTTGTGCTGAATGAGATTATAGGCCAGGTCGACGATGATGTTTTCATTGCAGGTATGGTCGCTGCTTTTGATGAGCGAAAAGACTACTTTTCACTTATTGAATCAGCAATTCCTCTTTGCAGGAAACATCATAAACTCAGATATGTACTGGTGGGCGAGGGCATTTATTTTGAGAATATCAGGAGGATGATTCCTCGGGATTTGTCAGACAGAATTATATTGACGGGGAAAAGGTCTGATGTTGAATCGGTTATTGCTATATTTAGCATCGGTCTACTAATGACAAATACAATGAACCATGGTGAGGGGATTTCCAATTCGATCATTGAGTACATGGCGATGGCCAAACCCGTCATTGCCACGAGAGGAGGTGGAACAGTTGAAGCAGTTGAGGATGGAGAAACAGGTTTTCTGGTTACACCATCTGATCCCTGCGAAATTGCCGACAAGATCGAGATTTTAATGGGAGACGCCATTTTATGCAAGAGGATGGGCTTAGCCGGGCTTAAAAGGATTAAGGAAAAATTTTCTATCAACAACATGGTCAGGCAATATACTGACCTATACCTCAGGATGGGATTAAAAGGTATCCATATTAATAAGGGTCTAATCTCAGGCGATTGAATATTATCTATTAAAGTACTATGGAAGAAATAAATATTTTTGGAATAAAGATCCATCCGCTGCGGCGGAGTGCGTTTCTTTCCATTATCAAATCATCCATTGATAGTGGCAGTAGGATTACCCAAGTGGGAGTCAACTCTGCTACTGTCAATGAACTTGTTAGAAATCCTGAATTCAGGCAGGCTATCAATGATGCAGATTTGGTCCATATCGACGGCATGTCAGTCGTATGGGCTTTAAGGCACTTAGGGCATAATGTGCCGGAAAGAATTGCAACCCCTGATCTGGCCGACGATATACTGAAACTGGCTGAAACAGAGAATTACAGCATCTTTCTTCTGGGGGCAAAGGAACAAATTATTGAAGCATGCCGGATAAATCTGGGAAATAAGTTCCCTTCCTTAAAAATTGTGGGAAGTCAACATGGGTATTTCAAGCCTGAAGAGGAAGATGCTATTGTTGAACGAATTAATTATTCTCAGCCGGATATCCTCTATATAGGGATGTCTTCTCCCAAGAAAGAGCTTTTCTTTGAAAAATATAAGGGGCATTTAAAAACTAAATACATATTGGGAGTAGGTGGATATTTTGATATTGTTTCAGGGCACCTCAGAAGAGCCCCGAAATGGATGCAGGATCGTGGTCTGGAATGGCTATTTAGGCTAATACAGGAACCTAGGCGAATGTGGAAAAGATACCTGATCGGAATAAACCAGTTTCTATGGCTGTTTCTGAAAATGAAAGTTTTAAAAAAAGAAGTAATTAAGTAATACAGCCGTTGAAATGAAGATAGATCATATATGCTTTGCCGTAAAGGATCTTGAAGATGGCATCGCATACTGGAACAATGTTTTCGGTTATGCCCAATTAACACAAATCATTGAAAACACTCGACAAAAAGTAAAGGTCGTCTTCTTAGACAAAGAAGATAGCGTAAAAGTGAAATTAATTGAGCCCGTTAGAGGCAATGATTCTCTCCTTAGCTTTGTGAAAAGGGGGGGAGGATTTCATCATTTGTGTTTTTTGTGTGATGACGTCGAGGAACAAATGGAGAGTCTGAGAGAGAAAGGTCTTATTACCCTGGTTAGACCTCAGCCGGGAGAGGCGTTCAATAACGGTGATATTGCGTTTATGATGGCTAGATATGGATTGAATATCGAATTAATCGATACTACAGATAAAGCAGGGATTCTCTAAATTATTTTGGGTGGTATAAAAAAATTCTGCGAAAATGAATTTGTAACCGCTTGGGTAACCAACCGATCTGGATTTGGCGATTGAACATGCCATTATAACGATGTAATCCAGGAACATGACCAAACGTGATAGAGTCTGAACATTATTTTAAAAACATACAGAAATGTTTTTCAAGATTGACTGATTTGATAACAATACCGTCACAAAATGGGAGGTAGTGTTCCAATCAGTGTGTCCGGGGTAGCAGGTCTTCATCGAAGTTTCACATCTTAAAATTACACTTTTCAACTCAATTTTCTGGATTACGAAAACAATCCAACTAATTGTTGGGTAAATCCAGAAAATTGCCTGAGTCATCAGGGAATAAAACTCTGTCCCTTTCAATCCCGGGTAATGCTCTGAAATAGGCCTTTTTATCCATAGCAGTTTTTGCCATGAGAACGATTACAGACTCCTCTGTAGGCATAGCCCCCCTCATTCGCAAAACCCTCCTGAAGTCTCTCTGAAGCCGCTCGATCCAGTTAGTTGTATAGATCATACTCTGAACCCTCGGATGATAGTTCAAATACGTGAAGTAATACCTGTAAAAGGGATCATTACCCAGTCTCTTGATGACTAGATAATCTTCTCCCCATTTGCTGCAGAACGCCTGCCAAGCGTCCCATCCCTGCTCGGGGGTGTAGTGAGGATCTCCCGTGCGGAAGACATCCCTGAGGTCTTCTGCCATCGCTCCTTTATCCCCATGACGAACCCTGGCGAGCATATTTGTAAGCGGGAACTTACAATGTACAAAAACTGGCAAATAAGGATGTACGAGAAATAGCAATTAAGGATGTCCATTTCTTCATGATAAACATACAATAAAACAAAGAACAACAGACTCAGTTAAATATGGTTTTCCGGTTTTCCAGTCTGTAGCTATTACCGGATAGTCTTACCACCTCACAATGGAAGAGTATTCTGTCAAGCAAAGCGGTAGCAATGACTTCATCATCAAGCATTTTCACCCATTCCTGTGGACTTTTATTAGTTGTTACGATAAATGAAGCCCTTTCATGAAGGTGGTTTATAAAGTTAAAAAACTGCACTGCCTGTTTCTTTTCCAGGGCAAACATCATAATGTCATCAATGACAAGCAGATTGGCTGTCAGAAGCTTATTGTACTCAATAAGAGCTGAACGGGTAATGTCTTTCATAATCAGGATCTCATTGATCTGCTCCATGGTTCTGAAGTATGCTTTGTATCCCAATTTCAGGGCATCAAAGCATAGACCTGCAGCTATCATGGTCTTCCCGATGCCTGACGGACCCATCAGCACTATATTGTAGTTTTGTTCCAGCCACTGACATTCTCGAAGCTGCATAAGTTGTTGCTTTCCTATCCCACTTTGAAAGGCATAATCATATTGATCAAGATCATGATTAGGTGGCAATTTAGCAGCTCTGGTCCGGCGTTCCAGATCACGGAGGGATCTTTGTGTAATTTCAGTTTGAAGGAGATATAAGGAAAAATCCAGATAACTGCATTGTTCCTCCGATGCTTTCTGGATCAGTTGATCTAACTGGTCCTGTATGCCACCCAGCCTGAGTTGAGCGGCATATTGCTTAATGGTCTGTGTTTTTGTATCCATAGGCTTAAATCATTAGTGATTGGTAATCCGATATATCGCTTTTGGCAGGTATAATTTTATGTGCTGTCTGATTGATGGTCTTAATGATGATAGGCTGCTCAATGGTATCTTTTTGGGATTGTTGAGAGTGGTACCGTTTTACAACACTTTCCAGATCGGTTGCCCGGTAGATCTTGTTCTCCATACAGAACGTCACAGCCTGTTGAACGATCTGTACCGGATAGTTATTGACAAGCTTTCTTATGATAAGCATTTGGTCCCTGATGTACCGGGGCTTTTCCTTTCGTATTTGCTGACAGTACTGCCTGGCCGATTTGGGATCTGTAAACCGGTCCGTTATCTCACTGATTAGCCTGTCAATACTCTCAGTTAAATCTCGTTGGTAATGGGTCCCTCCGATAGTTTTTCCCTTGCCCGGATAGATTGTATGAGTAGCAATAATCTCGTTGTCCGTGTTATAGATAATCAATTGATTATCCTCATTTTCTTCGATACGAACTGTCGTTTTTGGCGGATGATAAGTTCCCCTGGGAACCCGGTAAAAATTCCCTTTATGAGATATTACGTTATCCTTGCTTACATCACGCTGATCGGTTACACTTTTTGCCTCATACAAGCCTCTGACAGGCTTCAGGTATGCTTTCTCAGTCAGCCATTCTTCATACGGAACATTTTTGGTTGTAGAATGAACCTTGGCATTGGCCGTACGTTGAAGCCAGGCTAGATTCTCTGCCTGAAGTATGAAGATGTCTATGAAGGTTCGGCCACGTAAAAAATTGAATTTATGATACTTTACAACGTTTTCAACCTTCCCTTTACTCTGCGGATCGGACTTACGGCAAAAGTGTACCTTAAATCCTCTGTATTCGGTGTAACTGCGGAACGCTTCGGTCATAACCAGATCCCCTTTGTTCTCATCGATAAGAAGCAGGGTGTCCTGATCATATACAAACACTTCTGTAAGCCCGCCAAAATACTCTATAGCTTCTTCGTGGGCAAGGATAACCTGCCGGGTGGTAAAGGGTCGTTCTGAGTAATAACTGTATTTAAACCGCGAACGGGATAACACAAAGCAAATGAAATAGACCTTCTTGCGCTTGCCTTCATCGGTAGTCATGTGATATTCTCCCAGATCAACCTGCGTTTGCTTACCATATGGCAGCTCCGGAACCTTCTCAAAATCCCGGTGGTCAAAAGACTTGGGGATGCCATATTTGCTTCTGACGTGAAGGACAAAATTAAAAACCGTCTTGGCATCAACTTCTGTGAAGTCATCATAGTGCTCCTTGAGCCAGTCATGAACCTGAGCCGCTGATGCCTCAGGGCAAAGTTCCAGTCTGGTACGAACAAATCCTTCATAGGAGGATAGCAATCGTTGCCTGTGAGTCTGATTATCTATAAATTCCAAATATTCATCCTCGCTCATCTTAAGGTACTTCTTTACTGTTCTTCTGTCGATAACCAGTTCCCTGGCTATCTGCGCCGGTTTTAACCCATCGCGGTGCTGTTTGTGAACTTCGTGATACATTATCCACTGATTTAGATGTTTCTTTCTCATAGAGGATCCTCCTGATTTGGATTAATGAACTGATTATTAATCCAAAGAACAGAATAATCCACTTTTTCCGGGAGGAGTTTGCAAACTCCTCCCGGAAAACAACACTATCATGAAGAAATGGAAGTGATCCTGCTGAGAAAAACACACCTTCCCCAAGAAAGATGTACATCACTATTTGCTAAAATGCGTACATCGCTATTTGCTAATTGTAGTACATTCTTATTTGCGAAAAAACGTACATTGTTATTTGCCGTTTACAATATTACGCTTAAGGTGTGTCACGCACTTCTGGAGAGGGGTTCCGGGGAAGACTTCGGTCAAAGAATCTTCAAGATACCTTATACCATCGGCAACCAACAGACCAATACCCTTGACACCTCTATGCTCTAATGCCGTAAACATCTCTCTCCAGCCGGTTGCGCTCTCACTGGGACGGTTGAATATGCCAAGAACCTCTCTGCTCTTGTCTTCCTTTACGCCCATGACAACGTAGAAAGCCTCATTCTCAACGCTCCGCTTGCGGTGAACCTTAACATGAATGGCATCAACAAAAACAATCGGATAATAGGCCTCCAGGCTCCGAGAGAGCCATTGCTGAACATCTCCTCTCAGATACTCAATCATACGACTGATACTCGCCTTGCTGTACTGCTTGCCGTATACTTCTCCAAATACTTCTCCAACCTGAGACTGCGTAAGTCCCTTGCAATACAGGCTGCTTGCCAGCAGCTCACACTCTTCTTCCTGATCACGCAAAAGGGCCAGGATGGTGGGGTGAAAGTTACCGTACCGGTCACGAGGTACCCTGAACTCGAGTACTCTACCCTGGCCGTAACTGCGGCCACGGCGAAAGCCGTTACCCTTGTTCCCTTCACTTTCGCTCAGAAACTCACGGCGCTCGGCCATCATCATACTCTCGATCATCAGTTCCATCAAATCCTGCAAGCCTTTTTCACGGTCCAAATGCTTGACAAATGCTTCAGAAAGCTGTTCCTTTGTAAAATCCATTGGGTCTTCTTTTTTGGTTTAACATTATTTGCTTGTAATGCAAAACTAAATCAGAAGACCTTTTCTTATGGCTACGCCAGACACACTTTTTGAAACACTATCAAATGGGATCTGCAATTCACTTTCTTTATTAGATATAAAATCATGCCTTGGTGACCGGTTAAGGACTGATATTTTCTTTCATTAATTCTGAAAGGGAATGTTACTTATTTCGGTAAATTATCAACAATGTAAAACTAGCCGCTAGATAAAGCAATGCAAAATTAGTTTCTTTTACTTCAACTAATGGACGCATTCCTATACCAGAGTATTCAAGCAATTCAAAAGTTATAAAATTGATGATGAAAAGAATTCCATATAATAAAGGAATTACAGGAAATCCTATTCGTAAAGTTAGATTTTTTGCTTTTGCCGAGAATTTACTAAAAAAAGGAATTATTAAGCAATAGGCGAACCAGAAGTAGGAATACATAGCTACGCTGGAAAAAAATCTGATCAAACCGCGCTTAGGTTCTCCTGTAGGATAAATAGCATCCCAAACGTTTAAATTGTGGATATTGATTTCATCCTGCCTGTTGCCGTTTAAAAAAAAATCAGGAGATTCTATATTGAAGATGCGCTGGCCCCAACTGATTTCTTCTCCCAGGAATATAATAAATATTATGCTTAAAAAAAGAAAGAAAGGATTTCTTTTTCTATTAAAAATATAGGGGTGATCTTCTGATTTTGAATTTAAAAATAGATAGAACAGCAGACTTGCTGAAATAAGATAGGAAACAGCAGCCAAGGATTCTATTATGCCATCCTCCTGAGTAAGTAATGCCAACCTTTCCAGGCTTAGACTAAACGACAACAAGTTGTAAGTAATTATTATTATTAGTACAACTAATATTGGCAGATGACTCTGTTTAAATAAACGGTGTTTTATCAGGCTTATGGGGAGCATTTATCATTCAATTTGGTGACAGATGTGGTATTCATGAAGCTCGTCTGGCACTCGTTTAAAAAAAATATCTTCACAGGCTCGATCATTATCATACACGGCTTTCAATTATAGAATTAAGGGTAGAAAGGATGTTTGTTTCAAATTTCTCGAGAGAATAATATTCCCTAAATCTTCGGAGCCCATTCTCTCCCATGGTGATCCGTAATCTTTTATTTTCGATTAACCTGATTATACTCTCCGCAAGTTTATGCGGATTTTCTTTTTCGACCAGTAAGCCTGTTTCGTTTTCAATTATCATATCAGGAATACCACCCTCACATGTTGCCACCACTGGCAATCCGCACTGCATAGCCTCAAGGATTACAAGTGGAAATGCTTCGTTCCTGCTCGGAAGTACGAAAATATCTGCTTCCAGTAATACATTGACTTTTTCCTGACCATATAGAGGCCCAGAAATTTTTATACAATCTGCCAAATGCAGTTTCTCAACCTGCTGTTTCAGATCCTCTATTGACAGGTCAATTGGTGCGCCTACCAGTTTCGCGCTGAATATGAATCCCTGATCATGGATGATTTTGAATGCTTCGATGAGGTCTGGAATTCCTTTCTCAAGCATATAGTTTGAAATACATAGGATCTGCGATATTTCTGACGAACTTCGGATTGGCTTAAGCTTGTTCGTCACGATGGGCTCAATGCCATTTGGGACTATGTAGGGTTTGCCATCATAAACGTCCTCAATGTCATAAAGCAGTTTTTCGGAAAGACATATTACCGAAATGTCTCTGAAGACAGCTTTGTAGAGCCTTCTTCTCAGGAAATTGTTCCTTTGATTTTCCTTGACGCCTTGGCCATGAAGGTGTATGACAAGCTTCTTCCTGAAAGATTTAATTATGAATACATATAATGTATCCCTATAGAATGAGTAACCCTTAGGCGAAAAGCTAAAATATATCAGGTCAGGTTTTACGGTGTGTATCTTCCAAGCCAACTCAAAACTGTAAGAAAAAGCTTTGGCTATCTTTCTTATTGAAAACCTTGTGATCTCCTTAATTGAAGTAAGAAACTGCAGATTTAAGACAATGGTATCAAAATTTTCTCTGATCACCCTGCTGTTCACCACATTGCTGTTCATGACACTGGCTCCATGAACCGGGGGTGGTAATTGAACAATAATAAATAATTTATTTCTGTTGTCGGATGACATTCTAATGCAATGTGATTTAATGACTCCGGATTAGCTTCTTACAGGCCGAAATTAGTGAATTTGCAGAAACCTTTGCATCAAAAATCCGTGCAGATTGGATTGAATTAAAAGAAAATGTATTATAATTTGCTAGAATCACCCTGACCTTCTCTGAAAAGTCAACGGAAGAATATGCTGATTCGAGAAGGAATCCATTATATCCATCCTTCAAAACTGACCTAATATCACCGACATCAGTAGCAATTACAGGAGTCCCGCAGGTCAGGCTTTCTGCTATCACCATTGGAAAACCCTCCGATGAAGAGGCTATTATTAGGATTCGGGAATTAGCTATCATCCTGATAGCAGTGTCATTGTCGGTGAGGCCGTGAAAAGCCACATTGTTATTAAGATCAAGATTGTATACAAGCTTTTGAAGGTGCTTTTCCTGGCTTCCTGTCCCAATGATGTTAAGTTTATTCTGCGCCTTTATGTCCGCAGGCAGCTGACTGTAGAGTTCAATTATCTTATCAACATTCTTGACAGTTTCCAGCCTGCCTGCATAAATAAAGTCTTTTCTGACTGTTCCGGCTAATCCTGGCATGTCAATGCTGACCGGATTAAATAGTTTCTCTGCTTCCGGCCGAAACTCGCCTACGGTGAACAGATGACCGGCTTTTTTTATGATCCTGGCTTCAAAATGACCGAACAGGCGTCTGAAATACTTACCATACCAGAAAGTGGACATAATCACCGGATTAAGGTTGCCATGGAAGATATGCATAAATGGTATCCTGAAGAAGGACACTGCATATGATGCCTCCGGCGTGTGGGATAAGACTATGTCGAAATTATGCCGGTGCCTGATAAGGAATAGGAATACCCTGATCAGATAAGCCAACCTTATTGGCACAAGCTTCTGCTTCAGCCAGACAGATTGCAGGGTAACATAGGTCAAGGCAAACTTTTGACGTAGCCACGGATCAAGATTCTTTATGAAGCTTGCCTGACCACCGAAACCGGAACTAAGGTCCCGGTCATTCAGGATCAGCATGCTTACCTTCTCTTGCTGCGTACCATTATCCGTAAGACTGCTCATCGCATGACACGGTCACTGACCTGAATTCATTCGAGATTGAAATGCTTCTTAATAACCTTCTTTTTTTCAGCGTCGGAGAGGTTTTTAATTTTGAGGAATCCGGGATTTTGTGTATACAATAGTTTTTGCATGCTCATAGACATTACTGTTTTTGCCGGGTTTCCAATTATTACAGAGTTCTCCGGGAACTGGCCTCGCACAACACTGCCTGCACCAATGACACTGTTATCTCCGATAACTGTATTGGGTAGAATAATACAATTATTGCCAATAAAAACATTATTCCCGATCTTAATTCTGCCAAATACATCAGCATTTTCAATTTCCTCCCGAAGGCACCAGATTGCCCCGTCATGTGTCAGAAATTCCGTTCCTCCTGCAATGGCTACATGATTGCCAATCTCGATAAGATAAGGTTCGGTCGAGAAGGCCACGGTGTTGATAAAACAATTCTCGCCAATCCTAACTCCCTGTTTTCTGAAATAGCTAATCTTCCTTTGATTGCTGGCTTTCCTTAATAATGCCAGCCGAAACTGCAAGAATTTTTGTTTAACACTCATTTTTGTGTGTTGATCTGATTAAGGAGTTCTATTCAATCTCTCCAGCAATGACATCAGTAATAAACTTGCCGAAGAGAAGGGCTGCTTCTCCGGCAAATAGCTTTCCTGGGTGTGAATTGACAGGACTTAAGGCATTCTTATCTTTCAGGTAAAGGCCTCCTTCGGTTTCAAGTTCATAGAAGTCCCATACAAATATGTTATCGCCTTTTTCGTCCCATTCATTGACTATCCAGTCCCGGAACTGGCGGGTTCGGACAGCCTCCTCCTCAGTCATCAGGTGTTTGGTATTGACAGCTGGTGTCCATAGGATGAACCTGGTACCATGGAACTCATGCATTTTTGTCTTGAGTGCAGCATACTGAGATTGGTAGTTTTCAACACTTTTTATGTCTGAGTCCGCATCCGGACTACTGATGTCAGCTTGTATCAAGCTGACAGGATAGCAATGCTTGAAGATAATGACGTCATATTCTTTTGTCAGAAGTTCAAGTGTTGGTTCCTCCATGTAGTAATCCTGTCCTCCGTTTTTAACCCAGATATTATAGTAGTCATACGGATAATTGCTCCAACCATAGGGTGAGCTTTTGGGGAAGACCTGTTCTTTAATGAAATAGTTTGTTTTCTTCTCTTTGTTATACTTATCAATGTATCTTTGTACATCACCTTTGCCTGTGAGTCTATACAGGTACTTGTTTGTTTTTCCTACCCAGACTGATTGGCCTGTGCTGTGGTGAAGGAAGATGATTTTTTTCATTTCATTGCTGTTTGTCCCGCAACCATTTAGCAGAAGGATACACAGTAGAATAATTGATTCTTTAATGTTCATACCATTCTTGAATACTTACCTCTGCAAAGTATGAAATGTATGTCAATTAATCAATATTGAAGCATTGGATCATAATTGTTATACAAACAAAAAAGGCTATCGGATTGAGATAGCCTTCTTTGCTTAACGAACGGTTAATTAGTTTTTATACACCTGACGGATTTACCTGCCTGTTTATAGGTTGCCCATCTGAAGACTTTATCGTTGTTGCCATCAAGCCTTCTGTACACAGCTAGTGCATCATCCTGTGAAGTTGAACTCCACCAATATCCCAGAATTCCAAAACCTTCTGAAATCCCGGTTGCATATGACCTGTAACCTGAAGGCAGGGCAGAAAAGCCACTTGTGTTTGATCCATTCTCACCTTCACTCCACCCGGTTTCGTTCTTTAACTTTATTCCCTGATCGGTTCCTCTCCATTCGGTTCCGCTTGCATCTGCCTGCGACATACCAAGGGCAATTTCAAGAGCAGAAAATTCAGCATCTGTAGGCACATGCCATCCGGTAGGACACAGTATCCCGGACTCTACAGCGTGCCAGTTATAAAGTGCACCGTATAGCGATTTATAAGTAGCTTCGTCGTTGTTTATCCAGCAATAGGCACTGCTGGTTAGAGCCATCCAGATGGTGTTTTCTGTGACATTCGGGATCTCTGAGTTGTCATTAAATTTGGTTGTCTTAAGGTTTTCAGCCATCCATACCTGATCTCCGATCTTTACAGTCTCGTAGACATTTCCCTCAATGTCAGTTACTGGAGTTATAAAGCTAAATTCCTGACCATATGTGGTGCCTGAGCTGTTGGTGGCATATGCACGGTAATAGTAGACAGTTCCATCTGACAGTCCGGTAAGATTACTCGTGAAATCTCCCGTGCCCGTCCCGTTGGTGGTTTTATTCACTGTCGGATTTGGAGAAGTACCCCAATATACGCCCCTGGCAGTTATATTTCCACCGCCATCATCGGTAATATTTCCACCTACGACTGCAGATGTAGATGTTAGGGCTGATACTTCTGTGGTTGTCAGCACAGCACCTGTCACCTCATTTGTAGTAAAGGTGAGCTCATTCCCGTAAGCAGTTCCTACTTCGTTAGTGGCATATGCACGTACATAGTAGGTTGTTCCTTCTGATAAACCAACTATATTGCTTGTAAAATTGGCTGAACCAGTACCATCGCTGGTTTTTGTATCAGCAACGGTTGGATTGGTTGAGGTACTCCAACACACACCCTTGGCTGTGATGTCCTCACCACCGTCAGTGACAATGGTTCCGCCTGAAACAGCTGATGTGAGGCCAACATCACTTATTGCTACAGTGGTCAATTCCGGGATGGTTGCTTTTTTACATCCATGGAACAACCCCATTGTAGCAATAAAGCATACTATTACAAAAAAACTTAAACTCTTTTTCATGATTTTGTATTTACAGTTCAACTTATTTCTTATGATTTATACTGAATAATTTTGATTTTGTTGCCTGTGAAAGGCAAAAACATCAGTCAGAGTTTTTTATACATCGGATGTATTTGCCCCCCGTCTTTGATGTACCCGACCTGAAAACATCTGAATGTGAACCGTCAAGACGTCTGTACCATCCATATTCGTCATTTAGCTCAGAACTCCACCAGTAGCTTAACATCCCGATGCCGTTAAAAGCCCCGTTTTTTGCCCACCGATAACCCCCGGGCAATGCTGAAAAACCACTACTGTTTATTCCATTCTCCCCCTCGTCCCAACCAGTAGAGCTTTTCATCTTTGCACCCTGGTCTGTTCCTCTCCACTCATCCAGATTGAGTTGGTCAGCAGCCATGCCAAGGGTTTGTTCGAGAATTTTATATTCGTCATCCGAAGGAACATGCCAACCTGAAGGACAGAGCTTCCCGGTTTCGACAGTAAACCAGTTATACAGCGCACCGTAGATATCCTTGTATTGTATCTCATTGAGTAACCAGCAGTAAGCTGGTGTTTCGAGGTGCACCCATGTTGAATCGTCCGCAACAACCGGAATAACTGAACTGTCATTAAACCTCGTTGTTTTCAGGTTTTCTGTCATCCAGACCTGATCTCCAATGTAAACTGCACCGTAAAGATTGCCCTCTATGTCAGCTACCTTTGTGACAAACACGACCTGCTCTCCGTAGGCTGTTCCACCTTCATTCTTCACATAAGCCCTTGCATAGTACCTCGTCCCGGACGAAAGGCCGGTCAATGTGCCGGAGTAGGTGTCCGATCCCGTTGTTACAGAAACGTGAGAATCATCCAGAACAGGATCGGGCAAGGGACTCCAGCAAATACCCTTCTCAGTGTTGGACGCTCCTCCGTTGTAGGTTACAGTACCGCTGCATATGGCACTGTTGTCTGTCACACCTGTCACCTGCCCCGTGGTCACTGATGGCGGTGCAATTCCCGTGGTGAAAATCACCTCATTGCCATAGGCAACACCTACACTGTTTTCGGCGTATGCCCTGGCGTAATATTCAGTATTCGGATCCA
>Ga0208940_1000895_pt1 | contig 33823 bp, 30 predicted proteins | sample AD_JPNNA6_MetaG_FD_184445 | JGI IMG/M metagenome (GOLD analysis project Ga0208940, IMG submission 184445) | Active sludge microbial communities of municipal wastewater-treating anaerobic digesters from Japan - AD_JPNNA6_MetaG (SPAdes) (version 2) | ecosystem: Engineered > Bioreactor > Anaerobic... | reverse complement strand
ATTCCTCTGGTAGGGTAAAATTATGTTTGTAGATCATGGTTTCTCCTTTGTGGTCTGGTAACCTTAAGGATAACCTGATCTACACTTTTTAAGGTGCTAGATTTTACAGAATTTATTGTACGTCATTTGGATTAGAATAGAATCAATCAAAGATATAGAAATATATCCAACTAATATAAAGGAACTCGTTGGAAAGATAGATGAAGGACCGAAGCATTTTGTATATAAAGAGATTCAAAATCCTAAATAAATGGTAACTGCTCAGGCATGAAAAGGGGCGGTATGTCAAGATGTGTGTAAAATCTCCAGGGTGCCAGGATCCTTGCCAGGCAGGGATATGCGCCTGAGATTCAGGCTGCGGATGACCGCATAGAACATTAACATGCAGCTATCTTCGTTGCGAAAAGCAGCCGCCATTTTATGACTGCGCTTTTTTACTTCACCAAAATTGCCTCATAAATAATCTTACTTTGGAAGTGTACGTTGGCTCAAAAAAGTTTTGGGGCGGCTTTCCAGGTTTTATGTTCCAAGGATTTACATGAGAGATCAAAAGATTTTATAATAAGTATCAACAGACTTTGATTATCCAGGATAATTCTGTATATAACAACCAAACGGCTTTGTATAGATGTTTTCCGTATATATATTGTTAGGTGCCCACTTTCAACTCAGTGAAAAGGAGAATGCATGTATTTCTGCATTGCTGGACTTCTTGACGATGTCTCGCAGAATGAAATTCGGAAGAAGGCGCTCCGAATCCTCAGGCAGTATGGACTGGGAGTAACAGCCCTATTACTGCCGCAACATGTCTCGCTGAAGATCTCATTCTCTACGGATCGAGTTGATGACCTGGTAGACTATTTCGGCGCATTGTGTCTGAAACATCGACCTGTTCAAGTTGATTTCCAGAACCTGGAGGTCGTAGCAGTCGAGGATCGCGGCGCAAAGTCTGGAGTCTTATGGTACAACGCACGAGAGAATAACAGTCTGAGAAAAATCCACAATCAGATGAACAATGATTTGCCGCCATTGTTGGGGATCGTCAATTCAAGCATCGATGGTGATGGATTCAGATTTCATTCAACTATCGCTTATGGACAGAAGACGTACGAGGAATACAGAAAAATCCATGCAGCGATTGCATGTGAATTTGAGGAAATTAGCACAAGAATTGACAAGGTAGCTATTTTTTGCTGTGTCGAAGACGCTATTGTTGCAGGCAAATTCTTTACGTATAAGATTGCGCACCTAACATAGCGTGCACCCGACGGGTGGGAGTCTGCGCGTTTTCAGGCAGTTTGCGTGGCTCAAGCTTGGTTCCGGTAAAATGGCGTTCTCGCGTCCCGCCCACCCGCAGGTAACGCAGACTGTTGGGTTGCTATGCATTCACCAATGGAAAAAGCATTATATGAACAAATGGATAACGAAGAACGGTATACAAATAGATCAAATATTAAGTGGAAGAAGCAATGCGTTTCTCGTCTCATTCGACCATAAATATATTCTGATCGATACGGGTACTCAAGATTCATGGTACAGGCTAAAAAAGCGGCTTAATAGCGTCATTCCCGAAAATAGTTCATTAGCCGCCTTGATTCTGACCCATGTCCATTTTGATCACTGTGAAAACTCCTCCAGAATAAAGGATGATTATGGAGCTAACATCATTGTTCATGAAAGTGAAGCTTTGCTTTTGTCCAGTGGGAAGAATTCATTTTGTCAAGGAGCACTACCTGTCACAAGGCGGTTCTTTAACTTGATCAATGGCAGAAAGCTATTCTCTTTAGTCAGATGTACACCTTGTGCATATGATGCCATTGTTACTGAGGAGTACCAATTGAATGATCTAGGTTTCAACGCTTATATTCTTCACACACCGGGGCACACGATTGGGTCTATGAGCATGATCGTTGATAATGAGATAGCCATTGTAGGCGATGCAATGTTTGGTGTATTTCCCAATTCTGTTTTTCCTCCTTGGGCTGATGACACGACAATGCTGACGAAAAGCTGGAAGAAACTATTGGATACAGGCTGTGCTCTCTTCTTGCCTGGACATGGAACCTCTAATAGCAGAGACCTTGTACAAAGGCAATATACTAAGTATGGGGAGAAAGTATCGTGAGGGGATAGATTTGTTCCTTAATTGCCGCCCAACACCGCGTGCACTTGACTGGCGGGTAAGTGCCGCATTTTCAAATATTTTCTTCGGCTCAAGCCAATTCCGTTAAAATGGCGTTACGCGGCAACTCATTCAGCGCAAAATCCAGACCGCCTTCAACATATCTTTGCCGCATGCGCAGAACCGTCAACCAACTTGTATGTAAAAGTTCAGCAACTTCAAAATCGGGTTTCCCAGAGTCAACCAAAAGCAGAATGTTTGCTCGCTTGATTTTTCTGGCACCTGGGCGACCCTTTTGGGTTAGTGAAACTAATTCTGCCTTTTCGTCTTTTCTCAAATCTACAATGTATTTCTCGGTCATTGCCAACTCCTTTCTGGCTTTTGGCGTATTTTAACTATCAGTCAGGGTGGCCGCCCCCAGGGGTAGGTCTAACCTAACCCCCGCCCTTCCCTGACTCCCTATGGAGCGCCAAAGCGCGAGGGAAGGGTGTTTGGGTCCTGCTCCATTGACAATCCGCGTTGTGGTTTTATTTTGTTGACATTTATAAGCCTGCACTCCAGAGAAGATGTGTCGTGATTTTTGGGGACTTTGTGATGCCCGCAGCCAGCGCTCTAAAATCGAAAATCAACACTCCTGCGCGGTATAATGGAGTCTATGGATTACACGCTGCATACCGAATTTCCCCTGGACCTGGCCGGCGAGTGGAACGACCTGCTGGCTGAAAGCACTGCCCACCTGCCGTTTTTGCGGCACGAATATCTGTCTGCCTGGGTGCAAACCCGCGGCGGCGGCGAATGGCCGGAACTGCAAGTTGCGGTGGTCACAGCCCGCTCGGGCGGGCGGCTGACCGGTGTGGCACCGCTCTTCTGGACGCCCGGCGATCCCGGCGCGCCGGGCCGCCTGATGCTGTTGGGCAGCGTGGAAGTCTCCGATTATCTGGATGTGCTGGCCCGTCCGGCGGATTTGCAGCCCTTTCTCGATGGCCTGCTGCCCTTCCTGACCTTCTGCAACCTGCCCCCCTGGGGCACGCTGGACCTCTACAACCTGCTGGAAGGCTCGCCCACCCTGCCGGCGTTCCAATCTGCCACCACCCGCATGGGCTGGGATTATCGCACCGAGTGCCTGCAGCACTCGCCCTATGTGCCCCTGCCCGGCAACTGGGAGACCTACCTGGGCAGTATTGATAAAAAGCAGCGTCACGAAATCCGCCGCAAAATGCGCCGCCTGGAAGAATCGGGCACACCCCACTGCTGGTACATTGCCAGCGACCCCGCCGTGCTGGATGATGAGATTGAGGCCTTCCTCGGTCTGATGGCGCAGGACCCGGAAAAAGCCGCCTTTTTGACGCCCGCCATGCGTCAGCACATGCGCTTGACCATGCGCTGCGCCTTTGAGCAGGGCTGCCTGCACCTGGCGTTTCTCGAAATCAACGGCGGCAAGGCTGCCGCTTACCTCTCCTTTGACTATCTCAACCGCCTGTGGGTCTATAACTCCGGCCTCGACCGGGCCTACATGGAATTTTCGCCCGGCTGGGTGCTGCTGGGCAACCTGCTGCAGTGGGCCAATGAGCGCCACGTTGCCGAGTTTGACTTTATGCGCGGCGATGAGGAATATAAATATCGCTTTGGCGCAGTGGATCGTTTTGTGGTGCGCGCCGTGGCAGAACGCCGATGAAAATCTTTATCACCGGCGGCACGGGTTTTATTGGTCAGCACACTCTGCGGCGGCTGGCGCAGACCGATCATCAGGTGGTCTGCCTGGTGCGGCCTGGCAGCGAGCCCAAGCTGCTCAACAGCCGCCTGATGCGCCCCTGGCCCAATTTGCAGATCGTCAACGGCGATGTGACCGACCCTGCCGCACTGGCAGCCGGAATGCAGGGCTGTGATGCCCTGATTCACCTGGCCAACCTCTACTCGATGTGGCTTCAAGACACATCTGAATTTGAGCGCGTGAACGTGACTGGCACCCGCAATGTGATGACTGCTGCCGCCGATGCGGGCTTGAAGAAGGTGGTCTATGTTTCCACGGTGGCGGTTTACGGCCAGCCCCCCGAGCGGGTTTTCACCGAGGAGAGCGCCCGCGGCCCCCGGCAGTTCAGTCACTATGGACGCACCAAGGCAGAGGGCGAACGGATTGCCTGGGAACTGCACCGCACCCGCGGCCTGCCGTTGACGGCGCTCTATCCCGGCATTGTGCTGGGCGCCGGCGATGACAAGCCCAGCGGCGTCTATATCCATGATTTTATTGCGGGGCGCATCCCCACCCCCATTTTCCGCCGCTCGGTGGAGACCTATGTGCATGTGAATGATACCGCCGAGGCGGTTCTGCAGGCCCTGGAGCGTCCCGAGACGGTGGGTCAGAAATACCTGATCGGCAATACCCGGCTCAACGGCATGGATTATGCCCGGATGATCTGTCAGGCGGCGGGAGTCAAAATGCCGTGGATGCGCCTGCCCGATGTGATTGTGATGGCCGCGGCCTACCTGCTGACCTGGCAAGCCCAGCTTTTCACCCATCAGCCGCCGCCCTGGGGCCTTTCGATTGATGCCGCCTGGACTCTGCTGCATGGCTTTGCCTATGATGGCAGCAAAGCCGAGCGCGAGCTGGGACTGCGCTACACCCCCGTGCTGGAGGCCCTCCAAGACGCCGTGGCCTGGTATCGCGGTGAATTTAAGCTCTAGGCCCCCAATCCTAAATCCTAAATCTAAAATCTTAAATCTTAAATCTCAGATGTCCCGGCTGGCCAGAATATCAATCCCTTCGCCGAGAGCGTTTGCCAGCACCACCGTGCCCGCCTTGACCGGCGCCTGAACCTCCACCTGGCGCAGGGCATCCATCAGCTCGTGGATGCGCGGCTTGGGGAAGGGCGCCGCAGTTGCCACCGGCAGCAGCGGGTGAATGCCGCCGCGCGCCCGCACGGTGGTTGCCACCATGCGGCGGGAGTCGGTCAATTCTGCCTGGGCGTAATCGGGGCCGCGCTTGCAGCCGTTCTTCTCAACCTTGATAATCGTTTCGCCGTCGCGGGTTACTTCCAGGGTACAGCCCTTGGGGCAGGTAATGCAAATCAGTTTTGACATTTCTTCCATTATACCGATCTCCCGTTTAGCGTTTTACCACCGATACCGTCAGCGCACTGGCCTTTTGCACATCGTCATAATGCTTGGGCGCCAGCGTCACGTTCACCATTTCACCGGGGCGGGCATACGGCTCGCCCTTGCGGGCGATCACCTTCTCGCCGTCGCGCACCTCAATCATCACCGGCTGCTCAATCGGCTGGGTGATGCGGAACTGCAGCCGGATGGACTCGTTCGCCAGCGCCGCGGGGTTGATCACATGCGGCACCACATAGCGCACGTTCTCGCCGGCCTTCAGCGGGACGCGTCCCGCCGCCGTGGATAGACCCAGCGCATACCGCGCCGCCCACTTGCCCGCCTGCAGGCCCGCCTCGGTCACCCAGTCCACCAGGTCATAGACGTGCACCACGTTGCCGGCGGCAAAAATACCCGGCACGCTGGTCTGGAAGCCGTCATCCACCACCGGCCCGCCGGTCACGGGGTCCACCTTCACGCCGGCCTTGCGCGAGAGCTCGTTTTCGGGGATGAGCCCCACCGAGAGCAGCAGCGTATCGCAGGGCACCACCTCTTCCGAACCGGGAACGGGGTTCCAGCGCTCGTCCACCAGCACGGTCTCAACCGCCTCGACGCGCTTGCGCCCGATGATACGTTTGATCGTATGGCGCAGGTGCAGCGGAATGTCATAATCCAGCAGGCACTGGACGTAGTTGCGCGTCAGCCCGGTCAGGTAGGGCATAATTTCCAGCACGCGGTTCACATGGGCGCCTTCCAGCGTCAGGCGGCGGGCCATAATCATGCCAATATCGCCCGAGCCGAGGATCACGAACTCTTTGCCCGGCATGTAACCTTCCACGTTCACCCAGCGCTGGGCAGTGCCCGCCGTATAGACGCCCGCCGGGCGTGAGCCGGGCAGGCGGATCTGGGCGCGGGTGCGCTCGCGGCAGCCCATGGCCAGCACCACCGCCCGCGCCTGCACGTCAATCAGCCCGGTGCGTTTTGACATGGCATAGATGCGGTGATGCTCGTCCGGCGCGGCCGGGGGAATCACGTCCAGCACCATGGTATCCAGCAGATACTCGATGTTCAGACCCAGGGCCTGGTCAATAAAGCGCTGGGCATAGCCGGGGCCGGGCAGGTCCTGTTTGAAAATCTCCACCCCAAAGCCGTTGTGGATGCACTGGAGCAAGATGCCGCCCAGTTCCAGGTCGCGGTCAATCATCAGCACGTCGGCCGCGCCGTTTTGTTTGGCGGCAATTGCCGCCGCCAGCCCGCCGGGGCCAGCGCCAATCACAATCACGTCATATAACGATTTCATCATCTCAGCCCTCCCGTTCGCCCACGGTTTTGGTCTGGCGGAATAAAAATTCAGAGCCAGCGCCGCGCTTGGTCACTTCCAGCGGTGAGCGCCCGGTTTCCTGCGCCAGCAGCTCGACCACGCGGGGCAGGTCAAATGAGCCCAGGCAGCGCCCGGTGCCCAGCCAGGTGCGCCGCTTGAGGGCGTCATAGGTCAGCGCCGGGATGGGCCCGTGAATTTCGGCCACAATCTCACCCTCGGTCACCAGTTCGCAGCGGCAGACCATGCGCCCGTAGCGCGGGTCGCGCGCAATCAGGGCGGCCTGCTCGGCCCGGCTCAGTTTATGAAACACCGGGCGGGTCGGGCGGATGGGGTTCCAGGCAGGCTTTTCGGGCAGCGGCTCGCCGGCATCGCGCAGCAGGTCGGCCACACGCTCGGCAATGGCAGGGGCGGCGGTCAGTCCCGGCGACTCAATGCCGCCCAGGTTCACCAGCCCGTCCACCTCGCGGGGGATTTCAATCACAAAGTCGTGATCGTAGTTCAGGGCGGGGTTGGGGCTGTGGGCGTTGCCGGTGGCGCGCAGCCCGGCAAAGGTGGCAATCACATGCCGGGGATTGACGGACGGGATCAGCTTGCCCGCGCCGCGCCAGATTTCGGCCATGCCCGCCGGGGTGATCTCATCATCCTCGCGGGTGGCAACTGTCTGCGAATCGGGGCCGATGATGGTGTTGCCATGCACGGTATTCAGCACCAGAATACCCTTGGTGGCCGCGCCTGGCACCGGGAAATAGACTGAGCGGGTGGTGAACTCGGCGCGGTCCAGCACGCAGTACTCGCCGCGCCGCGGCGTAATCTTGAAATCGGGGCGCACGCCGGCTTTGTGCATCACTGCATCAGAGAACAACCCGGCCGCGTTGACCACCCAGCGGCAGCCAAAATCGCCGCGGTTGGTGCGCACGCCCACAATGCGCCGCCCGTCCATGATAAAGTCTTGAAACTCGGTTTCCAGCAGCAGCTTTACGCCGTTTTGCAGCGCATTTTCGGCGGCGGCAATCACCGCACCGAAGGTATCTACCAGGCCGGCAGTGGGCAGCCACAGCGCCCCGCTGACCTCCGGACTGAGCTGCGGCTCGCGGCGCAGGGTTTCTTCTGCCGAGAGGATTTCCATGCCCGGCACGCCGTTCTGCTGGCCGCGGGCATACAGGTCGTCCAGTTTGGCGCGCTCTTCGGCGCCAACTGCCACAATATAGCTGCCGCTGCGCTCAAAGGCAATGCCCAGTTCCGCCGCCACCTGGTCCCACATGGGGTTGGCGCGGCTGTTCATCTCGGCCTTCAGCGAGCCGGGGATGGGGTCGTGCCCGGCGTGAACAATGGCAGAGTTGGCCGAGGACGGCCCCATGCCAATATCCGCTTCCTTCTCAATCAACAGCACCTTGAGTTGATACCGCGAAAGCTGGCGGGCTGTCATACAGCCCACCACACCGCCGCCGATGATGATGATGTCGTAGATGTCGCGCATGGGGGACCTCAATCGTTGGGGGGATAGCCAGTGATCTTTGAGATTTCTTCGTACAGCGGATGCAGGCGGTCATACAGCTTCAGATAGACCCGCTGGTAGAGCTCATTATACAGCTTTTGGCGTTCAGGGTCGGGCTGAACTGTCTTGCCGGGGTGTGTCATGGCGGCTACGGCGGTCTCAAAACCGGGCTGCAGGCCCAGCCCTACGGCGGCATCAATGGCGGCGCCCAGGCCCGAGGCCTCATAGACATGCGGGGTGGTCACGGGCAGGCCGAAAATATCGGCCGTGATTTGCAGCGCCGCACAGCTCTGGCTGCCGCCGCCTGCCACCCGCACCTCGCGGATGGGTACATGGCTGCGGCGGCTGGTGCGCTCGGCGCCTTCACGCAGGGCATAGGCCAGCCCCTCGAGGATCGAGCGGTACACATGGGCGCGGGTATGCACATCACCAAAGCCGATGATGGCGCCCTTGGCCTCGGGGCCGGGCTGCTTGAGTCCGGGCGCCCAGTAGGGCTGCAGCATCAGGCCCAGGCTGCCGGGCTCCACCGAATTGACCAGATCATCGAATAAATCTTCAACCTCAATGCCGCGGTCTTCGGCCAGGCGGCTTTCGGCATGGGCAAATTCGCGTTTGAACCAGCTCACCATCCAGTAACCGCGGAAGATCTGCACCTCCAGGCTGTAGGCGCCCGGCACGGCTGCCGGGTACGGCGGGATGAGCGGGATGGACTCGACATAGCGGCGGTGGGTGGTGTTGACGGTGGCGGTGGTGCCGTAGCTCAGGCAGGCAATGTGCGGGTCCAGGCAGCCCGCACCGATCACTTCGCAGGCCTTGTCGGCGGCGGCGGCAATCAGCCGCAGCCCCTGCGGAATGCCCGTGGCAGCGGCAGCCTCGGCGGTGATGACCCCCAGCGTCTCGGCAGGTGGGATCAATTCGGGCAGCACCTCGGGCGGCATGGGCACCGCCTGCCACTTCCAATCGGAGGGGGCAGACCAGTCGAGTTTTTTGTAATCAAAGGGGATGTAGGCCACCTGGCAGCCCACCGAATCGACAAACCGCCCGGTCAGGCAGTAGGTCAGGTAGCCGGAGAGCAGCAGGTATTTGTGAGTCTGTGCCCAGATGTCGGGCTGGTAGGTGCGAATCCAGTTGCACTCGGCTTCGGCTTGTAAATAGGCGGAGGTACGGGTCATGCCAGTCAGGGCAAAGCCCAGCCCCCACAGCCCACCCACCGGTTTGAGCCCCGGCGTGCGGCGTTGATCCATCCAGGTGATCGCCGGGCGCAGCGGGCGGCCGGCTTGATCCACGTTGATGACCGTGGAACGCTGGGTGGTCAGCGCCACGCCTGCCAGCGCATCTTTATGTACGCCGGGCATGGTCCACAGCTTCTGGCAGGCTTCGCAAACCGTCTGCCAGAACACAGCCGGGTCCTGTTCCACCCAGCCGTTCTGCGGCGTGGCATAGGGCGGCAGCGCCACACGAGACTTGGCGATTAACTGGCCCTGTAAATCAAACACCAGTGCGCGCACGCTCTGGCTTCCGTTATCAATGGCGAGAATATGTTCAGCGGTCATGGGGGTATCCGGTTAGGGTTCAGGATGTAGGTTTTGGGTCTTGGGGATTTGGTTTTGGGGGACGGGGTTGGGCTCGAGCGGTTTCGATTTGGATTTTGACGGTGTTATTCAACGATGTCAGTTGGCGGCGCAGGGCAGTCAACTGCTCGGTGAGTGACGAATAGGCGGTATCACTGAGGTATTGCAACGCATGGGCCAGTTCCAGTTCATAATCCAACTCGCTGGCCGAGCCTATGGCAATCTGGAGAAAGCGGCGGAAGTCTTCGTTACTGTCTTTGGCGCTGCCTTCGGCAAGGTTGGCCGGGATGGAAACCGCCGCACGCCGAATCTGTACGGTCAGGCCAAAGCGCTCGTCTGGTGGAAAGGCTGCTGTTTCGCGATAGACCAACAGCACCAATTGATGGGCTTGCTGCCAGACCTTCAAATCGCGAAAATTACGCATTCCAACTCTCCATTGCAATACCTAATACCTAATACCTAATACCTAATTCCCAACACCCAAATAATAACATGATTTCCACACCTCGGCGTAGTGGGACGCCTCGGCTTCCCAGCGGGCATCATCCCAGCCCAGTTCGGATTGAACCAGGGTGCGGATGCGCTCCAGGTGGGGCAGGCCGCCCTGCTCGGCCAGCAGGCCCAGGCGCACGCGGCGCAGCAGCAGGTCGTCCAGATGCTGCACACCCTCCTGGCGGGCAGCCCAGCGCAGTTCGGCCCACAGCAGCGGCAGTTCATCAATCTGGGTCAGTTCGGCGGGGTCGGCATCCAGCAGCAGCAGGAGCGACTCATCGCCGTAGCGCCCCACCAGGCTCTGCAGCATCTCGCACGAGATGGGCGCCTCGGGGAAGAGTGCTGGCGGCGTCTTGAACATCGGCTTGAGCGGGTCAAAATGCACGCCGGGGCGCAGCCGGGTGCGGATGGCCTGCAGCGCGGCATGGCCCATCCGGCGGTAGGTGGTCAGTTTGCCGCCGGTGATGGTGACCAGACCGTTTTCCTGCAGCAGAATGGAGGCCCGCGAAACCTGTGAAGGCGTCTGGTCGGCGCCGGCGCGCACCAGCGGGCGCAGCCCGGCAAAGGTCGAGCGGATGTCGGCGCGGGTGAGCCCCAGCGAGGGGAAGGCATGGGTGGCCGCGGCCAGCAGGTAGTCCACCTCTTCCGGTGTGATGGTCGGCTCAGCCTGGGTGCGCTCCAGCTCGGGGTTGTGATCCAGGTCGGTGGTACCGATCAGGGTCACGCCTTCCCACGGGATGGCGAACAACACCCGGCTGTCCCACGGGTGCGCCAGCGTGAAGGCGGAGCAGATGGGGAAGCGGTGCCGGGGGACGATGATGTGGCTGCCGCGGGACTTGCGCAGCTTAGGTTCCCCGCCCACGCCGGCGCGCAGTTCATCGGCCCAGGGCCCGGTGGCATTGATGACCGCCGTGCCGAGCACCTCAACGGTCTGCCCGGTCAGCCCATCCCGTACGGCTGCACCGCACACCTGTCCATCAGCGCCGGTCAGCAGCCCCTCAACTTTGGCGTAATTCAGCGCCACACCGCCCAGCGAGACGGCTTCACGCAGCACCCGCAGCACCAGCCGCGAGTCATCCGTCAGCCCGTCCTGGTAGCGGTAGCCGCCGATCAGGTCTTTGCGGCTGAGTGCCGGGCAAATCCGTGACAGGCTGTGCGGCAGCAGGTAACTGTGCGCCCACTTGGGCGCCATGATGTCGTAAATGAACACCCCCAACCCGTACTGTGCCGCAGCCTTGGGGCTGCTTTTGTGGGCAGGGATGATAAAATCCAGCGGGGTAACCAGTTGGGGTGCCTCGCGCAGCAGGCGCTCACGCTCGTGCACCGATTCGTAGGTCACGCTGAACTGGCGGTTGCGCAGGTAACGGAAGCCGCCGTGCACCAGCTTGGACGAGCGGCTGGACGTGCCAAAGGCAAAATCGTTGGCCTCCAGCAGCACGGCGCGCAGCCCGGCCATTACGGCCTGGCGCAAAATGCCCGCGCCGGTTATGCCCCCGCCGATGATAATCACGTCCCACGGGCGGGCCAGGTCAGCCCAGGTTTGTTCACGCGTTTTGGCATTCCACATGGCGGTCTCCTCAGATGATGAGTTTGCCGGGGTTCATCATTCCGGCGGGGTCAAAGTGACGCAGCGCGGCCGCCGTGGCAGACATGCCCAGCGGGCCCTTCTCGGCAGCCAGATACGGCGCGTGGTCGGTGCCTACGCCGTGCTGGTGACTGATGGTGCCGCCATGAGCCACAATCTGCTGGCTGGCGGCGGTCTTGAGCCGCGTCCAGCGGTGCAGGGTTTCGGCAGGGTCGGCGGTGCGGCGGTAGAGGTAGGTGATGTACATGCTGGCGCCATCGCTATACATATGCGAAAGATGCGCGAAGACCAGCGTGCGCTCGCCGGTATCATCCAGCGCGTGGCGCAGGGCCTCTTGAATGGCGGGCATGGCTGCTGGAATCTTGGCCCAGGGCAGGGCGGTTTCCAGCGTATCCAACGCATAGCCGCGCTCCCAGAGTGTGTTACGCAGGTAGGGCGTGGTGAAGCGGCTCTTGTACCACATGGGGCCAATCACGGGGTCCACCACCAGCCCACCGTGCCGCCGGGCAATGGCGGTGGTCATGGCATAGGCGGCGCGGGCCAGCGCCGGTTCGCCCGTCACGCCGAAGATCAGCAGGCAGCGCTCGGGGCCAATGCCAATCAGCCCCAGGCCGTTGTGCGCCAGCTTGACGAAATTCTCCTTGCCCGAAAGCTGGAGCGTGGATTCGGTTTCCATGGCATTCGAGAGCCGCAGCATCGAAACGGGGGCGCGTGAGCGCACAATCTCCTTGAGCGCGGCAAAGGCGGCATCCCAGTGTGCAAAGAAGACCGCATGGAAGGTGTCGCGCCGGGGCAGTTGACGCACGCGCACCGTGGCGCGGGTGATCAGGCCCAGGCGGCCTTCTGAGCCCAGCACCAGATGGTGCAGGTCGGGCCCGGCGGCGCTGGCCGGCACATGCGGCAGGTCCAGGGCGCCCTGGGGCGTCTCTACATGCCCACCGAGGAAGAGGTTTTCGATGCGCCCGTAAAGGTAGCACTGAGTGCCCACCGAACGTGAGGCGATCCACCCGCCGAGGGTGGAGAATTCGAAGGACTGCGGGAAGTGCCCCAGCGTATAGCCGCGGGTGTTGAGGGCGGCTTCCAGGTCGGGGCCGCGTACCCCGGCCTCAAATACGGCGGTCTGGCTGGCTTCGTCCAGCTCCAGCAGGTGGTTCATCCGCTCCAGGGCCACCGTCAGCACGGGGGCCTCGCCGCCGGGCGGGTTGATATGCCCCACCACGCTGGTGCCGCCGCCGTAAGGGATCAGCCGGGCGCCGGTCTGGCGGGCATAGGCCAGCAGGGCGCGCACATCCTCATCAGATGTGGGGAAGGCCACCCCATCGGGCAGCCGCCCAATCTGACCGGAGCGCAGCGCAATCCAGTCGGCCAGGCTTTGGCCGCGGGCATAGCGCACCCGGTCAGCCGGGTCACGGCTCACCAGGGGGTGTTCCGGCAGTGCCGAGGCCGGCGCGGCGGCGGTCACGCCTTCAAATGCAGCATCGGGGGTGGGCTGCCCCTGCCCAACCGCGTTGATAATAAATTGCTCCGATGAAGGATGCAGTTTGTGGATAAATTCTTCACGGCCCCAGCCGTTCCAGCGTTTCATGGGTGGGTCTCTCTTTCTTGGGGGGTGGGGTCTGCCGGTTTGCTCCGCGTTGGGGGGAGCGGCAGCGGTGGGTTAAGCGATCTTCTGCCAGATGTCCTGGCTTTGCAGCATAATCTGACGGGTGTGTGTCTCGGCGGCGGCGGGGTCAGCGCGGCGGGCGGCTTCCAGCAGCCCGGCGTAAAAGCCACGGGAATGCTGGCGCACTTCCGGGCGAACAAAATAGCGCAGCCCCATTTCGAGATACAGGTCGCCAAAGCCGTTGAGGATCAACGTGAAGACCGGGTTACCTGACAGGATGGTGAGCTGGTGGTGCAGTTCCCAGTCGGCGGCGGCATAGGCCGCGGCCTCATCGGGCAGGGCCGCCAGTGCGGCAGTCAATTCGCTGACGGCCGAGGCAGCGCGCTCAACAGCCTGGCGGGCATAGGCCGGGGCCAGCAGCGTGCGCACCTGCAGCAGGTTGGGCACAAAATCGGGCGGCATCTGCGCCTGGTGACGCGCCATGGCGCCCAGCACGGCAATATTGCCCTCGCGGCAGTAATCGCGCACGCGGGTCGAGCGCCCATGCTGAATATCCACCCAGCCATCGCGGGCCAGGCGCTGCAGGGCCTCGCGCAGGGTAGGGCGGGTGACGCCCAGCAGCCCGGCCAGCTCACGCTCGGCGGGCAGGCTGCTGTTGATGGGGTAGGTGCCATCGAGGATGGCAGTGATGAGGCGGGTTTCGGCAAGTTCTGCCGGGGGGAGTTGGGGTTCCCAGACCATGGGGGGTTCTCCAATCTGGTAAGAGGTCTGACCAGTTATGAGTATAGCAAACGGACGCAGGCCTGTCAATAGGGTCGGGCGAATTGCGCGGCCCTGCAAGGATTTGCAGGGGCGGTCCTATGCGCGTGCAGCCTGAACAGGCTGACCGCCCTGGGTGACAGTTTAAGAATTCAACGCAAAGGCACGGAGACGCAAAGGATTTTAAGCTAGGGTCGCGGAGCACCCTTGCAGGACGCCACGCGGCCCCGTAGGGGCGAGGCAAGCCTTTTGCAACCTGCCTCAAAACGGGCTGCGCCTCGCCCGGCTTGCTCTGGTCGCGTCCGCCGGGGATTGAAATCCCCGGTCGCGTAGCACCCTGTAAGGGTCGCGTAGCACCCTGTAGGGGCTACAAGACAAGCAAGTCGGCTGCGCCGACTCTGTCTTGATGAGTCCGCCTTAGCGGACTTGGTTTTGGTCAGGCGGCGACTTAAGTCGCCGCCGGTGGTGAGTGGGTCGCGGAGCACCCTGTCAGGGTCGCGGAGGTTTGACCTACCCTGGGGACGGCAATTCTGACTGATATTGTCGTAGCCCTCCCTAAAGGGAGGGCAATTATGCCCGGCAGGGCTTGCACAAAAACATCCCGAATCAAGCCCCCTTCCCTCACCGCTTCGGCGCTCCGGAGGGAGTGGGAAGGGCGGGGGGTTAGGTAGCGCAGCACCCTGTAAGGGCTAATAAAAGTGCAAGTCGGCTGCGCCGACTCTGTCTGGATGAGTCCGCTTTAGCGGACTTGGTTTTGGTCAGGCGGCGACTTAAGTCGCCGCCGGTGGTGAGCGGGTCGCGCAGCACCCTGAGTGTGCGGAACCTGTCCCCCAACAACCCGCAATCCTAAATCTAAAATCTCAAATTTCAAATTCCAATTAACCGGGTAGAATTAGATCAGCCATTTGATTCAGGAGCCGGTTGTGGAAAAATCAGAGCGCATCAAAGTTTGGGTCGGCGCCGGAGCGCTGCTGTGGGTGGTGGCGGTGGTGCTGATGTATTACGTCAGCCACAAGCCCATCACCCCCGAGATTGTTCTCGACCTGGGGCGGCTGGTCTGGCGGCTGGTGGTGGCTGCAGCCATCATCACCCTGGGCGGGGCGCTGGGCAGCCTGCTGCTCCCCGGCAAAACCCTGCCCCCCCTGACCTGCGCCGCGCTGCAAGCCGGGCTGGGGGTGGGGCTGCTGGCGCTGGTGATGCTGATGGTGGGCGCGCTGGTGGGGGTGCATACCCTGATGGGCCTGGCGGTGTTTGCGCTGCTGGGGATCTTCTTCCGGCGGGCACGCGCCTGGCTGGCGAACTGGCGGGCGTTGGGCGAACTGTGGCAGGCCAGTGACGGCTTTGGCCGCTGGGTGGGCGGGCTTTGTGTCGCGCTGCTGGCGCTGGCATTGATTGTGGCACTGGCGCCCCCGTTGTGGTTTGACTCGCTCTCCACCCACCTGCTTTTGCCGCAAGCCTATCTGGACAATGGGCGCGTGGCCTACCTGCCCTGGCAGGTGATGTCGGGCATGCCGCAAAACGCAGAGATGATCTACCTGCTGGCCATGCTGCTGGGGGGCGGCCCGGCTGCCACCACGGTGGGCTGGGCCTTTGGGCTGCTGGCACTGATGGGCGGGCTGGGCTATCTGGCTGACCGGCTGGGGCCGCGCCCGGCCTGGGTGGGACTGGCCGCGCTGATGACCGGCTATTCCATGGTGATGCTGACCGCCGCCGGTTATGTGGACTGGCTGGCGCTGTGGTTTGGTTTGGGGGTGCTGGTGCTGCTGGATGATTGGCGTCAGAACGGCGGGGGGCGCACCCTGGCGCTGGCAGGCGTCTTTGCCGGGCTGGCCGTGGGAGCCAAATACACCGCCGGGGTGATTGCCCTGGCCGGGCTGGGGGCGCTGGCCTGGCATACCTGGAAGCGCCGCGAAGCCTTCATCCCGCGGGCGCTGACCTTTGGGCTGTGGGCGCTGGCCGCGGCGCTGCCGTGGTTCGTCAAGAACGGCCTCACCACCGGCAACCCCATCTACCCTTTTTTCTTTGGCGGTGGCGCCATGACGGACCTGCGTATGGCGGTCTGGCAGAACGTGCCGGTCTATGGCAACTGGCTGGATATTCTCTTCCTGCCGGTGCGCGCCACCTACCTGGGGCTGGAAGGCGCCGGAGGCTACATGGTGGCGCTGGGCCCGCTGCTGCTGGGGCTGGGCGCGCTGGCCTGGCTGGGCCGCGGGCGGCGCACTGCCGCCCAAACCGCCAGCCTGGAGAACGCCGCCTGGATTGCCGTGCTGGGGCTGCTCATCTGGACGCTGGGCAACCAGTACAGCGGGCGGCTGATCCAAACCCGCTATTATTTTGCGCTCTTTCCGGCCTTTGCCGCGCTGGCAGGCTTTGGTTTCTGGGGCATCTCCCGGTTGAACCTGAGCCAGGTGCGGCTGGGGCGGGTGGTCAGTGCTTTTGTGCTGCTGGCGCTGGCGCTCAATCTGATTGAGGTCAGCACGCAGGTGATCCGGCAGGATGCCCTGCGCGCCGCACTGGGGCTGCGCAGCGAGGCGGATTATGTAGCTGACAACCTGGGCTGGTATCAACGCGCCATGTGGGGCATTCAGGAACTGCCCACGGATGCCCGGGTGCTGCTGCTCTACGAGGCGCGCGGCTATTACTGCGCACCCACCTGCATTGCCGATGAGGTGCTGGACCGCTGGAAAGGCGACCGGGATACTTACCAGACCACGGCGGGCATCCTGCAGGCCTGGCGGGATCAGGGTATCACGCATGTGCTGGCCTACACGACCGGCATGAACTTCCTCAAGACCGCCGGCGACCCCAACCATCCCCCCGAGGATATTGCCGCACTGGAGGCCTTGCTGGCAGAGCTGCCCCCGCCGGTGGATTACGGCGGAACCTACGCGTTGTACGCCCTGCCGTAGGCTGGAGGGAGCCGCCCGGCTCATACCGGACTGTGCAGACCATAAAAACCACCGGGGATTGAACCCCCCGTCGCGCAGCACCCTGTAAGGGCTAATAAAAGTGCCAGTCGGCCGCGCTGACTCTGTTTGACAGTGCCCGCTTCAGCAGGCTGGGTTTTGTCCAGGCGGCAGTATGCGCCCCTGGAGCACAAAGGATTTTAAGTAGGGGCGGACCTATGTGTCCGCCCGGCGTAATACTAAGATTACTCAGGGCGAACAACCTGTTCAGGCTGCACGCACGCAAGTGCACCTCTACAGAAGAATCGATGTGAGGTATCACGCCCAGCGTATGTGGAGCGTGGAACGCCGCACAAACCTGAAACTTCTTTTTTACACCCGGTTGACGGTGACGAATACGCTGGGGCGGCGGCCCGTCTCGCTGAAGAGGAAGGAGCGCAGATCTTTTTCCAGCTCACGAGGCTGCTGACCGTTGGGGCGCAGCAGCGCATCTTCAATGCGGTGGGTGGCCCCGGCAATCAACTGCTCAGCGTCCCGGCTCATCATAAAGCCGCGGATGATAAACTCTGGCTCCTGTGAGAGCCGCCCGGTGAACTTATCCAGCAGGATGTGCACCATCACAATGCCATCGCGGGCCAGTTCGTCGCGCTCGCGCATCACATCCTCGCTGATGTCGCCCACGCCCGAGCCATCTACAAAGATGGTGGCCGCCGGCACACGCCCGCCCAGGCGCATTTCGCCTTCGGCGGTAAATTCGATAATCTGACCGTTTTCAATCACTGCCACCCGGCTGGATGGAATGCCCACCTGCCCGGCCAGCAGCGCGGCCTGGCGCAGATGGCGCAGCTCGCCGTGCACCGGGATGACGTATTTGGGCTGGGTGAGGTGCAGCAGCAGCTTCATCTCTTCCTGACTGGCATGCCCCGAGACATGCACCGGCGCCAGGCTCTCGTACACCACATTGGCGCCCAGGGCAAACAGGCGGTTGATGGTGCGGTACACGTTTTCTTCATTGCCCGGGATAGGGTGCGAAGACAACACAATCGTATCGCCTTCCTGAACATCGAACAGGCGGTTGGTGCCCATTGAAAGGCGGCCCATCACCGAGGTCGGCTCGCCCTGCGACCCCGTGCACATGATCACCACCTGACTGTCGGGCAGGTTGACCGCCGACTCGATGGAGACGATCTGCTCTTCGGGGATATCCAGGTAGCCCAGCTTGCGCGCCATCTTGACGTTATCGACCATGCTGGCGCCTGCCAGGGCCAGCTTGCGATTGTAGCGGGTGCAGGCCTGCGAGACCTGCTGAACGCGCGAGATCAGCGAGGCAAAGCTGGCGATGATGATGCGGTTCGGCGCCTCGCGGAAGACCTGGTCGAAGGCGGCATCCACCACCCGCTCGGAGGGCGTCCAACCAGGGCGCTCGGCGTTGGTAGAATCAGAAAGCAGCGCCAGCACACCGCGCCGCGAGAAATCGGCCAGGGCCGCGTAGTCGCTCGGCCAGCCGTCCACGGGGGTGTGGTCAAATTTATAGTCGCCCGAGTGGACGATCAGCCCGACGGGGGTCTGAATGCCCAGGCCAATCCCATCGGGGATGGAATGGCAGACGTGGAACAGGTCCACCTGGAAGGGGCCAACGGTCAGGCGGTCGCCAGCCTGCACGGTGTGCAGGTCGGCGCGCCCGGCCACGCCGCGCTTGGCCAGCTTGATTTCGATGAGGCCGCGGGTCAGCGGGGTGGCATAGATGGGCGCCTGGAGTTCTTCCAGCAGGTGCGGCAGGCCGCCGGTGTGGTCTTCGTGCCCGTGGGTGATGATGATGCCGCGCACCCGCTCGCGGTTCTGCGTCAGGTAGCTGAAATCGGGGATGATGTAGTCGATGCCCAGCATGTCGTTCTCGGGGAACATCAGACCGCTGTCCACCACCAGAATTTCGCCATCATATTCATAGACCATGCAGTTGCGGCCCACTTCACCGAGGCCCCCCAGTGGGATGATACGTAAAACAGAATCTGTCATTGGATGTACTTCCTTACAAAAAATAAAGTCTTCAGAGCTTCGTGTTAACAAAGCACCCCGGCGCTGAAAGGGGGCCGGGGTGTTGATTTGGTCCGGTAAAACAATTCCACCTGGAACGTGCAACCTGCTTTATGCAGCCGCCGAGTGACCGGCAGTTTCTGCCCTCAAGCCGATGAAATTTTAACACGGTGCGTGAAAATTGTCAAAAAGCCGTGCCCGTTCCGGGGCATCCGCTCTGGCTGGCCGGGCGTCAGGGCATTTCGCGGTCGGGGATTCCAATCCCCGATCGCGTAGCACCCTGTACTCCCGCCGGAGCGCCGAAGCGGCGAGGGTCGCGCAGCATCCTGTAAGGGTCGCGCAGCATCCTGTAAGGACGAGGCAGGCCATTTGCAGCCTAAATCACATCTGACTGCACCTTGGTCAATCTGCCGGCGATGTCAGAACTAAATTCTGATAAAATCACTCACAAATGGAACCCGACTCCACTTCAGCCGTAGAAAGAGGTGTTCACATGCAATCGCCCCGCGTAACTCGGCCGCATTTTCCAGCCGGGTATCTGGAGGCTCCCACAACACTGCTCCAGTGGGAGCAGGTCTGGCCGCGGCTGGCAGAGGCACAGAACTACTGGCTCTGCTCCGTGCGCCCCGATGGCCGCCCGCATGTCATCCCCAAATGGGCCGTGTGGGTGGACGATAAAATCTACTTTGATGGCAGCCCGCAAACGCGCCATGCGCGCAACATCGCGCTCAATCCGCAGGTGGCGCTGCACCTGGAAAGCGGCTCCGAGGTGGTCATTGTTGAGGGTACCTGCCGGGAGCTGCCGAACCCGGACCGCCAGCTAACGCTGAAAATTGCCGCCGCCTACTGCGAGAAATATGCCGCGGCCGGGTACGCCCCCCAGCCGGATCAATGGGATGCGGGCGGATTGTTTGAAATCACCCCGCAAGCCGTACTGGCCTGGACGCAGTTTAACGCCGACCCGACCAAATTCAGCTTTGACCCTGGCCCTGGCTAAACCGCGCCCGGCTTCTTCTCAAACTGCGGCTGATGCCAGAGGCCGCTCCGGTGCAGACCGTAGCGCAGCAGCGTCCACAGCACGCCAAAGCCATACTGCGTGCTGCGCCGGAAGTTGATGGATGAGGCCTCGGGAAAATAACGCGTGACGATGGGCGTCTCGCGGAAGAACAGATTGCAGGCCATGCCCTGGGCGATGATCTCGGTATCAAAGACAAAATCATTGCTGTTGTCTTCGTAGCGCACCGTCTCGAGGTACTTGCGCGAGTAGGCCCGAAAGCCGGAGTGGATCTCGGTGAGATAGCGGCCAAAAATCAGGTTGGCCGCGGCGGTCAGGAAGATGTTGGCGGCGTATTTCCACCAGGGCATGCCGCCCTCGCGCGGGTGCCCACCTAACATGCGCGAGCCAAAGACGGCATCAGCCTCGCCGCGGATGATCGGGTACACCAGGTCGGGGATCACTTTGGCATCATATTGATGATCCGGGTGCAGCATGACGACAATCTCGGCGCCCAGCGCCAGCGCCTCGCGGTAGCAGGTCTTCTGATTGCCGCCGTAGCCCCGGTTCTGCGGGTGCACAAAGACAGTCAGGCCCAACTGGCGCGCCAGCTCGGCGGTATTATCGCGCGAGGCGTCGTCCACCAGAATCACATGCTCGCGAAACTCCGGCGGAATTTCATCCAGCGTGCGCTGCAGCGTCCGGGCGGCGTTGTAGGCGGGCATCACAATCACAATCTTATGGGCTTTGAGGTCAGTCGAAGGGCGCATCATGGCAGGAAGATAATTGATCCAACGATATAATGGGCCGCCGAGATCAGCGTCAGCGCGGCCAGGGCCCAGGTGGGCAGCTTGCGGCAGCCCTGGGCGGTGAGCAGCAGCAAGGGGATGGTGAAATCGAGCGTGTAGCGCGGGCCAAACTGCTGCCAGCCCGTGCCCATCAGCAGCAAAATGGGGATATTGACCAGCGAAATGGTGATTACCAGCACCCAGGTGGAGAAGGTTTTACGATCCTGCCACAGGCTGTAGAGCGCGGCAAAAAAGACCGGGCTGAGCAGGAACAGACTGCCGCCCATGCGAAAATCCTCGCGCACCGGGAAGGGGTAGTAGATGTACTGGTAATAGAGGTTGTCTGGAATGTAGTGCAGATTGAACGCGCCATAGCGGGCGTAGCTTTCTTCAAAAATCACCGACATATTATGGTAAGCATAGCCATAATCAAACGGGCTGCCGAAGCGGGCGGCGTTGTACCAGCCCAGCAGCCCTCCGGCGATGAGGATGGGCAGGCTGCCGATGAGCATGTAACGCAGCAGCCGGGCAGGTTCGGCTTTGCGGGTTTCATTAATAAGATACCACGCCGGCCAGATGCCCGCCAGAATCAGCGTGTAGCGGGTGGACATGGCCGCGGCCATGCCGATGCCGGCGAACAGGTAGGCCTTCCAGCCTTTGAGCCCCACCGCGGCGCAGTAAGCCACCAGCAGCCCGGCGATGCTGATCACCTGCGAGGCCGACCAGACATTGCCCGTCAGGGCCAGGGTGGTGTGCACCGTGCCCGCCATGAAAAAGATCACCAGCCAGGCCCGCTTGACCGCCGACAAGGGGATGATGCCGCGCTGATTGACGGCGCGCAGCAGCAAGGCCATCAGGCTGACGTTGAACGCCCCGATCATCATCACCAGAAAGACATCGCTGAAGTGCAGCCCCACCAGCGCCACAAACGGCATCATCACAATTGCCGGGAATGGCGGCCAGTAGAGGTAGGTGTTGCCCTGAAAGAAGACCAGGTCGTGATCGGTGGGCGGCACAACCCGCAGATTCAACTGCCCGTGCAGGAAGGCATCGGCCAGGTATTGGAAATGCGGCGCGTTGGAGAGCCGGAAAGGTGTTTCAATGAGGAGGCTGATGAGGATATAAAAGAGGGCTGCCTGCAAAAACGCCCAGCGGGGGTCGTTGAAGGTGAGCAGCCACTTTTGCAGCCGGGCCTTGAGGGTGCGGTTCATACAGGGATGATTATACAACAGGTGCTCGCCGGGGCGCCATACCGAAGCCGGGCTTAAATCAGAACCGGGCAGCGCATCAACGCTACCCGGTTTCGCTGTGCCCCTGTGGTGATTTGAACACCAAACCTTTTGCTCCGCAAGCAAACGCTCTATCCAATTGCGCTACAGGGGCAGGCGGGCTTTAATATACCTCAAATGGGCTGAATCGTCAAGCGTTTGAATTCGGTCTGGATTTCAAGTGCGGCGGCAGGTGGCAAAAGGTTTTGCATATGGGCAACACCCTTACAGAAGAATTAGATAGGCTCATTCAGACGTTAGTTGTCAGACTTCTTGCTTGGAGCGCAGGTTGCACAGTACGCTGGAAGTGCTTTAGCCTGCATTATCATGCAGGCTGAAGCCCGCGCTCCAGAGAAGATGCGCCATAACTTTATCGCGCTTCGTGGACTTTGTGAATGCCGTGACCCAATGCCGGCGCCTCCGTGCGCGGAACCCGGAACGTGGTAAAATTCATGTGTTATGCAAGCTGCTCCTGAAAAAACACCCGCTCCTTTGCCGCTGCCGGGCATTGTGCCTGCCCTGGTGCGCGGCTTTAATATCGCCGCGGCCAATGTGCATCTTGTTCTGCTGCCCGTGATGCTGGACGCGCTGCTCTGGCTGGGCCCCCGCCTGGGGGTGGAGCAGGTACTGACCCCTGCCCTGAGCTATGTTTCGACCAACCTGCTTAAGGCTGCTCAGCCCGCCCAGGTGGAGGCCGTCAATACCGCGCTCGAACTTCTTCAGACCTCGATATCGCAGTTCAATCTGGTGAACCTGCTGTCCACCTTCCCGGTCGGCGTGCCCGCGCTGACGCCCATGGCCGAAACGGCGGCGACACCCTACGGCGCGCCGCTGGTCACGCAGGTGGGCGGCGCCCTGCCGCTGCTGGGCCTCACGGGGCTTCTTATCGTCATCGGCTGGCTGCTGGGCAGCCTCTACTTTGGCGCCATTGGCCGGGCCGCCACCGAATCTGCCGAGCCGTTCTCTCTGAAAGCCGCCGCCCGCCACTTCGTGCAGGTGGCCGCCCTCACGCTGATGCTGCTGGGGCTGGCGCTGCTGGTCACCGTGCCGGGGGCGCTGCTGGTCTCTCTGATTGCGGTGGTCAGTCCGGTTGTTGGGCAGTTTCTGATGTTTTTTGTGATCTTCCTGCTGGTCTGGCTGATTGTGCCGCTGCTGTTTGCGCCGCTGGGCATCTTCACCCACCAGATGAACGCCATCACCGCACTGCTGAACAGTTGGCGCTTGACGCGCTTTTACCTGCCGACCGGCGGCATGTTCATCATGACCGCCGCGGTGCTCGGCCTGGGCCTGGATATGCTCTGGACGCTGCCCGAGGCCAGTTCCTGGCTGCTGGGCGTGGGCATTTTAGGCCATGCCTTTATCTACACGGCCCTGGTGGCCGCAGCCTTTGTTTATTTTCGCGGCGGCATGAAGGTCATGCAGTCTCGCCAGACCCCGCGCCCGCCGGTTGAACGCCCCACGCTGTAATTTTGACTGGAGCCCTGAATAATGACAACCAATAACGCCAATATTTCCTCGTACGGCGCCAAAGATATTCAAGTTCTCGAAGGCCTCGAAGCCGTCCGCCGCCGCCCCGGCATGTATGTGGGCGGCACCGATCAGAAAGCCCTGCACCACCTGGTGTACGAGGTGGTGGATAACTCGATTGACGAGGCCCTGGCGGGTGTCTGCGACCGCATTACCGTGACCATTCACCCCGACAGCAGCATCACCGTGGAAGACAACGGCCGTGGCATCCCGGTGGATGTGCACCCCGAGAAGAAAAAATCGGCGCTGGAAGTGGTGATGACCACCCTGCACGCCGGCGGCAAGTTTGGGCACAGCAGCTACAAGGTTTCGGGCGGTCTGCACGGCGTGGGTGTTTCGGCGGTCAATGCGCTTTCAGAATGGTGCGAGGTTGAAGTGCGCCGTGACGGCAAGGTTTACTTCCAGCGCTACGAGCGCGGCATCCCGCAGGAAGCCGTCAAACCGATTGGCAAATGCGACCCGCGCATCACCGGCACCCGCACCACCTTCCATTACGACACACAGATCTTCCAGGGGGATGTGGAATTTCGCTTTGATACCCTGGCCACCCGCTTCCGTGAGATGGCCTTTGTCACCCGTCAGGTGCAGATCCGCCTGGTGGACGAGCGCAGCAGCCACGAAACCTCGTTCTATTTTGACGGCGGCATCCGCTCGTTTGTGCGCTACCTCAACCGCAACCGCGAGGTGCTGCACCCGGTCTTCTATGTGGAAAAAGAGATCGAGAACATTGGCATTGAGGTTTCGGTGCAGTACACCGATGGCTACAACGAGTCGGTCTATTCGTTTGCCAACACCATCAACACGGTGGATGGCGGCACACACCTGACCGGTCTGCGCATGGCCCTCACCCGTGTGATCAACGATTACGCCCGCAAAACCGGCCTGCTCAAAGAAGCCGACCCTAACTTCACTGGCGAAGATACCCGCGAAGGCCTCACTGCCCTCGTCTCCATCAAGCACCCCGACCCACAGTTTGAAAGCCAGACCAAGGTCAAACTGATGAATCCCGAGGTGCAGACCTTTGTGCAGCAGATTGTCGGCGAAGCCTTCCAGTCATTTTTGCAGGAGAACCCCCAGGCCGCCCGCGCCATTGTGCAGAAGAACCTGACCTCGGCCCGCGCCCGTGACGCCGCCCGCAAGGCCCGCGATCTGGTCATCCGCAAGAGCGCGCTCGAAAGCCTGACATTGCCCGGCAAACTGGCTGACTGCTCGGAGCGTGACTCGAACAAGACCGAGATGTACATCGTCGAAGGGAACTCGGCGGGTGGCTCGGCCAAACAGGGCCGTGACCGCCACTTCCAGGCCATTTTGCCGCTGCGCGGCAAGATCCTCAACACCGAGCGCGCCCGCATGGACAAACTCCTGGGCAACGAAGAAATCAAATCCATGATCTCGGCCCTGGGCGTGGGCATTGGCTCTTCCTTTGACCTTTCGGGCCTGCGCTACGGCCGCGTGATCATTATGACCGATGCGGACGTGGACGGCAGCCATATTCGCACCCTGCTGCTCACCTTCTTCTTCCGCAATATGCAGCCGCTGATTGACGAAGGCCACCTCTACATTGCCCAGCCGCCGCTTTACCGCGTGGCCTACCGCAACCAGGTGCGCTACGCCTATACCGATGCCGACCTGGAGCGCCTGCTCAAAGAGATGGGCGTGGGCTCCGATAAAGCCAGCATCCAGCGCTACAAGGGTCTGGGCGAAATGAACCCCCAGCAGCTCTGGGAGACCACCATGGACCCCGAGCGCCGCACGCTGCTGCAGGTGAGCATTGAAGACGCCGCCGAGGCCGACCGCACCTTTGATATGCTGATGGGCGAGGCCGTGCCCCCGCGCACCCGCTTCATCCAGACGCACGCCCGCAGCGTCCGCAACCTGGACGTGTAACCCGCAGGTCATCTGCCCATGCCCACCCCGCAAGACCTGATGCCGCAAATTGTGGCCCGCCTGGGGCGGGATGCAAATGAAGACAGCCTGGTGCTGTGGGTTTGTGAAGAAACCGGGCTGGACTGGTCTGCGGCTCAGGCGTTGATCAATGATGCCAAAGTCTACCACGCGGGCAAAATCCGCCGCCGGCGGGCGCCAGTGCGGCTGGCACTGGGCGGGCTGATATTGATTGCCGGCATTATCCTGACGATTTATCCCCTCTATACCCTGGTGATGCAGGCCCGGCAGCTTCAATTGACTGTTGGGCAGGCCCTGACCCTTGGGCTGGGGCAGTTCTTGGACCCGGGTTTTACAACCGCCTTGACCCTGGGGGTGGCGATGATGGTCGGCAGCGGCCTGGCGCTGGGCGAAGAGCTGGCGCATGTGAGTGAGAAGGAGACATAGGATGGAACCCTCAACCCTGGACCCCGCCGTGCGGGAAGCCGTTACTGCTGAAATTTTGAGCCGCCTGGGACGCCGTGGCAGCGAAGATGACCTGGTGCTGTGGGTTTGCAATCAGACCGGGCTGCAGTGGGATGCTGCCCAGAGCCTGGTGGACAATGTCCGGCTGGAGCATTACCCGGAGATTGACCGCCGCCGCAAACCGCTGCTGGTGGCCCTGCAGGTGCTGATCATTGTCATTGGCGTCATCCTTTCGGTGGCCCCCCTGCTGATCTGGGGAGAAATCGTCCAACTGGACGGCGGCAGCGCCCCGCAAACGGTTCGCCACTTCAAACTGGCCTTTGACAATGCCGGCGGCTGGGTGATGATTATCTTTGGGGTTGCACTGGTCATCCTGGGGGCCTGGCGGCGGCAGCAACACCAGCCCTCAAAGTAGGGGGGAGAGGGTTCTACGTTCCAGGTTCGCCGCAGCCGTGGCGGTCTGCTATCCCTGGGAGCAGCTTCTATAAAAGGAATAGTTACAGCCTGGTTGGGTACGGCCCGGGCTCATCCCTAACGGATGCCCCATAACCTGATGGTGCCATCCTGGCTGCTGGTTGCCAGGACGCGCCCGTCTGGCGAAAAGGCCAGCGCCAGCAGGCCGCCGGGATTATCATGCGCCTGGAACCGCTGGATGATTTCCAGCGTTTGGGCATTAAGCACATAGAGGCTGCCATCAGAAACGCCCACAACCAACAGGCTGCCATCAGGGGAGAAGGCAACCGGAGTTATGTCGAAAGGCGCTTGGGCCCCGCTTTGAGGTGTTGGAATCATCGCCAGGATTTGCTGCCTGGCCGGGCTGTATAGCACAATCGATTCCAGGTCGGCAAAAGCCAGCGTCTGCCCATCCGGTGACAGCGCCATGCTCAGCGGCGAGCGGAATAACCCCCCTTGCTCTGCTGGAACGGTATTCAAACGCACCTGGCTCCCATCCGCCAGATTCCAAATCGTCAGCGTGCCAAATTCATCAGAGCCGAACAGGTACTGCCCATCAGGCGAACTGAGCAAACGGGTTACCGGAACCCGAACGGGAGACGACACAATCTCATCCGAAATTCTGGGGGGCTCCAGGGTACGGACAAGAGACCCATCGCTGGCCTGCCGGACACGCAGGTTACACTCCGAAGTGGATGAAAAAACGAGCTGCCCATTGTGTGAATAAGCCACTGCCTCCAGTGCGCCCGTTTCAGTTACCAGCCCGCCGGGCTGCGCCCCCGAGATCGCCTCAACGGTCACCTGTCCGTTCGGCAAACCGGTCATAATCTGTTCGCCGGACGGCGAAAACCCCACAACGCCAGCGATGCCACGCAGCACCGCCCCATCCTGCATCCGGCGGATGAATGTCATGGCTGCTCCATTGGTTGTCGCCAGCCAGACGCCATTTGACGAGAACTGCAGGGCCTTTACCGGAGAATTGAACGCTGTCAGCGTGCTGACAAGCTGCTCGGCTTGCGTATCCCAGATATCCACCGTCCCGTTATCGTCATGGCTGATGGCCAGGAATCGCCCATCTGGCGAAAAATCGAATCCTGTGGCCCCAGTTGCATCGTATTGATGAAAAGGTGATCCATCTTCCAGACTGTACAATTGGATTTGCCAGTCAATATCGCCCCGGTATAGGGCCGCAATCGCATTATGGGCAGGGACCCGTCGAAGCGCCTCTGTGCTTATGATTCTTGGGGTATATAGGCCGCGGCAACTGTCAATCAGGGCCGCATCACAGGTTTTATGGGTTATGCGGTCAAGACCTACAGTGTTAATCATATACTCAACGCCAAGATGATAAAGCGGCGTCAAGTCCGTCGCATCGAAGACTTGCAGCGTTTGTATGTAAGGGCTGGCAATAACTTTCTGCCCATCTTCAGAATAAATTACGCTCATGAATGTCGGCGTTCGCCAATCGTCTTGGATTTTCTGCCGCGCCGTAAGGGTCCAATCTGAAATTCGGTAAATCAGAATTTCAGATTGAATACTATCGCTGACGACGATGGATTGCCCATCCGGAGAGAAATCAAAGCAGTCAAAACTGGACTGGGCCTGCACAAGGCTCCAATCATGTGTTTGCCAGAGTTTAAATTCATATACGTCTTCCCCTTTGGAATGGGAAGCGGCAAAATACTGCCCATCTGGCGAAAATGAAATATTAATGGGGTCATACCAATAATCTGCCACACCTGGCAGCTCAAATTCCTGCACCAAGGTCTGATCCGCCAGCCGCCAGATCTGGATGCGGCTGGAAAGAATGGAGGCCACAGCCAGTAATTGGCTGTCCGGGCTGAAGACAATGATTCTTACGTTTGAAACTGTATCCAGAAAATACTGCCGGTGGGTCAGGTCCTGGGTGTCATACATTGCCACGCCAACAGTCGTTGCCACAGCCAGCCAGTGGCCATCGGGCGAGTAGGCCACATCGGCCAGCACGCCCTGGCCCCACTGCGCCAGCATGCCCAGGTTCTGGATGTTGCTCATTGTGATGGGTTCTGCGGTTGGCGGCAGGGGCGTGCCCACCCGGGTATCGGCCAGGTCAAATGGAACGGCCGGCCAGAGCGTGGCGGTGGGGGTTTCGGTCGGGGTGCCAGTCTTCACCGGCGGGGTTGTAACTGTCGGCAGGGGGGTATTTGAAAGGGTGCGTGTGGGCGCCTGGGTGACCGGGCGCGTCGGCGGCAGAGTGGCCGTGGGGGTTGGGGGCATGCAGGCTCCCAGCAGCAGGCCCATGAGTAAGAGCATCAAGCTAAAACGTTTCATACCCACCTCAACAGGTTGAAATGATTATGCTTCAATTGTCTGAATGGATTGTAACGCAAAGCAGGGTTTCGTCAATGGCGTCGCAATTTAAGAAATCAGCACCCGGGGGCTGGCGGGGGGTCGCCAGGGGTTTTGCCCCAGCGCGCTTGACCGTCATTCAGAATCTACCCAACCCAATCCCTTCATCTCAAATCCTTTGTAGTATACTTTCTTTACATTCTTTCCCATCAACCTTACAGGAGAACAGCCCCATGAAATTGCTCATCGCATGTGATATGGAAGGCATCAGCGGCGTGGTCAACTGGAATCAGGTGGACCCCTCGCACGCAGAATATCAGCGCTTTCGCCATATCATGACGGCAGACGTTAATGCAGCCATCCGCGGCGCGGCCCAGGCCGGCGTGGATGATATTCAGATTGCCGATGGTCACTGGAACAGCGGCAACGTTTTGATTGAAGAACTGGACCCCCGCGCCCGGTTGAGCACGGGCACACCTTCGCCCTTCTCAATGGTGCAGGGTGTGCAGCACGGCGTAGATGCCGTCTTTTTTGTCGGCTATCATGCCCGCATCGGCACGCCCAACGCCATCCTCGATCACACCTGGTCGAGCGCGCGGGTGGCCAATGCCTGGATCAACGGGCGCATCTTTGGCGAAACCGGCCTGAACGCCGCCGTTTGCGGCGCATTCAACGCGCCGGTGCTGCTCGTCACGGGTGACCAGTCGGTGGGCGCCGAGGCGCGCGACTGGCTGCCCGGCGTGGCAACGGTCGCCGTCAAGCAGGCCGTGGGACGCACCGCCTCCCTGTGCCTGCCGCTGGAAGAATCCCAGCGCCTGATCAGCGAAGCCGCCGCCGCCGCCGTGGAACGCTGGCGCGATGGCAAAGGCCCGCAGCCGCTGCGCGTGAGCACCCCCGTGACCATTGGGATTGAGTTCAACACCACCCTGATGGCCGACCAGGCCAACCTGCTGCCCGGCGCCACCCGCGTGGATGGCCGCAAGATCGAATTTACCGCCCCCGATATGCCCACCGCCTACCTCAACTTCCGCGCCGCCATCAACCTGGTCAGCGCCTAGCGCCGGCCCAGCCCCCTACCCCGAGGAGCCGCCATGCTCGAAAAAGTGACCGCCCTGGTACTGCGTCCGGCCCGCAAGGGCGTTGAGATCCTGGTCTTTGAACACCCCAACGCCGGGCTGCAACTGCCCGCCGGCACGGTGGACCCCGGCGAAAAGCCGCCCGAGGCCGTGCTGCGTGAGCTGCGCGAAGAAACCGGCCTGACGGAAGTGCGGCTGGTCAAAAAGCTGGGGCAGGAGACTGAGACGCTGCCCCCCGGCTGGGGCGTGCTGACCGAGACCGTGGCCCTGCGCAGCGCTCCTGCCGCCGATGCCCCCACCCTGGCGCCGCCGATGGGGCGCGGCTGGCGGGTGCAAACCGGCGAGGTGAAGGGCAGCTTCATCTACTTGAGCTATGCCGAGATTCCACTCAAGGGCAAAAGCCGCAAGCCGCTCTGGCAGGTGGCCGGCTGGGCACCCAGGCGGATTGTGGCTGCCAGCCTGCGGCGGCATTTCTTCTGGCTGCAAACCCGCAGCAGCACCCCGCCCGCCTGGGAATGGGAAGCCGAAAATGACCTGGGGCACACCTTTGCCCTGCGCTGGGTGCCGCTGCACCCCGCCCCCGACCTGGTGGAGCCGCAAAAATCCTGGCTGACCTGGGCCAAAGACATCACCCTGGCCGACACGCTGAGCTGATGTGCTTGCCCAGGCTGGCCCGCTGACCATCCGCCCGCTGCAAGAGACCCCCGCCGACCTCGAAGCCCTGGCCCGCTGGTTGAGCGACCCGCGCGTGCTGGAATTTTACGAAGGCCGTGACCAACCCTTCTCGCTGGCTGATGTGCAGGAAAAATATGCGCCGCGCGTCCTGGCCGCAGACGGCGTGCAGGCCTGCCTGATGGTTGCCGCAGGGCAGCCGGTGGGCTATTTGCAGTACGAGCGCCTGGCGGCTGAAGACCTGCAGGAATACGGCCTGCCCCCGGACGCAAACACCTATGGGCTGGATCTGTTTATCGGCGAGCCGGAGCTGTGGGGGCGCGGCCTGGGCCGCCAGATGGTGGCGCTGGCCGCAGACTGGCTCTGCCGCCAGGCCGGTGTACAGTGCCTCACCCTGGACCCGCATGTGGATAACCTCCGCGCCATCCGCTGCTATGCCGCCTGCGGCTTTCAGACGGTGCGGCGGCTGCCCGCTCACGAGCTGCACGAAGGCCGCCGGGTGGACTGCTGGCTGATGATTAAAACCTGTGAGGAACAGCATGAATCTTGAGTGGAATCGCCTAGCTGAAGCGGCGCGTCAGATTGGTCGCCGCACCCTGCTGGTGCGCACCTTCCGGCTGCCCAACGATCACGTGGGCGAGTTTGAGGTGCTGCAGCAGCCCGATGTGGTCTGTATTTTGCCGCTGACTGCCGAGGGCCAGGTTGTGTTGACGCGGCAGTACCGCCCCGGCCCCGAGCGGGTGCTGCTGGAGCTGCCCGGCGGTGTGATGGAAACCGGCGAAACCCCGCTGGAAGCCGCCGCCCGCGAACTGCTGGAAGAAACCGGCTGCACTGGCGAACTGCATCACCTGAGCAGCGGGGTGGGCGGCCCCTACACCACCCTGCGCCGCCATCACTTTGTGGCCACGGGCTGCCAGCGCATCTCGGCACAGCACCTGGACGAGACCGAATTTATCGAGGTGGTGGAACTACCGCTGGACGAGCTGCGCCAGCGCCTGCGCGCCGGCGAATTGTGGAATACCGATACGATCTATATGGGGCTCGATTATCTGAATCTGCTGTAAAATAAGTACAGACTCCCGGGCGGGGGAATGGAAGCAACCCAGACACTGCATTTTGAGGAGAGGATATGAATCAGGGTGAAGTTTTATCGCGAACCTGGAAGCTGCTCTGGAAGCACAAAGTGCTTTACCTGCTGGGGCTGGTCAGCTCGCTGGTATTGGTTGACTTGAATGCTTTGCTCATCATGCTTGTGTGTATCTCCCCGTCAGAATTCAACCGTTGGGATAATTCTATTTTATCAGTATCCAATTCTTTCATCTCCCCCCTTAAAGTATAGCTGTTTTTTTGTGATTGTTATATTATACTTGGCTTTGACCTATGTCCCATTCAATGATCTCAAAACTAAAAATAATTTACCCCTTAATGGGTATCCACGAAATGGGTAAAGATAAAATCGAAATTATAAGGAGAAGAACAATGAAGGATTTTGCATGGAACCCACTGCGGTCATTTGATATTCAAGGTGGTTTAAATAACCTTACTGATGATGAATGGCTTGATTATTTGTTGCACGAAATAGAAATTCCTCAACAATATAAGGACATTATTCCCCAAATGCCGCCGGAAGCGGTTCAGCGTCATTATACTGGATCAACGGGACGTTATACCCTTATGGAATCATTGGATTTCTTTAAACTTGCTCAAAAACATATAGCAGAGCAAAAAATTAAAAATCAGGCACAAAAGAAATTGTTGGATTTCGGATGCGGGTGGGGAAGAATTACTCGAATGTGGTTGAAATCGATACCAGGAAAAAATATCTTTGCTGTTGACCCTGTAGATGAAATGATTGATTTATGTAAAAAATCAATCCCTCACGTAAATTTTTTCATAAGCAACCCGGCTCCACCTCTTTCATACTTTCAAGAAGATATGTTCACATTTGTGACAGCCTATTCAGTATTCTCACACCTAAGTGAGCAATATTTAAATCTTTGGTTCAAAGAATTTGCCCGAGTTATGGCAAAGGATGCTTTATTATTTGCCACAACAAGATCTAGGAGCTTTATTACTCATTTTCAATCGGTGAGGAACAAGAATGAATATCCAGATTATGCTAACGGGCAACGGCAGTGTTTTTCAGATGCTGTGACAGCACTTGAAGAATATGATAATGGACATATTCTTCATCAACCAATGGGTGGAGAATCGTTCAGTCATCCCTACTATGGCGAGACATGTATTCCTGCGCCCTATTTTTCTCGCTTCAATACAGACTTTGAAATATTAGAATTTATTCCAGAGTTACCATATGAAACAAATCAAGCTTGCATCATTCTGAAGAAAAAATAATAGTAATGCGTATGCTGTGACCTGCCTGACTGAAGCGGCGTGTCAGATTGGCCGCCGCACCCTGCTGGTGCGCACCTTCCGGTTGCCCAACGATCACGTGGGCGAGTTTGAGGTGCTGCAGCAGCCCGATGTGGTCTGTATTTTGCCGCTGACTGCCGAGGGCCGGGTTGTGTTGACGCGGCAGTACCGTCCCGGCCCCGAGCGGGTGCTGCTGGAGCTGCCCGGCGGTGTGATGGAAACCGGCGAAACCCCGCTGGAAGCCGCCGCCCGCGAACTGCTGAAAGAAACCGGCTGCATCGGCGAACTGCATCACCTGAGTAGCGGGGTGGGTGGCCCCTACACCACCCTGCGCCGCCATCATTTTGTGACCACAGGCTGCCAGCGCATCTCGGCACAGCACCTGGACGAGACCGAATTTATCGAGGTGGTGGAACTACCGCTGGACGAGCTGCGCCAGCGCCTGCGCGCCGGCGAATTGTGGAATACCGATACGATCTATATGGGGCTCGATTATCTGAATCTGTTGTAAAATAGGTACAGACTCCCGGGTGGGGGAATGGAAGCAACCCAGACACTGCATTTTGAGGAGAGGATATGAATCTGCATAATCCGGAGCAAGTCGCACAGTAAAAACGGAGCAAGTCGCACAGTGAAAACGGGGCATGTCGCACAGATTTGAGAGTGAGAGAAACTGGTTAATCACCATACACATGCTAGACTCCAGCAGGAACAGGAGGCGGCATGAGTCAGGAGCGATTAACCTTGAGGAAGATCAAAGAAATACTGCGGTTGAAGTACGAGGCGGGCCTGTCAAACCGAGCCATAGCAGGAGCCTGCAAAATCTCAAACAGTACGGTTGGGCTGTATTTGCAGCGGGCCGAGGCAGCTGGGCTGGGGTGGCCACTGGTGGAGGGGGACGAGGAAAAACTGTATCAACAGTTGTTTCCTGAAAAAGCAAACCCAAATGAAAGTCAGCGGCCGCTGCCGAACTGGGAGGCCGTGCGGAAAGAGCTGCGCCAGAAGGGGGTGACGCTC
>Ga0208940_1000878_pt1 | contig 34283 bp, 37 predicted proteins | sample AD_JPNNA6_MetaG_FD_184445 | JGI IMG/M metagenome (GOLD analysis project Ga0208940, IMG submission 184445) | Active sludge microbial communities of municipal wastewater-treating anaerobic digesters from Japan - AD_JPNNA6_MetaG (SPAdes) (version 2) | ecosystem: Engineered > Bioreactor > Anaerobic... | reverse complement strand
TGCTATCGGCCATCCAAACTGCCACTTTTGTAATTATTGCCAATAGCATTCTGGAAATCCGAGGCATGTACTTTGACTACTGGCTAGTACTTTTCAGTACAGCCGTTTGCGCAAACCTACTTGGCCTAAATATCTCCGCCTCGTTTAACTCTGCCATCACCATCTACATTGTCATTCCTCTGCTAATGATTCCCATGATGGTGCTCTCGGGTGCCATGTTCAGCTTCGAGAAACTTAACCGTTCAGTAGGTAGCTTTAACCGCGTCCCGCTTATTGCAGAGTTCATGATTACCAAGTGGGGCTACGAGGCACTTGTTGTTCACCAGTATAAGGATAATGCCTTCCAAAAAATATTTTACGACATCGACAAGGTGATCAATAATGCCAACTACAAAACGGTTTACTACATCGATGAGCTGGAAAAGCGCGCTACCGACCTCATAGATTTATTGCCCCAAAAGGACAACCCTGAAGTGCAGAAAAAGATTGCTGATAAGCTAGCTGTTCTCCGAAAGGCAATAATAAATGAAACCACCTATGAGTCGCCCTCAATAACCTTCAACAGTCTTAACAAGTTATCAATCAACACAATAGACGAAGCAACCGTTTACGCCATATTCGACTACCTCGACAGGCTTAAGAGCCATTACTCCGATATCTATAGCACCCAGTCGCAAAAGCGCGAGCGAATGATATCATTCCTTGTAAATAATAACCGGGAACTCTACGAGGCCAAGCGTCGTGCCTACGATAACGAGAGCCTTGCCGACCTGGCAACAAAAACCTTTGAAAAGAACAAGATTGTGCAATACGGCGATGAGCTGGTTCAGCAGTACGATCCCGTTTACCGCGACCCAATCCCAAGACATTACCTCGATTTTCGTTCACATTTCTTAGCTCCCCGCAAGCATTTTCTTGGCATGTATTTTGATACTTTCTGGTTTAACCTGGTAATCATTTGGCTTATGACCATAGCGCTATACATAACCCTTTACTACGAGTCGCTAAAAAAATTGCTCGATTTTTTGGGGAAAATTAAAATTCCAACTCTAAAAAAATAAAATTTTGTATCTTTACTTTTCGAAACAGGATATTAAAATGAAAAAACTGCGTTTTATATACTACCTATCGCTGTTTGCAATACTTTCACAAGTTATTACCGCTTGCAACTCGTGTAGCAAACAAGGGGTTGATGTGACACAGGATTTATATGTTCCTGACTCAGTGATTGAGGTTGCACCGCCCCAGGTAAGCAAAGCGGTTACTGAGCAAATGATGCAAAATATTTCGTCGCCAGTTGAAACAGCAGCCCTTATTAAAGGGTTAAAAATACCTTTTAATAAGAACTTTCTGGCCAGCACCAAGCAAGCCGAGAAGTTCAACACAAACTTTGAGAAAGCATTTGCCCTTGGGCTTTATGGTTGCGATTTGGGTTACCTCAACATGTATGAGAAAACCTCGTTTGTGGTCGATTACATCTCAACCATTAAGCGTTTAGCCGATGATATTCAGGTAGGTCAATTCTTTGACTTTAATACCCTGAAGCGACTGGCCACCAATAATGAAAACCTGGACTCACTAATCCTTATCTCACAGCAAAGCTTCAACCGTATTGATAACTACTTGGCTGAAACAAACCGCTCAATGCTTAGCGCTGTAATTGTAGCCGGTGTTTGGGTTGAGGGGGCTTACCTTTCGAGCCGCGTGGCTCAAATTAGCAATCATCCCAGGATTAGGGAAACCATTGGAGAACAAAAAACCATTCTTAACTTCCTACTTGCCCTCCTAAAGGTTTACGATAAAGATCCCAGCATGGCAAAGCTTATAACCGATTTTGAAAACATCAAAAAGATATACGATGAGGTAAAAATTACTTACGAAGTAGGAGAACCTGAAATGGTGGAGGAAAACGGAGTTTTAACCTTCAAGCAAACCGATAAGCAAATAATTCAGATGGACGATGAACTCTACCAAAGGTTGATTGTGGGTATACAGGAATTACGTAACAATTTATTAAAACTGTAAGAAATTTTCAGCTATGAAAAAGATATTATTCTTGTTATTGGTGGTGTTGATGGGTGTTACCTATTTTAACAAAGTAAATGCCCAATCGGAAGAGGAGTTGGTGCAAATCTGCACCATGGTAGCCGGCGATGCCGAATACCTAAAGGATTTCCGCATTAAGCTCGATGCTGGTGACCCTCCCCCTGTACAACGATTTCCAATTCTCCTGAAAAAGGATATCAAGTATCGCTTTACGGTTTGCAACTCCAAGGACTATGAAGGAAAGGTAATTCTGCAGCTTTTTGACAATAACAGGCAGTTGGCTACAACCTATATAGTTGCCACGGGTAAGGATTACCCATATATAGATTGGGTTTGTACCAAAACAGGAGCTTACCATTTGGTTTACTCCTTCAGGGATGGGAAAGCGGGATTGGCCGTTGGCTTGCTCTCAATGGTAGGTACAATGTAAAAATCAAACTATACAAAATAAAGAAACCGCCTTTTGGCGGTTTCTTTATTTTACATTAATTTTTCTCTACCTCAAGTACAAGGTCTTTTACCTTACTCCAGCGGATGCCATCCATTTTTGGACCAAGCACCTCAATAACATGCCCGGAAAGTATAGCCCCTATTTCACCACACTTGAGGAGCGAAAGCCCTTTGGACAGTCCATAAAGGAAACCCGCTGCGTACAAATCGCCTGCGCCAGTAGTGTCGATGCTTGAAACTTCAATTACTCCTACTTCAAAGGTTGTCTCCCCTTGCTTAATGAGAGATCCATCGGCTCCCAGCTTAACAACAGCAATATCGGCTAATTTTCCAAGCTCATGCAAAGCTTCAACGGGTGTTTTACCCGTAAATGCTTTTGCCTCCTCCTCGTTGGCAAATACTATATCAACATAGTTTTTAACCACTTCGCGTAGAAAATCCCTGTTCTCATCAACTACATTATAGCTTGCCAAATCCAGCGAAATGCTGCAACCACTCTGCTTGGCAAGTTCTACTGCTTTCCTTACAAGGCCATGGTTTTGCACCAGGTAACCCTCAATATGAAAATGGGTGTACCCATTAAACAGCGAAGGGTCAAGGTCGTTAGGGGTCATTTCAATGGCTGCACCAAGATAAACAGCAAAGGTGCGTTCGGAATCGGGAGTGATGAAAGCCAATGCCCTCCCCGATTCGGCGTTACCCTTAAGCATTATAGGAGTTATTCCATTCTGTATCATATCGTTAGCAAAGGCTTGACCAAACGAGTCGTCGCCTACCTTGCCAATGAAAGCAGTACTCATGCCAAGATTTGCCAAGCCGTGAATGGTGTTAGCAGCGCTTCCGCCTGCGGCAAGAGTACGGGGGAGCCCCTCGGTCTGGGCCAGTATGCTTTGCATGCGCTCAGCATCAACTAGCTGCATGCTTCCTTTGGGTAAATTCAGCTCAAAGAGCTTTGCATCGTTTGGTAGCTGCACAAGGATATCAACCAATGCATTCCCAAGTCCAAGAAACTTTGCCATAATCTATCAGCGGTTTAATCAGATGGTAAATATACAAAAAATAAAACCCCGATTTTCATCGGGGTTTGCTCCTCATCTAGGACTTGAACCTAGGACCCCCTGATTAACAGTCAGGTGCTCTAACCAACTGAGCTAATGAGGAGTGCTGTTCTGTTATTGCGGTGCAAAAATAATATTTTTTGAGAATACGAACCAAATTTTTTAAAAAAATTTTTATCCAAATCGCCCAATACCACTAAACTACAACATTCTGAGGGTTTTGCAAAATCCACTTTTGGATATTGTCCAGAACAATACTTGCCCGCTTGCCGATTGCCTCGTGGGTGGCGTAAGCAATGTGGGGTAGTAAAATAGTATTGGGGGCTTTAAGTAATGGGTGATCGGCCTCAATGGGTGGCTCATGCTCATATACATCAATAGCAGCCCCGGCTATCTGCCCTTGCTGAAGGGCTGTGCTTAAAGCCATACAATCGACAATACTGCCCCTGGCGGTGTTAATAATCACCGCCGTTGGCTTCATCAGGCTTATCAGCGACTTATTAACTAAACCCACCGTTTGTTGCGTTGCAGGTAGATGGAACGATAAAATATCGGAGTCACTGAACAACTTTTCAAGCTCCACAAAGGAAACTCCGGGAGTGGGCTTGGGTGTACGGGTATGAGTTATAACCTTACATCCGTAAGCTAATGCCAGGTTAGCCACTCGCTGACCAATTGCACCAAACCCAAGTATTCCGAATGTTTTGCCAGCCAGTTCGCCACCTAAGAAACCACTACGGGTGCCCCCGTTACGGGTTAAAGCATCAAAAGGAACAATATTGCGGAGTAATGAAACCGCTAGGGCTAACGTTAACTCAGCCACTGCTGTTGTACTATATCCTGCTGCATTACACACGGTAATTGAGTGTTTCCTACAGTAATCGAGCGGGACATGGTCGACCCCGGTAAATGCTACCGAAATTAGCTTAAGCGTGGGGCACGACTGTAGGGTTGATGCTGCAATGGGATGGTTTGAGATAACGAGCACTTCAGCACCCTGAATGCGCTGCTGCAAATCGGACTGTGAGGCTGGAACGGTATCGAAATACACCACTTCATAGTCATGTTTAAGCATTTCTGCTGTAAACGCTTCTGCCGTTGTCCTGTTAAGCCCTATGGGCTCAGCAAATACTATTCTTTTACTCATTGCTAAACTTTTTTATCAATACTGCTGGTAATGAATACAAACTATGTGCTCAGAAGAAACCGCCATGGTACCTTTGACCAGTATGGCCCGGCATAGTCAATTCCAATGCGGGGCGTGGTTATGAAACTAGGTGTAACTCCGTTATCCTCTAGCCATAGGCGGTTTGAGGTCACCAAATCCTCACCATAAAAGGACTTGTCAATGGCAAGCAAGCGGGTAAGCTTTCCTGGGCCATCGGCTCCTGTTACCCCCCTTACAAGTACGGCCTGTGGATTGTTTTCAACCGAGGTAACCACATTGAACATCCAGTACATCCCGTAGATAAGGTAAACGTAAACCAGCCCACCCCGTGCGTACATCACCCTGTTACGCTCGGTCATGCCTTTGCTGGCATGGCAACCCAAATCATCGGTTCCGCGATAGGCCTCAACCTCGGTGATGGTTACCCGTAACTCGTCCCCGCTTTCGAATTTTCGAACCAGTGTTTTGCCCAGCAGGTCTGGGGCCACCTCAAGAACATCGCGCTGGTAGAACTGACTATCGAGCCGCATAATCTTCTTTCTTTACTACTGGGAAACTATGCCCAAAAAGGAAAAGCGCACTGAACACCGCTACAAACGATATGCCTGTATGGGTAAGCATGGTATCCTCAAAAAGCATCGAAATCAGAATCATTACCCAAAAATAGAGTACTGGCATTGCCTTTAGATTCGACGAAAATAAAAAGGGTAGAGCTAGCGAGAGCAGGAAAACTGCTAACCCGATAATTCCTGCCGAAGCCCAAATTGTTAAGTACTGATTGTGTGGCATAAACCGGTAACTCTGTGGTAAATCAACCTTATAAATATCATAGAATTGGTTCATGGCAGTAGGCAAATCGCCGTAACCAACACCAAGTATTGGGCTCCCCTTAATAACGTGCCATGCCGCACGGGCATAAATCAAACGGCGAAGAACAGAACCTCCTGTTAGTGTGCCTGATTGCCTGAACTTATTAAACTCATAGAAAAACTCGTAGAGTCGGCTCTCAAAACCTGTTGCCCTCTTTTTGAAAATTGTATTTGTATACCCCAGCTCAACTAAAGCGATATCGGCCGAATCGAGGCGACTTAATCCGACAGAGTCCTTTGTAAGCCCTGCCGATGTTAAATAGCGTATTAAGGTGCTCCTTAAGGGTTGACCCTTTTTATCGGTTCCATCGTACGATAGATTGCTCCGTTTAAGCCACTCGTTCCGTAGTTCATCTTCGCAAATGTTGATATTTACAAGAAACCCATTCTCCGTTTCCTTGGATAACACATCGTGTTGGTAGGGATTTCCATTTACTGTAGTAGTTTTTGGGCTATTTTCCGGGATTAGCCTAATAGTATTCATGCTATCATACTTGTGCAATAAGTACGATAACATAAGTAAAATCAATGTTGATAAACCAGTAATAGTAACAAAGCGAGCAACAGAGCCAAGCCCAAACAGATACTTGATAGCAATTAGCACTATCAAAAGAACTAGCATTAAAATGCCGGTAAACGAAGCCAAGAGAAAGAGGAAAAACAGAAACCATATCAAAACAAAGAGATGAAGCAGTATGGCAAGGGTTTTCGTTGGCGGTTGATGCGCAATAAAGTAAACCATGATGGCAAGGGCAAGATTTACCATCAGTGCAAGCCTAATATGCGATATGAACGGCGATATTTTTCTAATATCGGCTGTATCGCCAGCAAGGTAATTGTAGGTACCTAGTATTGTAACTATTAAAGTGGAAAAAATAAAAAGCCAGAGTAAAAACCTAAACTCCTTACCGGTTAATTCCTGGGAAGCAGCAATAATTGGTGGTATCAGTAGAACAGGCAGCCAAAGGCGGACAATCTCAAAGCCTAAACGATGATTACTGGAAAGCAATCCGCTAAGCAGGATAGGTAAATACATTGCCATGAAGACCAAAACCATTGGTTGGGACTTCAGCCGCTGTAACTTTATGGCCCAGCTGCCGCTCAAAAGAAAGTTAATAACCAAGGCAATTGTTCCAATGCTTACCCCAATAATTGAGGATGGTAAACTGCAAAGAATTACGGCCAAAGCAGCAAGGAATACATTCCGATGGAACTTCTCACCAAACATCAAGGTCAAATTTTTACAAATATAGCTATTTGTAGAGTGGACGAGCAGCCTATATGTTACCAGTAGTTAAACGAATCCAGGAGAGGGGCTGGGGATGAGGTCGCTTTTACCATCAACCATCAACTTTACTTGTCTGTTAAATTTGATTATAAAAAAATAAGATTCCTTTTGATGATGTAAAATATTTTTTTTAGTTATTGCAAATAGTCCATCAAATAACAAACCTTTACACCCAAATAAGATGTATAAAGATAATTTTTTTAACTATTTATGTGTAATGATTAATAAAATGTAGACGAGATTTTCCAACTAAAATATTTGAGTTTTTTAGTACCTTTGCGAGAAAGATTTAAACACTTATGGCTGATATTAAAGATGTTAACATTGATTTTATAAGTGATTGTTGCGTTGAAAAAACAACAAGAAATTCTTTGAGTAAAGCAATTTTAACTCATTATCTTCATAATTTTGAGAATGGGATATCGAAGCATTATGAAAAGGATGCCTTTAATATTATTGACCAATATATTTCTCACGTTAAAAAAGAACACAATATCAGTATAGATAAATCAATATTATTCAACAAGCTTATAAAAGAAGTTTCTGAAGTTCCTTTCCCTCCACCAAAAAAGCATTCATTTACTTTTATTGACCTATTTGCAGGGCTTGGTGGGTTCAGAATTGCAATGCAAGAACTGAATGGAAAATGTGTTTTTAGTAGTGAATGGGATAAAGATGCGCAAAAAACATACAAAGAGAATTTTGGAGAGTATCCATTTGGTGACATAACAAAACAAGAAGTAAAGAACTTTATTCCAGATAGTTTTGATTTACTTTGTGCAGGTTTTCCTTGCCAACCTTTCTCAAAAGGTGGTTTTCAGAATGGTTTTGAAGATACTAGAGGTACTCTATTTTTTGATATTTGTGAAATAATAGAAAAGCATAAACCTAAGTATTTACTATTAGAAAACGTTGCAAATTTAGCAAGCCATGATAATGGAAATACTTACAGAGTAATTACAAAAAATTTAGATAAACTTGGCTACTATTTCCCCGACAAACCATTAATAATATCGCCTGATAGTTTTGGAATACCAATTTTACGCCCACGTGTTTATATACCGTGTATAAGAAAGGAATTTGCAAAAGGCAAAGAGAGTTTAATAAAGAATTTCAGGGAAGAGATTGAGAAACATTTTGTTAATACCACTTTCACTATTGACAAAATAATAGACCCTGAAATTGAAGAAAGAATAAGCCCCTATGAGGAAAAGGTTCTGAAAATGTGGGATGATTTTTACAAGGGAATTGACATAAAAGTGATTGGTTTCCCTATTTGGATGGAATATTTTAAATTCGATGGGGATTTGAATCAGTTTCCACTTTGGAAAGCTAAAATCATTTCAAAAAACATAAACCTTTATCAAAAGAATAAAAAATTCATTGACGATTGGCTTAAAAAATATGACAACCTTGATTGGTGTGTAAAAACACACCGAAAAATGGAGTGGCAGGCTGGAGATAAATATGAAAGTGTTTTTGATTGCTTAATTCAATTTAGACCGTCAGGCGTAAGAATTAAAAAGCCAGATAAGTTCTCAACGTTAGTAGCAATGAACCATCGTCAAATCATTGGAAAACTCAAGAGAAAAATATCGGTTGAAGAAGCTAAACTTTTGCAATCATTCCCAAAGGAGTACAAACTTGTTGGTACACCAAATACTATTTTTAAACAACTTGGCAATTCAGTCAATGTAACTGTAGTCAAAGTAATTTTCAATATACTTTCTAAATACTATTAATTCTTTATCATAAATAAATGATTGAGAAGTTAAAACAAAACAACAAAATAATAATCAACTCTGATATTGATGGAGTTATTAGCGGTTTGTTGTTAACCAATTTCTGCAACTGTGAAGTTGTTGGTTTTTCAAATAGTGCGGATAGAGTTTGGCTTGACACTTCAAAATGTAACTCTATATATGATGGTGTATACATAGATATGTACGTTCCTAACAAAAGTACAATTACAATTGACCAGCACATTGTTGCTATTAACAATGAACATTTGGAAAAAATTAAAATCAACAATAACAAGATTAACCCCAATATATATAATCCAAGATTTTTATCTCCAACTAACTCATACATAAAAAAATATCCATTTGGCACATGTCATTTTATCATTTCAATGCTATGTAAGAATGGTATTAACTTGTCAAGCATTTGTCTTAATAATTCATCAGATGAATTGATGTTCATAGACTATCTTCTAAGAGCTGATGATGCTATGAACACTTCAATTTCTAGATATAAGATTAATGCTCAAGAATGGTGGAATTGGCTTTTAGAGTATTCTAACAAATCTGAGACAATTAAATCTCTTACATCTTACTTATATTCGATTGACATAGAACATGCTACTAAAATTAAAACTAAGATTACCGAAAGATTAATTAATCAATTTAAATGCGAAAGACCTGATGGTGGTTTCATTCAGATAATGAACGAAAATGGTAGGTTAAAGCAAAATTTAATTGATTATATTCTGTTTATTTCGGACTTGAGTAACCTGAAATGCTTTGATTTAAATATTTCTTTTAAAGAGTTTAGAGGTGTTCACATAAGAACTAAACTTTCCAAAGATCAGCAAGATGAGTTAATGAATCATAATTCAGTAAATGGGGAAAAAGTCTTTTCTTACGCATTTGTAAGGTCTATTGATAAAGCGGAAAATTTTAGTTATACAGTAATGGTAAATCAATGAAAAAAATAGAACAAATATTAGAACACAATATAGTAAATGATTTTGATGAAAGGTTAACACCAAATGAAATCAGAGACATATTAAAGGCGGACCTTGAAATACTAAACAAATCAAATCCATATACTTGTATCGTTAATCAAAAAGAAATAAAAATATATGTAAAACAAATAACTTATTTAGGGCATCCTCACTTAGCGTTCAAAAAAAGAATTCAGATTTCTAGAGGTTGGCAAATAGGGTTAAAAGAAGAAAATGCCTATTTAATGGGTGTTTATAAGTATAAAGAAACAATACTTTATGCAATTTTTGATAAAAAGAATTTTGTAACACGTGTTACCAATAATTCTTCTGCTCACGTCTCAACTTTCGACCTTTTAAACGCCCAACAAAAAGGGATTTTCACAAAAAAAGACATTCGAGGAAACGTAATAACCTGCGTAAGAAAAGATTTAATAAAAATTGTTTTTTCCAAAATTGTTAGCAATGAAAGTGTTCTATGCCAAGAAATTTTGTTATTTGAAAATTTTAAACTTTCTCTAAACTCAATCTACCATGGTATTGAATGCTATACTGAACTAATATCAAATAATTATCGAAATAAATTTCAACCAGAATGGTTTGGTTTCTTTATTGAATTCAAATTTGAAAAATTTTTAGAGGAAAACTCTAACTACAAATCTATTTGTTGGTATCAATCTAAAAAATCAAAAAATGACATTGACTTAGATTTGAATTTTAACAATAAATTTCTTGGCGACTTAAAAACACATTCTAATGAATCAAGTGCAATTTTAGGTAATAATATAAAGAATATAAACATGGCGCTCGAAAAATATGGTAAATTATGGTATATTGTTTTTAATCACAATACATTCCGTGATTCTGAAAACAACTTTGAAGTAACCATTTTTTGGAATGAACAACAAAAGAAAGATAACTTAATGAGTTATTCAAAGAAAATGAAGAATAGAATTGAATTAACTGATTTTATGATACTTGAAATAAATGAGTATAATAAAAAATACTTATCAGTTTTTAATCAAGGGATTAACTCTAATAAATTACCAAGAGAACCGAAAATAAAAATCGATAAGAAAATGATTAACAACTTTTTAATATACAGTTCAAAGTTCTAAAACATAGAACATAACAAGTGTTGCATTGCATGTTAGGAATCTGCTAGATATGATTTTTTTGCTTCAAACCATTTTTCTTAACATTGTACGACTTGGTTCAAAACACCAGCCCGCAAACGTTTCGGTGCAACCGAAAAAGACAAAAAACATTAACATATGGCATATTACATTAACTTATTCTCACCCGACACGTATCAAAAGTTTTCGGACTCTGATAAAAGTATTTCAGGAGTTTCAGACAAACTAAAAGATGTTGCTTCAACTATCAAACCAGGCGATAAACTAATTTGTTATGTGACAAAATTATCACGCTGGGTTGGAGTTTTAGAGGTAACGAGTAACTATTTTATAAATGACTCACCAATTTTCACCCAAACGGCCGACCCTTATGTTGTAAGATTTAATGTAAAACCGATAATCTGGCTACCATTGGAAAATGCTATACCAGTTCATGAAGATATAATTTGGAATAATATATCATTTACTAAGGGTATAGAAAAAAAGAGTACCAAATGGACTTACATGGTTAAAAGAAGTTTGTGTAAACTGAATGACGGAGACGGGCAATTCCTTGAAAGTGTTTTATTAAATCAAATAGAAAAACCTACTCTATATCCCTTAGGTGAAGCTGAGCAAAAAAAGTTAAAGACGCTGACAGTAAAGACGCAAAACAGTAAACAGGTAACCGTTTCAATACCCGAAAACGAAGATGTTCCCACTATAACCGTAAATCAACAACAATCAACCCAACGTGATTCCATTAAAATACAAGCACTACTTGCGGAAATTGGCGAACGGATGAATTTTAAAATTTGGGTACCACGTAGTGACAGACAAAGAGTTTTGGAAGTTTGGCATCCTAAAACACAATGTTTACTTGAGCAACTTCCGTTAAATTATGACGATGCCACTTTGAAAACGATTGAAAACATTGATGTTTTGTGGATTAAAGGGCGTTCAATTGTTCGTGCTTTTGAAGTTGAACATACAACATCAATTTATTCAGGAATTTTAAGAATGGCTGACCTAATGGCCTTACAGCCAAATTTAAATATTAGGGCTCACATTGTGGCTCCTGCCGAAAGAAAAGAAAAAGTCTTACAAGAAATATCAAGGCCAGTTTTTGCATTTTTAGAAAAGGGTCCTTTATCTGAATCGTGTACATTTATATCTTATGAGTCAATTCAAGAACTTTCCAATGAAAAGAGTTTAGAATATATGAATGACAATGTTCTTGAAAAATTTGAGGAATATGCTGAAGAAGCAGACATATAGACAAAAACGGAAGCCTTTAATAAAACTGTAATTTTTAATCCTGTTAAAATTACATTCATGCTTATTTGAGCAGAACCGATGCTAAATCGCACAACTTCATATTTCTTAGCCATTTGGGCAGATTGCTTATCATGACAATGTTTGGAAGTTAATTTAATCGCTACATTATTGCAATCATCTTGTAACCAACAGCCCTCATCTACTTCAACCGCAACGAGCTGGTAGCTTAATGAACCAAGGATGTTCGTAAACAAAAAGAAATTGTGCCTCTTTTTAAGTAAACCCATTCACCCAATTAGGTTTTACAGAATAGAATGAATAAATTCGCGTATCCAAGCGATACAAGATGGAACAGAAAAAGAAAGAGGAGAAAAGTGCACTTATAGTAAATCCGGGCATTGAACAGCCACCCATGGTGAATGAGGATGCCATTAGGCGATTCAAGGCAAAAAAGCGCAAGCTCCTGAGCATTGAGGAGTACATGGATGGTATCAAGAATGGCAATATTCCCATACTCAGCCAGGCAATTACCCTTATTGAGAGTTCGCTTCAGCAACATCAGGAGTTGGCAAGGGAACTGGTTGAGCAATGCCTCCCCCTTTCGGGCCGTTCGGTTAGGATTGGTATAACCGGTGTTCCCGGAGTTGGTAAAAGCACTTTCATTGAGGCGCTGGGAAGCACCATAACCGCTCAGGGACACAGGCTAGCCGTGCTGGCAGTTGACCCAAGCAGCGAGCGGAGCAAGGGAAGCATACTTGGCGATAAAACCCGCATGGAAACCCTTAGCGCCGATCCCAATGCATTCATCAGGCCTTCGCCCTCGGCGGGTTCACTGGGCGGGGTTGCCCGCAAAACGCGCGAGACCATTATTCTTTGTGAAGCTGCCGGTTTCGATACAATATTTATTGAAACGGTTGGTGTTGGGCAAAGCGAGGTGGCGGTTCATTCCATGGTCGATTTCTTCCTGCTGCTTATGCTTGCCGGCGCCGGTGATGAACTTCAGGGAATTAAGCGCGGCATAATGGAAATGGCCGATATGATTGCCATTACCAAAGCCGATGGAAGCAACATCCAAAAGGCAAAGCTTGCCCAGGCCGAGTACCAGAACGCCTTACACCTTTTCCCTGCCACTGAATCGGGATGGGTGCCCCAAGCGGTTACATGCTCATCGGTTAACAAAACAGGTATATTGGAGATTTGGAATACCATAAACCAGTACATGGCTTTTACCAAGGCAAATGGCTACTTTAGCCACAGGCGAAGCCAGCAGGCAAAGTACTGGATGTACGAAACCATTAACGAGGAACTGAAAAACCGTTTTTACCACAGCACACAGGTGAGTACCATGATTAAATGGATTGAGCACGAGGTTACTCATAACAAACTTAGCTCATTTGCAGCCGCACAAAAACTAATCGATGTGTATTTTGAACAGAATGGCAATAAGTAGAATTGTATGACCTTTGATGAGATAAAACAACGCTTAAAGCACTACACGGTTGGCATTGCCGGTGCAGGTGGACTTGGCAGTAATGTAGCCATGCACCTCACGCGGGTTGGCATTGGAAAGCTGATAGTTGCCGACTTTGATGTGGTTCAGGAAAGCAACCTGAACAGGCAGTTCTACTTCAGGCACCAGCTTGGCGCCAAAAAGGTTGAGGCGCTAAAAACAAACCTTTTAGCCATAAACCCGGAACTTAACATAGTAATACACAGCATTAAGCTCGATGCCCTAAGCATCAGGGAAATTTTTAATGATGTTGATATTATGGTTGAGGCCTTTGACAGGGCCGAAATGAAAGAGGTAATTGCCGAGGTTTTCCAAACCGAATACCCCAACATTCCCCTGGTAATGGGCAATGGTATGGCCGGTTGGGGTAAATCGAACGAAATGCGGGTTAACCGGTTTGGCAACCTTTACATCTGCGGCGATGGAGTATCGGAGATTGCCGATGAGCTGCCTCCCCTCTCGCCCAGGGTGGGTATCTGTGCAGCCATGCAGGCCAATGTGGTTTTGGAATTGCTGTTGGGTAGCAAGTAGTTTAACTCAAGTCCTACAGCTTCATAAAGAAGCGATAGCCTTTTAATACTAAATCTGTTTGAAGCAAAATCAATTTATACTATATCTTTGCATCAAAAGTAAAAATCAAACTTTATGTTTTCAGGAATAGTTGAGGAACCGGCAAAAGTGGTTGCGTTGGAGCGGGAAAAGGAGAACCTACATATCACTCTAACCTGCTCGTTTGTAAATGATTTAAAGATTGACCAGAGCGTTTCGCACAACGGCGTTTGTTTAACTGTAGTGAAAAAGGACAACTCTACTTACACTGTTACCGCCATTAAGGAAACCCTTGAGAAATCGAACCTAGGGCAACTCAAGGTAGGCGATAAGGTTAACGTGGAACGCAGCATGAAAATCGATAGCCTGCTCGATGGGCATATGGTACAAGGCCATGTTGACCAAACTGCCGTTTGCACCGATGTTCAGGAAGCCGATGGTAGCTGGTACTACACTTTTGAGTACGACCCCTCCAAGGGAAATATTACCGTTGAAAAGGGTTCAATTGCCGTAAACGGCGTAAGCTTAACGGTGGTTAACTCCCGTGAGAACTCGTTTCAGGTGGCTATAATCCCATATACATACGAGCATACCAACTTTCATGAAATTAAGAAAGGAACCGTTGTAAACCTGGAGTTCGATATTGTTGGTAAATACATCACCAAAATACTTAAGCAGTACCTGGAATCGGGCCAGCTTAACAGGCTTACCGGCAAGTAAAACACATGACGGTAAAAAAAATCTTTGAATCGCCACGTTCCCTCTCGTTAACTATTGCATCTATAGTTAGCGTACTGGCTGCAATATTTTTTCTGTTTATCGTCAACTTTACGCAGGGGCAACAGCTGCTTAAGCTTGTTGCTTTTACGCTTTCTGTTTTTACAATAACCTTTCTGAGTAGCCTTTTACTGGTCAACCTATTTGTGTCAAAAAGGATTAAGCCTCTATACAAGGCTTTATACAGCATTGATAAGGCCAACGCCGACCTTGTTGACGAGCTTGACCAGAACAACCTGCTACAGCGGCTCGAGTACGACTTAAGGGTATGGGCCGAAGCAAAAACTGACGAAATAGACCGGTTAAAGCAGATGGAGCGTTACCGTAAGGAGTTCCTGGGAAACGTATCGCACGAGCTTAAAACCCCCATTTTTAATATTCAGGGATATGTGCTCACCCTGCTGGATGGCGGACTGGAGGACCCAAGTATTAATCGGCGTTACCTGGAACGTACCGAGAAAAGCATAAACCGCTTAATTGGTATTGTTGAGGATCTGGAGCTAATCACAAAGCTTGAGGCTGGTGAACTGCAGCTCAACCTGGAACGCTTCAACATTATTAGCCTGATTGAGGAAACATTTGAGGCTTTAGAGCAACGGGCAAAACATAAATCAATCACCCTTGAGCTCGATAAAGAATACAGCAAACCCATCTGGGTTTATGCCGATAAAAAAAGAATCTCGCAGGTACTTTATAATCTTATTATCAACTCCATTTTTTATGGGAAGGAGAACGGGGTAACCACTGTATCGGTTTCCGATATTGGAACAAGGGTACAGGTTGAAGTAAATGATAATGGGATTGGGATTGACCAGAAGGATTTACCCCGAATATTTGAACGCTTTTACAGGGTTGATAAAAGCCGTTCGCGCGACCAGGGTGGAACCGGACTTGGCCTTGCCATTGTAAAGCATATCATTGAAGGGCACAAGCAGGTTATTGGTGTACGCAGTAGCCTAAACCAGGGAACAACCTTTAGCTTTACGCTCGATAAACCTAAAAAATAGGCAGTACCAAGTTTGGTTTTAGTACTCAATGATTTGTTTCCGCCTATCGAGCGAGGGGTAAAGCTCGTATCGCAAAGCCTGATAGTCGATTAGTTGACCTTCTGAGTTAAAAACCGATATAAACTTAAGCATGCCCTTATCGTTGTACTCAAGGGTTGTTCGGCTTAGTAGTTTCCCCGCAGAATCGAACTCTTCCACCGCTGAGCGCAGGTTTTTCTTGTTATACTCGTATTTAAAGCTTTTAGCTTCCTTACGGCCGTCGGCAAAGGTTTTTGTAATAGTTTCAGCCACCTTCCTGCCCAGGGTGTCGTAAGTGGGTTTACAACTCAAATTCACTATGGAGTCAACCGGAATATAGACCTTTGATACTTTAACCTGACGTAGTATTTCGGTTCCGTAGTTGTCGTAAACCGACTTGGTTCGGTAAACCCGCTTCCCCTTGCTGTTGTGGGCATCAACCTGAATAAGTAGCCTGTTCTGGTACTTAAAGCTAAGTGTAACGTAATGAACGGTATCGCCAGGGTTTACCAGGTAAACCTTTTGGGTAGCTACTAGCGAATCGGGTGTATAGGTGAAAAGGCTGTACCTGAAAAGCTTTTCGTTAGCAAATTCATCGGTTCTAACAATTTGTTCCCCCTCATAGGTGTGCCAAATGTAGCGATACACCCCCTGGGTTTCATAATCGCGGAATAGAATTGTATGGACTCTATCGAGTGAATCCTTAATCTCCTGCTTAATGGCCCGGCTATTAATTGTTCGTTTTCCGTCCTTTACCTCATAGCGGCTGGTTACTATCACACGCCTTACATTCTGTGGTGGACGGTTTTGAGCCTCGGCATTCACTAGGAAAAGCACCAGTAACAGAACAACTAAAGGGGTAACTTTTAGCCTCATAGCAATCAGTTTTTATGTTGCAATTTAACGAAATTTTCCCTGAAAGGTTTTACTCTAAAACTGTTTTGAAAAGTATAAGCAGTAAACTACCTATTTGTTACATTTGCAAAAATGTTTGAGTAGATGCATGAAGATTTAAGACAACTTGTTGAGCAAGCCTGGGATAACAGGGAACTTCTTAACCAGAAAGAGTACATTCAGGGTATCGAGGCTGTTATTGACTTACTCGATAAGGGGCAAATCCGTGTAGCACAACCCATTGAAAAGGGTTGGCTGGTAAATGAATGGGTCAAGAAAGCGGTACTGATGTACTTTCCCATACGGAAGCTTGAGGTTATGGAGGCAGGGATTCTGCAATTCTACGATAAAATACCCCTTAAAAGGGATTTTAGTGCGATTGGTGTACGCGCGGTGCCGCATGCCGTAGCCCGCTATGGCAGTTACCTTGCCAAGGGTGTGGTGCTGATGCCCTCGTATGTTAACATTGGGGCATATGTTGATGAAGGAACCATGGTGGATACATGGGCCACCGTGGGCTCCTGCGCTCAAATTGGGAAAGGTGTCCACCTTAGCGGTGGCGTTGGAATTGGCGGGGTTCTTGAACCCGTTCAGGCTGCACCCGTAATTGTTGAGGATGGCTGCTTTATTGGTTCGCGTTGTATCATAGTTGAGGGGGTGCACATTGGCCGGGAAGCAGTACTTGGCGCCAATGTTGTGATAACTCAATCAACAAAAATTATTGATGTGTCGGGCCCTGAGCCTGTTGAATACCGCGGATTTGTTCCGGAACGCTCAGTGGTTATACCGGGATCATACACAAAGAAATTCCCCGCCGGCGATTATCAGGTTTCGTGCGCATTAATTATTGGTAAACGCAAGGAATCTACTGACCTAAAAACCTCGCTCAACAACGCCCTCAGGGATTTTGGGGTGAGTGTTTAACGCAAGTACTGTGAGTATAGAGTAATGAAGCGGAATGTGTAGGAATAGTATAATTTGATTGAAATTGAGTACGTTAATTGTAACTGGGATGTTAAATTTTTAAGGAAATTCGTAAATGAAAAAAGTTGTTTAGATGTTTTCAGTATTTCCATTAATCAATCTCAGTTTAACAAATCTTAAATGTACTAATTCCGCCTTACCTGAAAGCAGTATCTTTTAAGTGAAGAAAAGTATTACCTTTGTCGGTTAATTATCATGTAAATACAGTTTTGATGGCAGATATTGATTTTCTTAAGAAAATGGCGGCACAGGTTCGCCGCGATGTTATCCGTATGGTTCATAAACCTGCAAGCGGTCACCCCGGAGGTTCGCTTGGCTGCGCCGATTTCTTTACCGCACTCTACTTTGAGGTGATGAACATCGATCCAAAAAACTTTACCATGGATGGTACTGGTGAGGATGTTTTCTTTTTGTCGAATGGTCACCTATCGGCTGCGTGGTACAGCGTGCTTGCCCGCCGTGGATTTTTTGAGGTTGCAGAGCTATCAACATTCCGATTAATCAACTCACGTTTACAGGGCCACCCCACCACTGCTGAACACTTACCTGGAATTCGCGTGGCTTCGGGATCGTTGGGACAAGGCCTTTCGGTTGCATGTGGTGCTGCTCTGGCAAAAAAGCTTAATGGCGATAAAAATCTGGTTTACACCCTGCACGGCGATGGCGAGCTGCAGGAGGGTCAGATTTGGGAAGCAGCCCTTTTTGCCGCTGCCAAAAAGATTGATAACCTTATTGCTACTGTTGACTACAACGGAAAACAAATTGACGGCCCGGTTGATGAGGTGGTTACCCTTGGCAACCTAAAGGCTAAATGGGAATCGTTTGGCTGGGAGGTGCTGGAATCCAATGGCAACGACATGGAGAAACTCATTTCCACCTTTGCTCTCGCTAAAAGCAAAACCGGCCAAGGTAAGCCCATTGTCATACTGATGCGAACCGAAATGGGTATGGGGGTTGATTTTATGATGGGAACGCACAAATGGCATGGCAAGGCCCCCAACGACGAAGAGTTTGCCCGTGCTATGGCACAACTCCCTGAAACAATTGGCGATTTTTAGGCTTTAGTTATAAAAAATAAAAAAAGCAAAGCTATGCAGAACATTGCCCTCATTGCGCACGATGCCAAAAAACCTGAACTTGTCAGGTTCCTGAAAGAGCATGAAGACTGGTTACCAGGTGTAAACCTTTTGGCAACCGGTAGAACTGCTGAGTTCCTGGAGGAACAGGGCATTAAATGCCGTCACCTTAGCCCGGGGAAATCGGGCGGGTATAATGAGATTACGGAAATGATTGGTAAAGGTGAAATTGATATAGTGATATTCTTGCGCGACCATAAGGTGGTGCAACCCCACCACGAGGATATCCGCCGTTTGCTGGAAGCATGCAATGTGAATAACATTCCGCTTGCTACCAACAAAGCTACAGCTGAACTGGTTATCCTTGGCCTTATCCGTAAGGAATCCATTGAGCGAATGAAACGAAATATCGACTAAAGAACTTTTCACTTTACCAGAATCAGGTTAACCCTACCTACTAGGGTAATGGCTTTTAATCATTTTTTTACAGTTACAACGCAAAAGCAAAAAATAAATAATGAAATATACTTCGACTGGAAATAAGGACACCCGTTCCGGATTTGGAGCCGGACTACATGAGCTGGGACGCACTAACCCCAATGTGGTAGCGCTATGTGCCGATCTTATTGGATCGCTTAAAATGGACGATTTTATAAAGGAGAATCCCAATCGTTTCTTTCAGGTTGGAATTGCTGAGGCCAACATGATTGGACTTGCAGCCGGATTAACCGTTGGTGGCAAAATTCCATTTGCCGGCACCTTTGCCGCTTTTGCAACCGGTAGGGTTTACGATCAAATTCGCCAGGTTGTAGCCTACTCCAACAAAAACGTTAAGATTTGCGCTTCGCACGCCGGCCTTACGCTGGGCGAGGACGGAGCAACGCACCAAATGCTGGAGGATATTGGGATGATGAAAATGCTTCCCAATATGACCGTTATTGTCCCCTGCGACTATAACCAAACCAAAGCCGCAACGCTGGCCATTGCTGACCATGTGGGGCCGGTTTACCTTCGCTTTGGGCGTCCGGCAGTACCCAACTTCACCCCAGCCGACCAGAAGTTTGAAATTGGCAAGGCTCAGCTCCTGGTTGAGGGTAGCCATGTTACCATATTTGCCACCGGCCATATGGTTTGGAAAGCCCTTGAGGCAGCCGATATACTTGAGCAAAAGGGTATCTCAGCCGAGGTTATTAACATCCACACCATTAAGCCGCTCGATGAGGAAGCAGTTCTGAAATCCGTTTCCAAAACACGCTGTGTGGTAACTGCCGAGGAGCACATGATGAATGGAGGTCTTGGCGATAGCATTGCACAGCTTTTAGCACGCAGAATGCCCACACCGGTTGAAATGGTTGCCGTTAACGATACCTTTGGGGAGAGTGGCAAACCTGAAGAACTACTGGTGAAATACGGGCTCGATACTCCTAATATCGTTGAAGCTGCTCAAAAGGTATTGGCACGCATGTAAAATAACCATTTACGAATGGATAACCATACCGATAGCGAGTTACTCGTAATGTTTCGGAATCCCGAAACGAAACATTACGCTTTTAACTTGCTGGTTAGGAAATATCAGGAACGACTATACTGGCAAGTCCGCAAAATTGTTATTAGCCACGACGATGCCGACGATGTTATTCAAAATACTTTCCTTAAGGTATGGGGCGGGCTGGAGAACTTTCGGGAAGATTCCCAGCTCTTTACCTGGTTATACCGAATTGCCACCAACGAGGCATTAACGTTTCTGAAGAAGAAACGTACAAAATTGCTCCTCCCCATTGTTGATGTGGAACAGCAGCTTGCTCGAACCCTTGAGGGCGATCCCTTTATTGATGGCGACAGCACAGCACTTAAGTTACAGAAGGCACTCCTTAAACTACCTGAGAAACAGCGCTTGGTCTTTAATATGAAGTACTTTGAGGAGATGAAGTACGAAGAAATTTCTGAAATCCTTGGCACCTCCGTTGGTGCGCTTAAGGCTTCGTTCCATCATGCTGTTAAAAAAATTGAAAAATTTTTAGAGGAGGATTAAACCTATACCTAAACATACTATCATAGTTTTAGATAGATATAGCAATAGCGCATTTGGAAGGAGAATGATTATGAAAAGCATGGAGGAAAAATTCAACAAAAAGTTACCCTTTAAGGTACCGGAAGGCTACTTTGATAACCTACCTCTAAGGGTACAGGAGCGCATTGCAGCTACCGAAACACAGCATGAACCAAAAAGCCGATGGGTAACCCTTAAATCGCAGCTGGCATTTGCTGCTGGTTTTGCTTTCATGGCTTTGCTAAGCTATTTGGGTTATTACATGGCTCGCCCACTTATGGCTGATAAAAAAGCCGTTAAAACCGATTACGTTGAAATTGTAAGCCGAACCATTTATGAGTTCGACGATATTGATCTTTACAAGGCCATTGAACAGAAAAAGAAAACCGATAGCCTTAAAGAGGTTTACAACGAAATTCCCCACAGGCTATACGTTAGGAGCAGCAACTGCATAACAATTATTGACGAAAAGAAAGAAATTAAACCATGAGGCAACTCTTTAGGATACTAATCGTTTTTATATTTATAGCCCTGGGGGCAAAGGCTTACTCACAAACCGACGATACCGAGAAAGCCCTTAAGGCCGAAAAGGTTGCTTTTTTGACCAAAAAGCTCGATTTAACCCAGGATGAAGCCAAAAAGTTTTGGCCTTTATACGATGAGTACTGGGAAAAAAAGATTAAAATACTTAACGACCGTCGCAAGCTTGCCGATGACTTTATCCAAAACATAAACAACATAACCGATAAGGAAGCTGTTGATTATGCCAGAAGGTACGTGGAGTCCCAAAAAAGGGAATCGGATCTGATAGCAGAGTATAACAAGCTACTCCTTCAAATACTCCCACCCAAGAAGGTTATGCTTCTGTACCAATCCAACTACGAGTTCAAGAATTACCTGCTTCAAAAAGTTCAGGAAACAAAAAAATAGTTATAAACATCATAAGTTTTTAACTTTTTTTTACATTTGTCGGGTTACATGTTAATTCTTTTGAGGTAATGGTAAACGAGGAGAAAGTGACTGAATTAGTTGATTTGTTTATTCCGGCAACAACTGAAACACCTGAAATTAAATGTGAAAAGAGTTCAGGGCGAATAATGATGGTGGGCAACCTGATCCCTAGCGATCCCCAATCATTTCTCGCACCAATACATCGTTGGCTACAGAGCTACGTTACAACCTACACCCCACAAAACATAACCGTTGAGTTCTACCTAACCTTTATAAACGGATGCTCTGAGCATCACCTTGGGAAGTTACTGAAATACCTTGAGGAGCTTCACATCAACGGGATGTCCGTTAAGGTTATTTGCCACTACGAGAATGAGGATTTGGACATGAAGGAATGGGGAAAAGATCTAAGCATGGCACTCCGAATCCCCATTGAGCTGGTTGAAATCAACTAAGAAGTCAGCATTAGTATAATACGTTACAGCAAAGCTCAACCGCTTTGCTGTTTTTCGTTCCAATGCGGAAACTGCTTATATTTGCTAAAAAAATAGAAAAATGTCAATTAACGAGATTCAGGACGCAATAGTTGAGGAATTCAGCGTTTTCGACGACTGGATGGATCGCTACCAACAGCTCATAGAGTATGGCAAGGACTTGCCGCCTATAGATGAGCGCAAGCGGACAGAACAGTACCTTATACAGGGCTGCCAAAGCAAGGTTTGGCTCGATGCTGAGCTGCGCGATGGAAAAATCTACTTTACTGCCGATAGCGATGCCATAATCACCAAAGGAATTGTTGCGCTGCTAATAAAAGTTCTCTCGGGCCGCACCCCCGATGAGATTCTTAATGCTGAGCTTTACTTTATCGACAAAATTGGCTTAAAGGAAAACCTATCGCCTACCCGTAGCAACGGACTAGTTGCAATGGTAAAGCAAATGCGTATGTATGCCCTTGCCTTTAAGGCAAAAGCGGAGTGAACCGGTTAAACCTTATGAAACAAAAGCTGTTTCTTATAAAAAAATAGATATGCGCGACGAACTCGAAATTCAAACCGATATTGTCAAAACACTCAAGGGCATTCACGACCCTGAAATACCGGTTAACATTTACGATTTAGGGTTAATTTACGAGGTTGATGTTGACGATAATCGTAAGGTTACCATAACCATGACTCTTACCGCTCCTAACTGCCCGCTTGCCGATCAGGTAGTTGAAGAGGTTCAGGAAAAGATTTCAAAAATTGATGGGGTAACCAAGGTAGAGGTACGCTTAACCTTTGACCCTCCCTGGGATAAAAGCCGTATGAGCGACGAAGCTATGCTGGAACTTGGCTTTCTGTAACCATCGGTATAAAAATGGAAAAGAAAAGCCAAAGCCGTGCTTACTTTCTGGCATCGTTTGTAGTTCTCTTTTGGGGCACATCGGCCACAGCTTTTAAAAACGGGTTAAGTCATACAGAACCGGTTCAACTGCTTTTTTGGTCATCGCTTTCGGCCAGTATAATACTGTTTGTTGTTTTAACATTTCAAAAAAAACTACCGCTATTAAAATTCACTAGCAAAAAGGAGATACTTTACTCGCTTGCCGAATCGGTTTTAAATCCTTTCCTATACTACCTTGTGCTTTTTAAGGCCTACAGCCTTTTACCTGCTCAGGTTGCTCAACCCCTAAATTACATTTGGCCAATAGTTCTGGTTGTTTTGGCGGCATTACTACTAAAGCACCCTCTTAGGTTTACTGATATAATTGCATTACTATTCAGCTTGATTGGCGTTGCGTTCATATCGTCGCAAGGCAATATCAATATTTTTGCAAAATCTAATCCGCTGGGAGTTCTACTGGCAGTAGGGAGTTCGGTAATTTGGGCTAGCTTTTGGATTGTCAACATGTACGATAAGCATCGCCCCGAAGAGGTTAAACTGTTTATAAGTTTTGCTTTAGCTACGGTTCTCACCCTGCTTTACATGGCTGCAATAGGGGATTTACCAGTTTTTAATCTGAAACCTTTAGCCGCATCGGTTTACATTGGAGCATTTGAAATGGGCATAACGTTTGTGCTTTGGCTAAAAGCATTAAATAGCGCAACAAACACAGCCCGTTTAGGCAATTTTTCGTATCTTGTACCGTTCGTTGCTTTAGTATTTGTGAGCCTGGTGCTCCGCGAAAAGATAGTATGGACTACTCTAGTAGGACTTATAGTTATTATTGGTGCCATTGTATTTCAACAACTTTTTTCTAAAAAGGATATTAAAGATGAACCGATTTAAACTAGCAATCCTCCTTTTATTAGGATTAGCAGCATTTACCTCGTGCGAGGATGACGAGCAAAAAGTAAATGTTAATAAAGAGGTTTACAACCTCATGAAGGATTGGTACTACTGGTACGACCAGTTGCCCAATGTTGATCCCAACAGCTATCCTGACCCCGTGGAGCTGGTAAAAGCCATTCGGGTTAACCCTCCCGACCGTTGGAGCTACGTTACCACTAAGCAGGAACTTGATGCCTACTATAAACAAGCCGTATATATAGGCTTTGGATTTGGTAGTGCATTCACAGCTGACAATAAGCTAATTATTACATTTGTGTTCAAAACATCGCCACTTTATGCCAATGGTATTGGTAGAGGATGGGAAATTGTTAGTATCGATGGGCAAACCCCAACCCCCGATAACTACACCTCCCTAATTGGCCCATCGGAGGTTGGTGTTACTAAAACCTTTGTGTTCAAATCGCCCACAGGGCAAACGACTCAGCATACTTTTAGTAAAGCCCAAATTGAAATGAATACCGTGCTGATGGATAGCGTTTACACCATTAACGGGAAAAAGGTTGGCTACTTTGTTCTGAAAGGGTTTATTGAATTAACTGCCACTGAGCTTGAAACAGTATTTCAGAAATTTAAAAATGCCGGCGTAAGCGAGCTAATCTGTGACCTGCGCTATAATGGCGGCGGCCAGGTAAATGTTTCGCAGCTATTAGGAAATCTTATTGGTGGTAGTATTGCATTTGGTAGGGTTTTTGGGCAGTACATTCATAATAACAAACATTCCGACAAGAATAGTTACCTGTACTTTTCAACCAATCAGTACTCCTTAGAAATTCAACGTGCGGTATTCATTACTACCAGCAGCACGGCATCGGCAAGCGAATTGGTAATAAATGCGCTAAAACCCCATATGGATGTAGTGTTGGTAGGAAGCAAAACACACGGAAAACCGGTTGGAATGTACACATTCCAGTTTAACGATCCAAGTATCGACTGGGCTATTGTTCCGGTATGTTTCAGCATAAGGAACTCCAACAATGAGGGCGATTACTACGATGGTATTCCCGTAACTGTTGAAGCTGCCGATGATATATTTACACCTTTTGGAGAAGTTACTGAAAGTAGCCTGAATAGTGCACTCAACTACCTTGGACTTGGAACAAAGGCAGTAACAAAAAGTTATGTAACAGCTCAACCAATAACAGGGAAGGGACTATACGAAGAAATTGGCGCTTGGTAACCAACTGAAATCATTGGTATGGAAGGAATCCAATTATGTCTTTGATTTTCTTCTTTATCCTTTAACCCTTAACTTTTAACCTTTATCCTTTAACCTTTATCCTTTAGCCATTACCCTTTAGCCTTTATTTTTAACCTTTAACCTTTAATTTATGCGTATCATACTCGGTATCGATCCCGGAACAAATGTATTGGGTTATGGTATAATTCGGTGTAGCGGTCGAAATAATGCTAAACTGGTTGTGTTAGGTGTTATTGAGCTTTCAAAATACCGCGATCACTACACAAAGCTAAAGGTGATATATGAACGGGTGCAACATCTGGTTGATGAATACAAGCCTAACGAGGTAGCCATTGAGGCTCCCTTTTACGGTAAGAATGTTCAAAGCATGCTAAAGCTTGGACGGGCACAGGGAGTAGCCATGGCTGCTGTTCTTTCGCGCTCAATACCCATATATGAGTACGCTCCGCGTAAAATCAAAATGGCCATTACGGGTGTGGGTAGTGCATCCAAAGAGCAGGTGGCGGCTATGCTTAAAAATATACTTGGCGAAAAAGCTTTTGATAGTGAATACCTTGATGCAACCGATGGTTTAGCAGCCGCGGTTTGTCACTTTTTCCAGGGTGAACAGAACGAAACCGAAAGCAAGGTTTCCAGCTGGGAGGAATTTATTAGAAAAAATCCGGGACGAGTTAAAGACAAATAGTAAAAGACCCCGAAAAAATCGGGGTCTTTTTTTATCTGTACTAAAATTTTATAGTGTTCTACCCGGGTATTGCTTTAGTGCAACCTCCAAGCATTCCATGGCATTGCGGAGATCATCAACATTAAGCACGTAAGCTATACGCACCTCGTTCTTCCCAAGACCTGGGGTTGAGTAAAATCCGGTTGCAGGAGCAAGCATTACCGTTTGGTTTTTATGCTCAAAATGTTCAAGCAGCCACTGTGCAAACTTATCGCTATCGTCAATTGGTAAGCGAACAACTGTGTAGAAAGCACCTTTAGGCTTTGGACAGTAAACACCATCCATCTTGTTTAGCGCCTCTACCATAAAGTTGCGTCGCTTGATGTACTCATCGTAAACCTCCTTGAAATACTCGGCTGGAGTATTAAGGGCTGCTTCGGCAGCAATTTGCCCGAACGATGGGGGCGAAAGACGTGCCTGAGCAAACTTCATGGCAGCAGCAATAACCTCTTTATTGCGGGTAATAAGTGCGCCTATTCGAACTCCGCACATGCTGTAGCGCTTTGAAACCGAATCCATCAGTATAACATTGTTTTCAAGCCCCTTAAGCATCATGGCAGAGTAATGAGTAATGCCATCGTAGCAGAATTCACGGTAAACCTCATCGGAGAAAAGGTAAAGGTCGTGTTTCTTTACAATGGTTGCAAGCTGCTCCAGCTCTTCCCTTGAGTAGAGGTAACCCGTTGGATTATTGGGGTTGCAAATTACAATACCTTTAGTCCTAGGGGTAATAAGCTTCTCAAACTCCTCAACGGGGGGTAGCGCAAAATCGTTCTCTATCCTGGAAACAATTGGTTTAACAACTACGCCTGCCTGAACGGCAAATCCGTTGTAGTTGGCATAGAAAGGTTCAGGTATAATAACCTCATCACCCGGATTCAAACAGGTCATGAAGGCAATGGTAATGGCCTCCGACCCCCCAGTGGTAATAATCATATCGTTGTGGGTGATATCGATGCCTAAACCTTGATAATACTTGGCAAGCCCTCTCCTGTAGCTTTCAATACCTGCCGAATGGCTATACTCAATAACCTTCAAATCAGTACTCTTAACAGCATCGAGTGCTACCTGTGGGGTGGGTATGTCGGGTTGGCCGATGTTTAGATGGTAAACTTTTCGCCCCTTACGTTTTGCTTCCTCTGCATAGGGTACCAGCTTACGAATGGGCGAAGCTGGCATGGCTAATCCTTTTTCCGAAATCTTTGGCATGGTTAACTATTTTTGGTTTTCCTTTTGATAATTATCGCTATGACTTGGTTTAATTTCACCCTTTATGATAAGTAGGATTGGCTCAGGACTTGAATTGGTAAATACCCTGATGCTTTTCCTAAAAGTTCCAGTAATTGAAGTATTGTACTTAACGGTGATTGAACCCTTTTCATTTGGTTTTATGGGCTCCCGGGGCCACTCAGTTGCAGTGCACCCACATGACGCTGCCACATTAGTAAGTATTAATGGTTTTGAACCGTTGTTTGTAAACTCAAATACGCGTTCGCCGTTGGAATTCTGTGGAATTGATCCGTAGTCAATTTCAGTAGTGGTAAACCGGATTGAAGGGTTTGCAGCAGCACTGTCCAAAACATTTTGGGCCCAGCCCCATAATGAGGTTGAGCCCAAAAGTATTGCAAAAAATATTTTTTTCATTGCAAAAGCAATGTTTTTAAAAGGCGTAACTTACTTTACGCTATCCGTTTGCTCAGTTGGCATTGGGAAGTTTGGTAGAGCGCTGGGTTGAGTTTCCTTTACCTTGGACTCAATAACCGATTTTTGTTCAACCTCAGGCTTTGGCATGGTGATGGTTGCCAGAAAGCTAAGTACTACTAGTGCAATGGCCAATGTCCATGTAGCTTTTTCAAGAAAATCGGCAGTGCGGCGTACACCCATTATCTGGTTCGATCCGGCAAAGTTTGATGCCAACCCTCCCCCCTTGGGGTTCTGGGCTAAAACGATAAGTATCAGTAAAATTGATACTATCACTACAAATGTCATTATAAATGTAAACATCGCTTATGGTAATTTATAGTTTAACTATCCTTGTTGTTGCTTTTTAAGCTTTTGAATTTGATCGGCAAAGTAACTACTTTTTTCTGGATATTTCAAACGTAATTTCTCATAAACCGAAATAGCTTTATCAATATACCCCTGGAGGGCATAAATCTCAGCAAGTGTTTCTGTTGCGAGTTCGTCGGGCTCAATAACGGAATTTACGGAGATATCTACAACCTCACCGGTGTCGTAACCCCTTTGCGGAGTTGCAGGACGCGGGATGGTGGGTTGCTCAGCAATAAACTTCTCAATTAAATCAACCGGCTCAATACCTGACTCATTGCCATTTTCAATAAGTTCAAGAATGTCAGTATCATCGGTTTGCAAGGGCTTACTTTCAGTAATAATGGTTTTTGTTGGCTGTTCCCCGCTCTCAAGTAACTCAAGGGTGCTATTGGTGTCGTCAATTTTCTTACGGGGCCGTCCACGCTTTTTGGGTGTTTTTGGCAAAGTTTCGGGAGCGGATTTATCCTCTTCCCTTACCTCTGAAATAGGATTAGCGTTAGCTGCTTCAACCCTATCATCGGCTTGAATGTTTGTGCTGGAGTTTTGAAGATTCGAGATTAGCATTGCAAAATATCGGCGGTCAGGGATAAAAAGGGCATGCTTGGGCAACTCGATTTTGAAATGTTCAGCATTGGAAATGAACATTTGCTGGAGCAATGCTGAACGCGCAGCGTTAAAGTAAGGGTACTTGTTTACCAGCTCAACCAGCTCGTTTGTGTTGATTTGTTCCCGTTTACCACCCTTTTCCAGTAGGCTGAAGAAACTTTGCTTGTCCATGGCTTACCAGTTTGATGCCGCTGCATTAAAAATATCGTCGATTAGCTTTTCAACTATCTCCTGAACCAGCGCCTGCTCCACCTGGGAGAAATTCTGGCTACTACTAAATACAGCGTATTGCGAAAATGTTTTGTCAAAACTTTGTTTTGGGTCAATGGCGTTAACAAATTTCACCTTAACAGCAATGGTTAGCCGGTTTTGAGCAGCTATCTCATCGCCCTGAATAGCCATTGGCGAAACATCATAGGTTACAATCTGGCCGGAAAAGGCAAAATCGCCAAAATCGGCAACCGGTGTTAAACGGGTTTGGGTTAAAAATCTATTTTTTAACTCCTCGGTAATATAGTTGGCCAAGGTTGGATTTACAATGCTTGCAAGGTTCTGGAAGAGCTGAACGCTATATGTTTTAGCCTCGAGGGGTATTGATGCCCCAGTAAAACTATAGCTCACCTTGCAGCTATTCTGCGAGATCAATGTGAATACTAAAATTAGCGGTATAATGAACTTTTTCCTGGACATAATCAAAGGTTAATATTGTACTCCTTAATTTTTCGGTAAAGCGTGCGTTCTGAAATTCCCAACTCCATGGCAGCCCATTTTCGTCGACCATTATGCTTTTCAAGCGCCTTAACTATCAACTCCTTCTCCTTTTCCTCCAACGAGAGGGTTTCCTCCTGAATTTCCTCAGTATCCTGAATATCATTTAAATCCTTAACAAACGACTTTGTTTCCGTACCACGAGCAGGTGCCGATGAGACAATTGGATCAACATGCGTAACGCCTAAATCCTGAAATACCGGCGATGAACGAACGTGCTCAGGCGAAACCACGCCATTGCGCATGAGATCGAACACAAGCTTCTTTAGCTCATTCATGTCGCTGCGCATGTCGTAAAGTATCTTGTAGAGTATTTCCCGCTCTGTGGCAAAGGTTTGCTCATCAACAACACCCTTTTTGTGGTAAAGGGTTGGCAGGCGCGAAGCGTTATAGTCAGGAAGGTAACGTAAAAGCGTTTCGGAATCGATTACCCTTTTCTGCTCAATTATCGAAATTTGCTCCGTTACATTCTTGAGCTGGCGGACATTTCCTGGCCAGTAGTATGAAATTAGAACCTTACGAGCCTCATCGTCGAGTGCAATTGCTGGCATCCGGTACTTTTCAGCAAAATCGGTAGCAAACTTGCGGAAAAGTAAGGGAATATCCTCCTGCCGCTCGCGGAGTGGCGGTATGTATATGGGAACAGTGTTTAATCGGTAGTACAAGTCCTCGCGGAACTTATTTTCGGTAATTGCATCAGCAAGATTTACATTTGTAGCAGCAACCACGCGTACATTGGTTTTTTGAACCTTCGACGAGCCAACCCGAATGAATTCGCCAGTTTCAAGTACCCTTAGTAGGCGAACCTGAGTGGATAGAGGGAGTTCACCTACCTCATCGAGAAAAATAGTGCCGCCATCGGCAACCTCAAAGTAACCCTTGCGGCTATCGGTAGCTCCGGTAAAAGCTCCTTTCTCGTGCCCAAAAAGCTCCGAATCAATTGTCCCTTCGGGAATGGCCCCGCAGTTAACGGCAATGTATGCTCCGTGCTTGCGAGCACTATAGCTGTGAATGATTTGCGGAAACACCTCCTTACCCGTACCGCTCTCACCGGTAATAAGTACCGAAAGGTCAGTAGGTGCAACCTGCCGTGCAATGTCGATGGCTCGATTCAATGCCGGAGAGTTGCCAATTATTCCAAATCGTTGCTTAATGCTTTGAACTTCCATTTCGATTCGTTAACTGACAAAATTACATATTTTTCTTGTGATTTCTGCCACACTGGGCGAGTTTTTGTGTGAAACTTGGTAAAAAACATCTTCAATGTTAAAGAGGGTAGCCCCAGCGCGCTAACTTTTCCTTTGCAACCCATTGTGAAAGGTGTTGATTCGATTGCTTATATCGCAAATCAATCCAATGATGCACATTTCTATCAAATTTATATTTGGGGAAATTAAAATACTTATCGATAGCAAGGGCTAAACTCCTTGAAATACGAAAAATGCCAGGGAAATTCATAAAGTATTGTTTAAACGGGGTATTACCAAGGGTAAACCGATTCAGGAAACGCTGTTTTTGTAAGGCAATGCAGGAATATCGCGTATTAACTCGGTTGAACGTTAGGTCTTTAGGTACATCGAGTTGAAGTGTATTACAAAACAGAGTGATGAACTGATTGGGATTTTCGGCAAAATCCTCATACAGAAAAATGTGAACCTTATCCTTCCCAAAAAGCGAGATGTATAGCTCTATCAGCTTATCGTACTCAAAAAGTTTGGTGCTAAATTGATTATAGCCCATATAGGGCTTTATGAACATCGGCTTAATCCCCAAAAATCGCGAAGGCGAATATGTTCCACCGGCCATAACATAGTGACTGTAAGCCGATTCCAATGCTGTATGCTGATTCCGAATGAGTATTACCACCTGCGAATCGGGGAATGTATCATGAAGCCTCTGCGACATCAACAACACAAACTCCCCATTCCCAAAACCGATATCCAAGCCTCCAACTAAAATTTCATCACATACAATTACTCTTTTGTCGTCCGCTTCAAGGTCTAACCACTTTCTGAAGTGATCGGGTGAGTATGAATAAATATCAGTAAAAACCAATCTGTCAAAAACATCCTTTCTCATTACAGGATACACCCCTGAAACGTTGGGATAAAATTCATTCTGAAACCATTTTGTGGCTGTTTTCGGATACCCTATATGTAGAATTGGCGATTTCATAGATAATATCCATAACCTTCCAGTACCCGCCTATCGAAATACTTTGTAAGCTCACAATTATACTGACTGTAAAAATTTTTAATATACTCTAAATCCTTTTTGGTTAGAAAATCATCCTCGTTCAGGTAGCGTCCGAAAACGGGCATTGGGTTAAGGTACTTTATAACCCCACGACCAACGGTTGTCATACCTGGAATATGGCAAATAAAGCGTTTACGCCCAACCGGTTTTTTGTAGAAATGGTTTACCACCTTAAGCAGCGGCAAACTCAAAAGCCTTAACCCCCTGTTTGTTGGGTTAAAGTCGATTTTATCCCAATCGACCTGCATGCCAAATTGTTGGCAAAAATTTTCCATGAATTCCCTGTTGTTTCTTTTAAAATCCTCATACAGGAAAACCTTCACCTGCTTTTCGCCAAAAAGATTAATGTAATGTTCTATTAACCGACTATAAATCAAATGCTCAAAACTAAAAACCTCACCGGAGTATAGCCATCTTTTAAAACTATATGTACCCCCATTTTTGACATATTGCTGGTATGCCGATGGTATAAGCGATTGCTGACGGCGGATAAATATTATAATAGTTGCATCAGGAACAACTGATTTGATTTTATAGGAAATGCTAAAAGAATAGTACCCATTATGCCAACCGAATGTAATAGGAGTTGTTAAAAATTCTGAACTAAATATGTTAATTTTTTTACTCTTATCGGTAGTTCTGCTAATTTCGTCAATTATTTTTTCCCTTTCAAATAAAAAAATATCATTGGTTAAAAAAAAATTGTTTGTTTTAAAAAGGTTTATGTAATTTGCATTAAATATTTTAGGGAAAAAATGATTTTGTAACCATTTTGTACCAGTTTTCGAATAACCTATATGTACAAAATTGGATGAAAACTGCTTGGTGGTATTGTTGCTGTTATTCATCTTGCTGATATTCAGTTAAATTAAAACTTTGGTAGTAAATTTGATAATTAATTATTTATAATTTGTAAATATAAGACAAAATGAGAAAAGTTTTTGTACTACTGATGAGTATTTTCCTAGTTATTGGAAAAATAGTAGTTGCACAAAATGGATGGGAGTGGGTACATCAATTTATTCAAAATCCTAACCCTAATATCGGAAGTCCAAATTTTGAAATGGATATTTTTGACATAAAAATATCCAAAAATAATAACGTCTATGTAATTGGTAATTATATTTCTAATATTGAAATCCAAGGAAATAGACAAGTGGGTTATCCTGATCAAAATTCAACATACACAGACATTTTTATTGCAAAGTTTAGCAAGGAAGGGACCTTAATTTGGCTTAAAACAGCTGGAAGTTCTTTACATGATTATCCTGATGCAATTGCAATTGATGATAATGAAAATATTTATGTTTCAGGTCGTTTCCAAGGAGTTATAGATTTTGGTGGAGGAAATACTCTTAATTCCAATAATAATGCATTTGATGGTTTTATTACCAAATATAACGGATCTGGCTCAGTAATTTGGGCAAAGAAAGTTGCATATGGAACACTTGCTGAAAGAGTTTCAGCAATTACTATCGGTAAGGATGGTAATCTTTACGTTGCGGGCATGTCGCAAAGTTCATCATTCACTGTGGGCGACGGAACTAATGGTCAAACCTACACCAACGCTGATAGCAACCGCGACCTTTTTACTGCCAGCTTTACCCCTGCAGGCGTTTACCGCTGGTCAAAGCAAATTCCTGGCAACAACAATTCATCGCTATTTAGAGCAATCGCAGTGGATGAAACCAACAACCTTTACGTTGGGGGAGCCTTAAGTGGTACACTTACCATCGATGGAACTCCATACACATCTGCCGGTAGCGGCGATATTATTCTGGTTAAAGCCAGTCCCACCGATGGTTCAGCCATTTGGGTCCGCAAGGGAGGAAGCACATTAGATGACCAGCTTAACAGCATTGCTGTTTACGACAACTTTGCCTACCTGATTGGCTACATTCAGGGAACAGGAACTATTGATAGTACTTCAACCCAACAATCGTCGCAATTCACTACTGCTGGTGGTAACGATATCTTTCTAGCTAAGTATAACCTGGATGGCAGGCTGATTTGGAAGAAGACCATTGGTTCTATCGGTGGAGATGTGGGGTACGGGATAAACGTTTACAACAACATACTGGTGGCAACGGGATACTTTTCGAACTCCATTGACTTTAACCTGAACACCATCACATCGGGAGGAAATAACGACGCCGCATTTTTTGTTTTTGATGTGGAATCGAATGCCGTGCTGGCCAAGTCGGTATCAGGAACTCAAGACGATCGTGGACAAGGAGTCGCTCTTGACACATTGTATAACGTTTACCTTGGGGGATATTTTACATCGCCCACCCTAACAGTTGGAACCAATTCACTCACCAACTCAGGGTCAGGCTATAAAGACATTTTCCTGGCCAAGAACCATAACGATTTTACCGCAGCATTCACCTACAAGAAAAATGTTAGCTGTAATGGCGGCTCCGATGGAGCCCTTACCGTTACCCCACACTTTGGAATCCCTCCCTACTCCTACAGTTGGAAACTTAATGGGAACCCGTACGCGGCAACTGACTCCTCAATTACCAATTTGGCTGC
>Ga0208940_1000874_pt1 | contig 34310 bp, 34 predicted proteins | sample AD_JPNNA6_MetaG_FD_184445 | JGI IMG/M metagenome (GOLD analysis project Ga0208940, IMG submission 184445) | Active sludge microbial communities of municipal wastewater-treating anaerobic digesters from Japan - AD_JPNNA6_MetaG (SPAdes) (version 2) | ecosystem: Engineered > Bioreactor > Anaerobic... | reverse complement strand
TCTATACAGGCTCGAAGCCTATGATGTCGCTTTCGATGTAAGATTGACCGTTGATTAAATATATTAATCATATGTACGAGCTCGAAGCTCATGCGTCCTAACAATCTTTCATCGTACTTAACCAAACAGGTTCAATATAACCGCTTTAGCAGATTTAATCAATACTTTTACCTTAGCATCATATGCGTTAAACCGTAAGAATTTAAATTGACACATATGGAACAATTATTTTCTATCCCCCAAAAAACCGACGGATTATTCGAGCGTTTTTCAAAAAAATTGACATTTTTGATATTTTTATTATACTAACTCTAAGATTTTATTGATCGTTTTTGCATAATAAAAGAAATTTAATTTTTCTTAAAGATCGTTTGCATATTTTAAAATTATTTAAAAAGGTAATAATAAATGAAAATTAATAAAACTTTAGTATTTCGAATGTATGCCGTTCTGATATTTTGGACTACTTTCTTTTTTTTCGCGGTATTTGTTCCAAAAAGATTTCAATACAGATTTTTATTTCCGATATTTTTGAATTTATATCTTTTTGCCGCTAAAATAAAACCGGTATATCTCGGAGGGGCGGACTTGGATTCGTATAGAGGGGTAATATTCGGAATAAATCACAAGAGTTTTGTCGATTCGCAAATGGTAATGTCGCTCCTTAAGAACCCATTCACATTAGTATACCGAAGGGAAGTATTTAAAAGCCCTTTTTTTAGATTTATGGCATGGAAAGTCGGCTTTATCCCTATTGAAAGGAACGAAACCCTTACTTCTAAAAACGCTTTTGACTCTATGATTAATAAACTGGAAAAAGGGGTATCAATATTATATTTTCCTGAAGGAAGACATATTGTTCAGAGCCATATCGGTAAGTTTCAAAAAGGTATAGCAAAACTCGCAAAAGCTAGCGATAAACCGGTTGTCCCGATCGCGCTTTATGGGATTGACGATAAAATAAGGTTTGAGAAAAAACTTATTTGGCGTAAAGTCTATATAAAAGCGGGAGAGCCGATAAAATATTCTCAATACAACGACGACGAACTTTTTACTAACGCTCTAAAAGATAGAATTCAAACGATGTATTTTGAAATGCACGAGAAATATAACCTGATAAATTATTGATTATCTGAGTTTGTTTATAAGATATTCCAAAATAAATTTTAAATCTCGGTATTGTCTTCGATAACGGAGTTTTTAGGAATGATAATTATTCCTTCTCTGATATAATAATTTTTACCGTCAAAATTGTCGATTTTTTTTGAGTTTAACAGTTTACAATTTTTACCTATTCTGGCATTTTTATCTATAATTGCATTTTTAACGATAGTATTTTCCCCTATGCCTATATTGACGATATTATGCAACTTGTTATATTTAAAACCTTCGTCGGACTCATAGTAATCCGCCCCCATTACGTAAGAATCTTCTATAACGGTCTTATTTCTCAATATACTTCTGATACCAATTATAGATTTTTTTATCGACGAATTTTCTATATAACTTCCGTCGGAAATCAGAGCTTCATTTACAGAACAATTTAATATATTTGAAGCGGGGAGATACCGCGCGTTTGTGTAGATAGGAGGATCGTAAAAATTAAAATGCGCGTTGGCGCAGGCGATGTCTAAATTTGCCTTTAAAAATGATTTGATAGTTCCGACGTCTTCCCAATATCCATTAAATAAAAAACCTCCGACTTTTTGGTGTTTAATTGCATAAGGAATTATCTCTTTTCCAAAATCTTTAAAATCGGTATTTAATAAATCCAAAAGAACTTCAATGTTAAAAAGATATATGCCCATAGAAGCGAGATACTCTTTATTATCTTCTATATCGGGGAACTTTTCTTTTATAAAATTCTTTGAATTAAGACCGTCGTATTTTGTTACGTCCTTCGGTTTTTCTACAAAGTCTACTATTAGATTATCTTGAAGTTTTATTATGCCAAATCCCTCCGTTTCTTCTTTTGTAACGGGAAGAACCGGTATAGAGCAAGCGGCGCCGATCTTTTCATGATGCTCGAAAAGTTCTTTAAAATTCATCTTGTATATCTGATCGCCGCTAAGTATAAGAACGCGTTTGATATTATAAAAAGCTAATATGTGCTTGAGGTTTTTCCTTACCGCGTCGGCGGTGCCTTGATACCAATCTCTGTTCTCCATAGATTGTTCCGCCGCTAATATATCTACAAATCCTTTGTGAAAACTATCAAATCTATACGCCTGATTTATATGCTTGTTTAAGGAAGCCGAATTAAATTGAGTTAAAATAAAAATCCGGTTGATTTCAGAATTGATACAATTACTTATCGGAATGTCGATGAGACGGTATTTTCCTCCTATCGGGACGGCGGGCTTTGATCTGTCTTTTGTTAGAGGAAATAGCCGGGTTCCCTGACCGCCGCCTAAAATTAAAGTTATAGTATCTTTCATAGAAGTCTCCGTAATCTAAAATATTTTAAAAAATTGCAAACAATCTTCCATTGAATTATAAACCATTTATAAAACAATTCAAATTAATTTTATTAAATTTAAAATTGATAATTATTTTTTATTTTGATATATGTAACAAGTCGTAAAACAATCGGAAAATCAAATGAAAATTGATAAAAAAAAGACTATGTACGTTTCGGCGGGAAGAATAAAGGGGCGGAAAATTCTTCGTCCGCCGGGAGAAATTCGTCCGATAACTTCTAAAGTCAAACAGGCGCTTTTTAATATTATCGGAGATTGCAGCGGAATGAAAACGCTCGACCTTTTTGGAGGCTCCGGCTCTATAACTCTTGAAGCGTATTCCAGAGGGGCGGAAGAGTGCGTTATCGTTGAAGCGGACGTATCCAAGAAAAATGTTATTCTTGAGAATCTAAAAAACGCCGGCTTTCAAAAATGCAAAGTTGTTATATCGGACGCGTTGAGATATTGTAAAAACTGCTCCGAACAATACGATTTTATTATGTTAGATCCCCCTTTTGTATGGGATAAGAAAGAGGAGTTATTAGAACTTATCGGCGATAGAAATATGCTCTCAGACGACGGGATATTGGTTCTGCATGTTTTTAAAAAAGAAGAGATAAGCCCTAAAATCGGCAAGTTTGTCCGATACGATCAAAGAACTTACGGCTCAAATACTCTTATGTTTTATAAGAATGAGTCAAACTTAAAATAGCTTTATGGTAACAGTCGTTTTGGTAGAACCGAAAGGGGAGGAGAATATTGGCGCCGTTTGTAGAGTTATGGCGAATTTCGGCGTAAAATCTTTGGCGTTAGTAAGTCCCAGATGTCAATATCTTTCGGATAATGTAAAAAAATATTCTCTTAAAGCGTTTTCGGTCGTCGAAAAAGCGAAAATATACGGCTCGCTTGAGAGCGCGTTAGCGGAATCTCAAATCTCTATAGCCTTGTCGAGAAGAACGGGCGCGAGGAGAAGGCGGGATCTGATTTTACGCGAACTGCCCGAATATTTATCCGATTACAACCGCGCCGGAGTTTCGTTGGTTTTTGGGAGAGAAGAGGGCGGTTTGACTAACGACGAGGCTAATCTCTGCAGTCAGATATGCTCCGTCGCGACTTCGGACGATTTCCCTTCGCTGAATTTGTCTCATGCGGTTGCGCTGACTTTGTATGAACTAAATCGGGAAATTTCAAAAAAAGCCCTTTTTAAACCTGCGGCAAAAGAGGAATTCAACGGTATGATTGAACAAATTTTTCTTACGCTCGATAATTTACGGTTTTTTACCAATCAATCGCCTCAGATAATACAAAATTTCATCAAAAAAATATTATCCAGAGCAAAGCTTGATAGCCAAGAAACTGAAGTAATAAAAAATATTTTTAAAAGCGTCAAAGGCTTATCGGAAAAGCGATAAAAAAATTAATCGTCTCTATTTTTAACGACGCTCAAAATCTTTTTCATCTCGTACCGCCTCCTGATTATGTATAAAGCCGTAATAATTACCATAAAAATCGACACGTTAGTAAAAATCTCGCCGATATAGCTGTAAATCGATCTCTTCTCGTATAACGGAACTTCGGCTTTCACCACTTCCGCCGTCGCCATAGACCCCTTTGCTATAATTTTACCGGTAAAATCGCTTGCCGTAGTAAGTCCCGTCGCGGTGCATCTGAAAAAAGACCTTCTATTTTCGATCGCTCTGAGCCGTCCCAATACCGAGTGATGCAGAGGTCCCAATCCGTTTCCAAACCAGCTGTCGTTTGTAAGATTTATCAATAGATTTGACCCTTCCGCGCATTTTTTTCTTATCAGATCGGGAAATATCTCTTCAAAACAGATATTAATGGACGCTTTAACATTTTTGATGGTAAATATTGAGGAGGTCTTGCCCGGGCTTGAATTTTTGGATAACGGGGTCAACTTTCTAAGAAAGGGGAAAGTTTTTTCCATCGGGATATATTCGCCGAACATCAACAATCTTTCCTTGTCGTATTGAGCCGTTTTTTTTCTGTTTTCTATCAATAAAGCGGAATTTGTAATGTTTGATTCGTCGAGCCATACTACTATCCCGAGTATTAGCGGAGGATAATTATCGGTAATAACTTTTCTCAAAAAATCGTCCCTTCCATGGTACGCTCTGTTGAAAATACTTTCAGGCCATATAATCAGGTCTACCGTTTCGTCCCCTTTAGACGCCGATTTGGTAAGTTCGTTATATCGTTCGACGTTGGTTTTAAAATAATTTTCGTCGAGCTTTTGTTTGCCCGTAACGTTGCCCTGTATCATCGCCCCTACTACCGTGTCGCATTTGGGTATTTGCTTATTCAGATAAGCCAGCCTAAACGAGCCGTAAACAAGAGAAATGACAAACGGGATTAAAAATAAAAAATGCGCAATTTTAACTCTATTTTTGTTTAGAATTTTATCGATTAAGTTAAACAATCCCAAATTCAAAAGCATAATAGTAATAATAAGCCCGGTCATTCCCGTTATATCGATATTCTGGACAAAAATATTAAATCCTATCTGACTATCCGCTATGCTGTGCTTAAAAATTTTGATATAAAGCGAATCGACTAAAACAAAAACAAACGGGAGAGAGTAAAATAAAACGTTTTTATTAAAACTGTAAAATTTTTTATAAATAAAGGCGATTATCGGATATTGTAATCCGTAATAAACGGATAAAACGGCGGGAAGCGCTACAGCTAAAACTACCGGCAACTTACCGGATTCTTTAAAAGTAACGTAGAGCCAATAAAAATTCATAATGTAAGCGACGGATCCGAATAATATCGATTCTATTATATAACGCCGTCTGTTGATAACGATAAATATAAAGGGTATAAGCCCAAAGTATCTGATAAAAAAAAAGTCCGGATATTGACCTATCCCCCAAATTATTCCCGAAATAATAATTATAAAATAAAACAAAGAATTTGTAAGAAAATTTTTATTGAAGAAATTTTTAATGTTTTCCATATTTTTATACTATATTATTTTTTTATTTAAAACAAGACTAATTATTGTTTCCGAGATTTTATCTAAAGGTTTTACAATTTGGATATTTTGTTTTTCTATAGCGACCTTCGGCATGCCAAATACAACCGAAGAGCTCTGATCTTGAGCTATAGTTACGCCGCCGGATTTTAGGATTTTACCAATCTGAACGGCGCCGTCCTTTCCCATTCCGGTCATAATGCAACCGATGGAAGAGCCTCCGTACGTTTCGGCGACGGACTCGAATAAAACGTCGGCCGACGGTCTGTGTCCGTTAACCGGATCCGACTCGTCAAGTTCTATAACGTTTGCCAGCGGTTTTTTCTTGACCTTTACGTGTTTATTCCCCGGGGCGATCAAAACCCTTCCTTGTTTTAAGATATCGCCGTCGCTCGCCTCCTTTACCGGTAATTTGCAAATCTTATCTAAACTGTTGGCGAACTCAAGCGTAAATCCCTGCGGCATATGTTGCACGACGACGATAGGAATAGGGAAATCTTCCGGAAACTTTGGTAAAACCTCTCTCAAAGCGTTGGGACCGCCGGTCGATATTCCGATGGAGACTATCTCTATGTTGGGAACGGATGCTATCGGTTGCAGATATTTATTAACGTCAAGCTCCGGCATCGAACCCAGATCAAATTTTATTCTTTGAATAACGGAAGGTATCTCCGGCTCGCTGACTTGGCTGATTTTTTCGTAATATGAATTTGGTTTCGCCAAAGCCAGCGTCATTTCAATTAATTGAGCGCCCATATCGGCGAGATTAACCCCCGGTTCCGACGGTTTTAAAATAAAGTCCGACGCGCCTAACTCCAACGCTTCTAAGGTAATTTTAGCGCCTTTTTTGGCAAGCGCGGAGAGGATAATAACCGGAGAGTTTATTCCCAGCCTCTCTTTTTCTCTTAGAAACTCTATACCGTTCATTTCAGGCATTTCAAGATCGAGTATGATAATATCCGGCTTTAGTTTGCTAATTTTGTTTAGCGCAAATCTTCCGTTCATAGCCGTTCCGACCACCTCAATACTTTCGGATTTGCTCAGTTCCCTTGTAACCAAATTCCTTATAAGAGCGGAGTCGTCTACTATCATAGCTTTTATTGTCTGGCTCAATTTTTATCCTTATTTTTTCATATATAAACACGCTTCGCCTAATTTAACGAAAGAAAACTTTGTATTCATCCCAAAAAGAGACTCCGAATGTCCTATAAACAGATAAGAATTGGGATTCATCGATTCATAAATTCTGTTTATTACTTCCATTTGAGCTTTAGAGTCAAAATAAATTATAACGTTTCTACAAAATACTACGTCAAAATTTCTTAATCCCGAATCATATTTTAGATTGTGATAGTCAAACGTTACGATCTTCCTAATATCGTCTATAATATGATATCCGCCGCCGGTTTTAACGAAATATTTATTCAGATACGCCGGCGGAATTCCGGCGATTTTGTTATCCGGATAGAAGCCCTCTTTCGCCTTCATCAACACGTTAAAAGAGATATCGCTCGCTATTATTTCAATTCGCCAGGAACGGTCAAGTTTTTCTTTCAACGACATAGCTATCGAATACGGCTCCTCTCCCGTAGAACACCCCGCGCTCCAGACCTTGATAACTTTCTCGTCTTTCGACGCCATAAGTTGATTGATTACCTCGTTTTCAAGCGCGTGAAATTGCACCGCGTTTCTGAAAAAACTTGTAAGGTTGGTCGTAACGGCGTCGAGTAAAACTTTTAATTCTTGGGGCTGAGATATCAAAATATTATAGTACTCCCCAAGAGTGTTAAGGTTGGACTTTTTTAGCCTGTCTTTGAGGCGGCTTTCCAGAATAGGCCTATTAACCTCGGTAAAATGAATTCCCGAAGAATCGTATATTAAGTCTCTGAATTTTTTAAAATCTGCGTTTTCTAATTTTTCAAACATAAAAAAACCTTGAATTATCTGCAAATTAGTATATAATATTTATAATGGAATTTGTAAACACAATTCTATAAATTTTTTAATATTTTTAAAGCGACGGGAAAAGAGAGGGATATGTTGGAGTTAAAGTATGAAGAACTTCTAAGAAATTCGATAGTAGACAACAAAATAAAAGCCGCTCATTTGAGGCATATACCGAAATTGAAGACTTGCGATAATTGGGGGCAAACGGAATTCATCGGAAGGGTTAATTTTAAATTTAAATTTACCGAAATGGACGGCGGTTTGATCAAATTTAACGGCAGAATATATTATATTAACAATAGACAGATACAGTCTCTTATGAATTATGTGAAGTGGAATAATTTGAACAACGTAATATCGGTCATAGAGTAAATAATATTAAAAATTTTTGTAATATTTTAGTATTTAGTTGTGAAATTTTAATAAAACATATATATTATTAGAAAGATTAAGGGCGGTATATGAAAAAAATAAAACTATTAATTTGCGTAATTGTCGCGGCTTCGGTTGTTTCCTGTTCGTCGATTGTCGGCAATCTTACCGAAGGATTGACGAAGTCTCTTTATAAACAGAAAGATATAGAACTGATCGAGGATGGAGCGCCGGCGTTTTTGTTGCTAATCGAGTCTTTTATAGAGAATTCTCCAAACGATAGGAATCAATTAGTTACCGGTATCCAGACTTTCTCCGCTTACTCTTCGGCTTTTGTAGACGATAAGGAGAGGAAAAAGATTTTTTCGGATAAAACTAAAGGGTGGGCTCTAGATCTGCTTAGGACTTATCCTCTGTTTGACAACTATGAGAATATAGGGGATAGAGATGCGAAAGACGCCGCTTTTAAGAAGTTTTTATCCGGTTTGAAGAAGGGCGACGTCAAATACGTTTTTTGGGCGGCAAACGCATGGATAATGTGGATTATCGACAATCTTGATTCGATGGACGCTTTTTTGGAGCTTCCCGTCGCAAAAGAGATAGTAACGCGCATAAAGGAGATCGACGGCGATTTTTATTACGGAGCTCCGCATCTCTTTGACGGAGTATATTACAGCGCCTTTCCCGAAAATTTTGGGGGCAATTTAAAAAAAGCCAAAGAAGAATTTGACGTAGCTTTAAAACTATCCGGCGATGAGTTTTTAACCACTAAGTTGTTTTACGCGACTTTTTATTTAACGGCTATAGGGGATAAAGAGGGGTTTGAAAAAGTTTTAAACGAAATTATAGATATGGATATAGAGAAATATCCCGATACAAGACTTTTAAACATTGTGTCAAAAAGTCAAGCGGAAAAAATGATAGAAAAAGTTGATGAAATGTTTATAAATTTGGAATAATAATTATTTAAGGAGTAAGCGTGGTAAAAAGGATTTTTACATTTTTATTTGTTTTGGTATTAACCGTTGGGGTATCTTCGGCAAAATATAACTATTTATTAGCGACGGACGCTCCCGCCGGAAGTTTGTGGGTCAAATTCATAGAAGAGATTAATGTAAAGCTTCAAAAGAAGTATAACGGCGAGGTGGAGATAAAAGTTTACGCCGGCGGGACGATGAGAGATCAGAGTTCCGTAATAAAAAAAATTAAAATCGGTCAACTCTCCGGAGCGGGGCTCAGCAGCGGCGGCGCTCAATTGATCTATAAAGATTTTGGCGTGTTAGGTTTTCCGACTCTTTTTCGATCTTACGACGAGTACGACTATATAGTTAGTACGATGGGCGATTTCTTTGAAAACGAATTTGAAAAAAACGGATTTGTTTTATTGGGCTGGACGGAAGTCGGGTTTATATACGTTTTTTCTAAAAAACCCGTAGCGTCGATAGAGGATTTAAAAAACGGGAAGCCTTGTTTGATGGAAGGGGATATAATTAGCGAGGCGCTATATAAAGAGGCGGGAATAAAGCCGGTTCAGACCAAGATGTCGGATATACTGACCGATTTGAATACCGGAAGAGTTGAGACGGTGTTTAACTCGACTTACGGCTTATTAGCTACGCAGTGGTTTCCAAAGGTTTCGTATATGGCGGATTTTCCAATTACGTTTATGATAGGGGCTATAGTCGTAGACAAGAAGTTGTTTTACTCTATGCCTAAAGAGTATCAAGATACTATGAAAAGTTTATTTAACGAATATATGAGTAAGTTGACAAAAAAAGTCAGACAGGATAACGAATCTGCAAGAGACGCGCTGACTAAAAAAGCCGGTATTAAAGTACTGCCGGTTAAGGACGATCAGAAGAAAATATTTTACGATTCATGCGAAAGGGCTTCGGCGCAGTTGACTAAGGGAGAATTTTCGGCAGAGCTCTACACAAAGATAAAAACGACTCTTGAAGAGTATCGGAAGAGAAGGTAGCTTTATGGTTGTTTTTTTGAAAAAATTCGTCGGCGTCTTTAGAAAAATAGAAGAGGGACTTTTAGTCTCTCTCTTTTCTATTATGGTTTTGGTAGCGACGTCGCAGATATTTTTGTCGTTTTTTTCGAGGGGAGTTATATGGTTTGATTCGTTATTGAAATATTTAGTTTTGTGGATAGCTATGCTCGCTTCGAGTATAGCGACTTACAGTAACAAACATATAAAAATAGACTTGATAGGAAGGTTTGCAAAGGGGAGATTGAAGTCAATCGTAAATTTGACGACAAATTTATTTTCAGCTATTGTTTGTACCGTTATTACAATCGTTTCCATTGTATATATTGCTGAAATCGAATACGGTTCGACCGATCCGTCCCCTTTTCTTGGGATTGATAAATGGATACTGCTGATTATTCTACCGGTCGGATTTGGATTGATGAGCGTCAAATTTACCGTTTTTTCTATTCTATCGGTCTACTTTACGGTTACAAATAGAGACGTAGAGCGAATGTATTCAACCGAAAAAGAAACTATACATAAGGAATATTAATGTCTGTAATCTTAATAATTATCTGTTTCATAGCAATAATCGGCGCCCCGCTGTTTTCCGTCATAGGGGGTATATCCTTAGTAAATTTTCTTGGAATCGGTAAAATTTTAGTAGTTCCTCAGGAGATGGCCGGTATTACTAATACGGCGCTGCTGCATAGTATCCCGCTTTTTACGTTTGCCGGTTATATTTTAGCGAAATCTAACGCGTCTAAAAGGTTGGTTAGACTTTCAGGGGCGGCTTTCGGTTGGATGCCCGGCGGTTTGGCGATAGTAACGCTTATAGCGTGCGCTATATTTACCGCATTCACTGGCGCTTCCAGCGTAACAATTGTGGCTTTGGGAGGACTGCTTATTCCGGCGTTGTTATCCGATAAATACGACGAACGTTTTTCTTTGGGATTGGTTACGGCGTCGGGAAGCGTCGGTTTGTTATTTCCGCCAAGTTTGGTCATAATTCTCTATGGAGTTATAGCCTCTACAAGTATAGAGAGTCTTTACGTCGCCGGAGCAATTCCCGGTATTATTATTATTTTAACAATCGCCGTTTATGCGATATTTAAAAGGCGTTCGTTTAAAACCGAAAACAAATTTTCGATGAAAGAGGTGGGGGCGGCGCTATGGGATATCAAATGGGAATTGCCTCTGCCCATACTGCTTTTTGGGGGAATATTTTCCGGGAAAATGGCGATATCGGATTCGGCCGCGTTTACCGTTTTATACGTTCTTGTTGCGGAGATATTTTTAACGAAAGACGTCAAGATAAAAGATCTTCCAAATATTGTAAAAGAGAGCATGGAGCTTGTCGGGGCGATATTAGTTATACTTACCGTATCGCTCGCGGCGACAAACTATATTATATACAAAGAGATTCCCAATATGTTGTTTGATATGACAAAAGGGATAATAATAAATAAATTTATGTTTCTGCTCGCTTTGAATATATTTCTGATAATTGTCGGTTGTATAATGGACATCTTTTCGGCTCTCATGGTTATAGTGCCTCTGATTTTACCCTTAGCGGAGGCTTACAACGTAGATAGCGTTCATTTGGGGATAATTTTTTTAGCGAATCTTGAGATCGGTTATCTAACGCCTCCCGTCGGTATGAATTTATTCATCTCAAGCATAAGATTTAACAAATCGATAGTAGAGATATACAAAGCTTCCGTACCGTTTATTTTACTTTCGCTGTTATCGCTTGGTTTGATAACATACGTTCCATGGTTTAGTACATGGTTTATGGATAAAACTTCGATCGTAGGGAAGTGGGAATACGAGTACGGCGACGGGATAATCGATAGTCTTACGATAAAGAGCGGCGGCAAATATTTTAGAGCTAAAGGGGATATGATGGAGATAATATTTGCCGAACCAATCGCGAAAAATTATAAAATTTCAAAAGATTCCATAACTTTTTTGGCAGAAGAAGAAACCTATAAATACGAGATATTCAATAGAGGGAAGAGATTAAAACTAACGGATATAAACGGCGCGGAACGGTTTTATCAAAACAAGATGGAGATAGAGATTCCCGCAAAAACCGGATTCTTTATTTCGGGATGGATAGACGAACTAAACGACGTCAAAGCGGAATTCTATCTCAACGGGATGGGTCATTGGATTGAAAAAGGCGAAGAAAAAAGTTTTAGATATGAAGTTAATCAAGGTAAATTGTCGATAATAACGATGGACGATGAAATAGAAAAAAAAGAAATATATAAATATAAAATTTCGAAGCTTAAAGATTCGTTTATTTTGTACGGCAATAATAAGAAATTTAATTTTAATATTTCTGAAGAAATTTCTGATTTGTAAGTAAAAGGCTATATTAATTTCAAAGGAAATTTGATGATAGCGGTCGGTCGGTCGTATAAGATATTAATAGTTTCTTCCAACTTTGATAGATCTGAAAAGATTAAGCGGTTATTGGCAAATAAGCCTTTTATATTAATCTATGCAAAAGATGAAGACGAAGCCGTAAACGCGCTTGTTAACGATAATAAAATTTTCTACATTATCATTGATTATGATTCTTCAGACTACAATTCGTTAGCTCTCTTAAAAAAGATAAAAAAGAGAAATTTCAAAGGGGGCGTTCTACTGCTTATTGAAAATTTTAACGACAAAATAAGAAAAAAAATAAAATTTTTTGAATCGTTGAGCGTTACTTCTTTAGATAGAGAAAAAGACGGGATTGCGTATATATTAGACAATTATATACGCTCTTTTAGGAAAACAAAGATTAATATCGAAGTATCAAGATTTGTTAAGTTTGAGAAAAAATTGTACGTTATACCTAATTCGTTGAAGTATATGAAGCCGATATCGGAGCACCTTACCAGAGATTTAGTTCAGGTCGGCATAGTCGATAAAAATTTTCTCTTTAACGTAAAATTTGGTATCCAAGAGATGATAATTAATGCGATAGAACACGGTAATCTTGAGATAACTTACGAGCAAAAAAGCGAAATGTTGAGAAACGGTTTGGATCTTAACGAAATTATAAAAAAATATTCGGCTCTTCCGAAATTTAAAAATAGAAAAGTTTATATAAAATATCTTCTGACAAAAAAAAGAGCTCTATATATAATCAAAGATCAAGGAAACGGCTTTAATTGGAGGGAAACTCCCGATTGCTCAAAAAGCGAGAACCATTTATTGGAACACGGCAGAGGCATAATGATGACGAAGAATTATTTTGACGAAGTCAGGTATAACGATAAGGGCAACGAAGTAACGCTTGTCTTAAATAAAAAGCTAATAGAGTAGAGTTTGAGAAATATTAACAAAATAAGATTTAATTAATTTAAGATTGTTTTTTGAGTTTTTAATATTATCGCTTTTGTCAAATATAATAAAAACTCCGGACAACTCCATCTTTGCGAATACCGGAAATATTATCAGTAATTTGGTATCGGATATGTCTTTTTCTGAGAATCGTTCGGAGAAAATCTTTTGTTTGAGCCCTTTTTCGCTAAAAGCGATAACTCTACGTTCTTTTTTGAGTATAGATATAAAATTGCCGGACTCTTTAAATTTGATTTTGTCGATACGAGAATCGTCGATTCCTTGATACGACATAGGCGAAAAAAGGACGTCGATTTTTTGCAAAAACGCCCAATTTTTTAAGTTAATATCGTTAAGAAAGTCGGCAATTTCTTTTATATTTTCCGGCATAAATTCATAATTAACGATATGATCGATAGTAAATTGTTTGTACTCCTCAAGATCGATTTTTTCGCCTATAACAAATTTTCCAGATTCGGAGTTTTCGATTTTAGCAATATCTTCTCCGCTCTCTTGAGCTAGTTTAATAGACTCGACTAATTTTTGCGCGTAATCGTCGTTGACCGGTTGGTTTGAAATATCGCCGGTTTTTAAAGATTCTATAATTGATTCGGGATCTTTTTTTCTGAAATGAAGAATCTTATTGTAAAAAGCGCTGGAAATTTTTAGAAAGACAATGGATAAAAAGGAGATAAAACCAAGTTTGCCGCCGACGCCGATAAAGACGTTTTTTGTTAAGATAAAGAAAATGCCCGATATAAGCCCCGAGAGGAAAAATTGCCTCTTAAACATCAAGACATAATAAGAACTCATACCGATAAAGGCTCCCGTGTACCAAGCGAGTCCGTAATCGTATCCGTATATAGGAATTTTTGTAATAATTAATCCGCCTATTATACCCGTTGTCGCTACGGTAAAAACTTTATAGTTATCGTTCAACGACGACACCGTGTTTTTTATCTCCATAGAAATTAACGAAGCGGCTATTGCGGAGACAATTGTTAACAAAAACCAAAGGTCGGAAAAAGACGTGGGTTTCGCGCTTGAAAATATTTCTATTCCGGCGTTTAATTTTAGCAATTTGCCAATGAAGAAATATATTAAAACCGATATAAAAGCGATTGTTCCGAGTCTCCCTCCGTAGCCGTCGAAAGAGAGTTTGGGAAATTTATGAGAGAGTATTTCGCTAAGCATATACATAACGCTTGTAATGGTCGACAAAGTAACCGTATATAAAAGAAAATCAAGAGACCAATTTGACGCGCCGCTATTCATGGTTATTATTTCAAAACTGGTCATTCCGGCAAAAGAACCGCAAAAAGTCGCCCAAGAGTAGTGATTTTCGTCTTTAATAATTATAGTAAAAAAAGCGGCAATTATGCTTACCAGAGAAGAGGCGACTATAGAGTTCATATCAAGAACTACGCAGTAAATAGTCGCGAAACTCCCAATAAAACAAAATAAAAAATAGAAGAATAGTTTCTCTAAAACAGACTGCCGTCGATTTGAATCCATAATCGTACATATTACCAAAGTTAACAAAAAATATAAAGTTATTTTCTTAAATAATTGTAAATATTACTTATATTTGTAAAAAACAATTGAAAAAAAAAGATATAAAATATATATATAGCGTAAGGAAATCCGAAATGATAACAATTAGACAATACCTTGCGACAGACAGATATGTATTTGAACAACTCGTAAGATATTATTACGAAGAGAATAAAATAACTCCCCCGTCTCAAGATATGGTTTTGTCTACTATCGGCTTTTATATCGCTTTTCCTCAATGCGGTTCTATATATATTTTTGAATTTGAAAATGAAATTGTGGGGTATTCGATAGTGTCAAACGTCTGGAGCAACAGATACGGAAAACTAAGTTACCTAATCGACGAATTTTACGTCTTAAAGGAGTATAGAAGGCGTAAAATTGAGATTAATCATATAGAGTATCTTATTAAACAAGAGGGCGTTTACGGAATAGGAATAAGAGCCGAAAAAAACAGATCCATTTCAAAAACAATTTTAAAATTATTAAAATTTTACGAGGATAAAGATAAATTATATACAAGGGTATTGATACATTAAAGGATAAAACATGAATTTAAATAAAATAATTGAGAAACAACTCGATTGGGTCGTAAAAGAGACGGATTATAATATCGGAGCAAAATATAGAGGAAAAGTTCGGGACGTCTACGATCTCGGAGATAAATTACTTATCATTACTACGGATCGTATATCCGCTTTCGACGTAGTTTTGACGACAATTCCTTTTAAAGGAGAAATATTGAACAATTTATCATATTTTTGGTTTGAGAAAACAAAAGATATAATAGATAACCATATTATAGAGCTTATACATCCAAACGCCGTTTTGGTTAAAAAATGTAGGATATTGCCTATCGAAATAATCGTACGGGGATATCTGACCGGCGGCGGATATAGAGAATATACCGAAAGGGGCGAAATAAGCGGTTTAAAATTGCCAAAGGGGCTGAAAAAGAACGTTAAATTTGACAAGCCTATCTTAACTCCAACGACAAAGGCGAGCGAGGGACACGATATTCCGATAAGCGTTGAGGAGATAATTAAGCAAAATATTATTCCAAAAGACCTTATGGAAAAGATTGAGGTTACGGCTATTAAATTATTTGAAAAGGGGCAAGAGATAGTAAATAAAAACAACCTTATTTTGGTTGATACAAAATATGAATTTGGTTTGTCGGATAACGGCGAACTTATTATAGCGGACGAAATACATACCGCAGACTCTTCCAGATATTGGTATCTGGATAGTTATAGCTCTTTGTTTGACGAAGGCAAAGAGCAGAAGTCGTTGGATAAGGAGTATCTCAGGCAATGGCTAATGGACAATAATTTTAAGGGGGAAGGAACTCCGCCGGTTATTCCGTTAGAAATTAAAACTGAGGTAATAAAGCGTTACATAACGGCGTATAACTGCATTACGGGATCAAATTACTCTTTAGAGAATAAAGATTCTATGAAATTGCTTGATCAAGCCGTACTTAAACTTAAGGATCGCAATAATATTAAATAATTTATTTTATATTCTTCAAAAAAAATAACAGGTTCGGCATATGAAAAAACTAAACATTGCTTATTTCTTGGATAATTTTTATCCGCAGATCAACGGAGTAGTAACCTCGTCGATAAACACTTGCGCGGAAATGTTTAGAAGAGGGCATAAAATATTAGCCGTCGCTCCAAAACCGTTTGATTTAAAGAACTACCCCGAAGATTATTTTCCTTACGATATTATTTTTCAGGACGGTTTTCCGGCGTATTTTTATCCCGATTTTAAATTTACTTACACTTTTGACAATAAAATTTATAAAAAACTGAAAGAATTTAAACCGGACTTGATTCATTTTCACGCGCCGTTTACTTTGGGATATCAGGCGATTCGTATTGCGAAGAGATTAAAAGCGCCCGTAGTCGGCACCTTTCATACCTTTTTTGCCGAGCCGGAATATCTCAAACTAATCGGTATGGAGAATAATAAGTTTTTACAGAGCTTCGGTTGGTTTTATTCCAACAACTTTTTTAACAGATGCGATATAGTCGTAAGCCCCGGAAAAGCGACCGCCGAGATACTAAAAAAGAACAAACTTAAAACGCCGATTCAAGTCATATCAAACGGCGTGGAATGTGTGAAATATCAAAATTTTAATTATACGTACAAATTACCTTTCAGTTATAATGAAGAATTTGACTACGTTTTATATATCGGAAGAATTTCGCAGGAAAAAGACATCGATGTTTTACTTGATTCTTTAGCGATACTTCTTAAGAAAAAGAAGAATACCGTTTTAGTAGTTGTGGGAGGCGGACCTTCTATAGACGATTTGAAGAAGCGAGCCGTCGAACTTGGTATCTCGAATAACGTTATATTTACCGGAATGTTGCCAAATAAAGACCTATTAGAATCCGGGCTACTAAAAAAAGTAAAGCTTTTCGTTACGGCGAGTACTTCGGAAAATCAGCCGATGACGATATTGGAATCCATAATGTTCGGACTCCCGATTGTCGGAGTAGACGCTAAAGGGGTGCCGGAGCTTATCGAAGACAACGGATTTATCGTTAAACCAAAAGACCCCGAGGCGCTTGCCGAAAAAATGTACGAAATATTATCAAACGATAATTTGAGAGAAACCTTTTCCAAACGCTCGTTGGAATTATCCGAGAAATACGACATTAGAAATACTTCCGACGCTATGGAAAAAATGTATATGAATTTGCTTGGATAAATTTATGACTATTTAAAGAAGTTTCGTTTGTTATTTTATATCCTTAAATTCAATTAATTTTTACGCCCCGTCGGTTTTCACGTAGAGTGGACGTATTTGGGATAATTTTCGATTATGAGCGCGTATAATAGTTGTTTTTTGGCGGTCATATTTAACAGTTGTGTCATTTTACCCAAAAAGTCGTTTTTCAACTTATCAATCCTTAATTTCTTACCAACAATCTCAAGAAATCCTTCTAGCCCGTATTTCACGACGCCGTTATAGAAAAACAGTATAATATCGCGAACCGTCGAAGCCATACCGAATTCGTTATACAAAGAATGCCATCTTTTAATTCGAAGATAATCCGATTCGCTGATTCTAAGGTATTTATCCAACCTTTTATCGTCTGTATTATCTATAACGGCGTATTCAGAGCGATGATTTCCGATTATTTTCTTCATTTTTGAGATTTTTTTGTCAATAAGGCGAAACATAGTTTCAAATAACTCGCTGAACGTATTAATTTTGAACTCCTTTAGTAGAAAATCTATGACGTTATTATTCATAGACTCTGACACGATAAAGTGAAATAAATGTTTTTTGTTTTTCATAAAGTTTTCTCCTTTTTTTCTTTTATATATATAACAACTAAAAAGAGAAAACGCTTTACAAAAATTTGGATATTTTTTAAATAAATGACAAATAATTTACTAATAAAAAAAATTGACACATATGCGTCATTCTAAGGAACTTTAACCCTCGATTTCGCGTCCCGCGCGTAGTCGAGGGAAAATCGAAGGTTAAACATGACGCAACGCATATGCGTCGAATTTTCTTTTGCCCAAAAAACCGACGGGCGGGCGTTTAATTTTCCAATACGGCTTTTATTCTTCTAACGCCCGCCGAAGAGGATTGTTCTTTAACGATTTTAAATTTACCAAGCGTTCCCGCATTGTCAACGTGAGGACCGCCGCAGACTTCTTTTGAAAAGTCGCCGATTGTGTAAACCTTTACTTGGCTCTCGTATTTTTCGCCAAAAAGAGCCGTCGCACCGCTCTTTTTAGCCTCTTCGAGCGACATAATTTCCATTTTAACTTCGAGTTTTCTTTGAATTTGTTCGTTTACCATATCTTCAACTTTTTTCAGCGTCTCGCCGTCTATTTTATCGGTATGAGTAAAATCGAATCTTAATCTTTCGGCGGTAATATTAGATCCTTTTTGATTAACATGCTCCCCCAAGATATTCTTTAGAGCTCTATGAAGTAAATGAGTCGCCGTATGAAGTTTGGTAGTAGCTTCCGCGTGATCGGCAAGCCCCCCTTTAAAATTCTGAGTTTGAGCCGCCTGAGAGAGCTCTTTATGCTTTGCAAACGCTTCGTTAAATCCGGCTTCGTCCACCTTAAACCCTTTTTCAGAAGCAAGCTCTTTTGTGAATTCAAAAGGGAACCCATATGTGTCATAAAGTTTAAACGCGAGCCGTCCGGATATCGTATCTTGATTGTTTTGAGACAATTTCGGAAGAATTTTTTCAAGCTCCGCCATCCCTTTTCCTAGGGTTTCTTCAAATTTTCTCTCCTCTTTTTCAAGTTCGGCAAATATTCTTGTTTCATTTCTTTTTAATTCCGGATAAATATCTTTCATCATTTCGATTACGACGGTAGCTATTTTAGACATAAAAGGAGATTGAATATTTAATTTTTTTCCATGCCTTACCGCTCGTCTGATAAGCCGTCTTAGCACGTAACCGGCTCCCAGATTTGAAGGGGAGATTCCCCTGTCGTCGCCGATTATAAATAGCGAAGTTCTGACATGATCGGCTATTATTCTCATCGACTTAGTCGTATCGTCGTCTTTTTGATAACTCGCTCCCGATAATTCTTCGATTTTTTTTATGATTGGAACAAAAATATCCGTTTCATAAACGTTATTTTTCCCGTTTATCATAGCCACAGTTCTCTCAATACCCATTCCGGTATCTACGTTTTTCTGCTTTAAAGGAATATACTCTCCGCTCTCGGTTTTATTGTATTCCATAAAAACGTCGTTCCATATCTCTATGTATTTGCCGCATCCGCAACCCGGCGCGCAGGCGTCCGAGCATTTGTTTTTACCGACGTCGATAAACATTTCAGTATCCGGTCCGCACGGTCCCGTGATTCCGGCCGGTCCCCACCAGTTGTCTTTTTTTGGTTTGTAGTGTATCCTATCGGCGGATATCCCCAATTTTTTCCAGTAGGAAGCGGACTCTTCGTCCCTCGGAGCGTCTTTGTCCCCTTCAAAAACAGTTATATGCAAAGAGTTTTGGTCAAACCCAAGCTCCTTGATAAGAAATTCGTAAGACCAGTTTATCGCCTCCTTTTTGAAATAATCTCCTAAAGACCAATTGCCCAGCATCTCAAAAAAAGTGAGATGAGCGGCGTCTCCTACGTCGTCAATATCGCCGGTTCTAATACATTTCTGCCAATTGACTAATCTCTTCCCTTCGGGGTGTTTTTCGCCGAGAAGATAAGGAACTAACGGGTGCATTCCGGCGGTTGTGAATAAAACGGTCGGATCGTTCTCCGGAATTAGCGATGCAGACGCAATGTGGCTATGCCCCTTGCTTTTAAAAAAGTTGACATATTTATATCGTAAATCTATAAAGTTCATTGAAATTCTCCAAAAGTTGATTGTCGCCGCGACGACGAAGGATTTTAAATCATATCAAAAAAATAGTCAAGTTAAAGAAATAAAAAAAACGACGTTTTGTCATTCAAAAAATGAAAGTTTACACTTATTTCAAAAAATGAGACTTGACGTTTTTTTTAAACATAATATTATTCAAAAAAACAAAAAATCTTTTGGGGATAATAATATGATATTATATACAAACAGTTATCATATGAATCTAACGGGCTTTATCATACGCCCTCTATGGAAATATTAAAAGCTATAGCTTTAGAAAAAATCATTGATTTCCCTGATATTCATATTCAAACAATTAGGAATTATTTAAAACTCAATAAACAATATCCCAAAAATATTAAATCAAGAAAATACAGAAGAAGATTTGAAGCAAAATATGTTGGGGAGTTAATACAAGGAGATGTTTCTACTCATCAATGGATACCGGGTTTAAGCGAAAAGTTTCATTTAATTCTTTTTATAGACGATAAATCGCGATACATTCTATATGCAAAGTTTGTAACTAGCGATAATCTTGAAAATCACATAACGGCTTTAAAAAAGTAAATGAAATTAGTTATAAGAATAAATGTTTTCTAATTCCAAAATATAAAAATTGTTCTCTTTCAAATTACGAAGTTGAAGTTAGAGAAAATCCAAATAAATGGATCAAGATTTTCTATAAAGATAATATATTGACTAAATATGATATTGGAGATATAGTATGATAAAAGAATTGTTTCAAAGCGTAAAGTCTCATTTTTTGAAATATGCGTCAAGTCTCAAAGTTGAACGACACTAAAATCGTTTCTGGATAGAGGCTTTCCTATAATAATCCCTTCGCCGCCAAGATAAGTTTGATTTTTCCCTTCGATTAATATTTGAACGTTTTTTACCGTTTTAAATTCGGTCGCCGTAAAAACAATCTGTTTTATTTGCAATATGGTAGACTCTCTTCCGTAACGATTGTTTTCAAAATCTTTAGAGAAATTAACGTACGCCGTATCGCCGCTAATCCACGCGGACAACAACTCCGTGTTGTCCGGAATATTTGTAACAATATCGTTTATCTCTTCGGAAGCGCTCGGACCTTCCAATAATTTTTTTAGAGTTTCGGTTAGCGGCGCGTTTTTGTAAGCGATGTTTCTGGAGACCCCCGTTAATATAAGCTTTTCGTCGTTTATTTTTGTAAAATAGACTTTGCCGACCGATAGTTTTTGCTCGTTTTCGGTCGATTTAACAATATCGGGTTTAGTTTGTTCTTTATTGGTTTGTTCTTTATTGGAAATTAAAGTTTTATTATTATTTGATTTTGGCGAGATATTATCTTTAACAACGACCGTCTGCGCCGCGGTAGTCGTAGTCGTCGTAACGCTCTTCTTTACTTTTATATCCGTATTTTTTTTATCAGCTTTTTTTGTAAATATTTTGTTATCGTCCGTTTTTTTTATATTTTTAGTTTTATTTGCTCCAAAATTTTGATTTTCGCTGTTATTCCTGACTTTATCCGAATTTTCCAGTTTTATAATTTTTTCTTTTATATCCGGAGCCGTTTTGTTTTTGTCTTTGGAATTTTTATTAAAAAATTTGTCGGAGGCGGTATATATGTTTTTTGAAAAAACCTGGAATTTATCTTTATAAGCGTAAGCGACAACTCCCAGAACAAATATTATTATTAACATGAATAGAAGTCCGGATCTATTTTCTCTGTTTTCGCCTCCGGTCTTTTTTCTGGTCATATTTACCCCTCCCCTGTTATTGCGTCCAGCAAACTTTTTTTTTATTTTTTATTATTGAGATTTTCGGAAAAAAAGCGATTAAATTTAGAATTGTTAAAAAAATTAGGTTCTATAATCTTTCGGCGATCTGCCGGTAGATTTTTTTAGCGCCGTAATAAAGCCCTGTTGCGACTTATAACCGACCTGTTCGCTTATATATTTAATCGGGAAATTGGTCGACTTTAAAAGTTGTATTGCGCTTTTTATTCTGATTTCGGTTATCCAATCTCCCGGCGTTTTTCCGGTGTCTTCCTTGACGTAGCGATTGATTGAAGAGGGCGAATAGCCGGTAACGACCGAAAGGCGCTCGATAATGTTATCGCCGATATTATAATTTTGCTTGATGTAGTTTATAAATTTTTTAGTGGAATCTCTCCAATGAGTAGTCTCAACGTCGATTTCAACAATTTTGTGGTAATAAATCTTAAGCGCGTTTAATATTTTGTCTAAATCCCATACAGACACAACGCTATCCGCTCCGTATTGGATAAATTTTGAAATTTTATCGTTTTTTACTATTTTATCTTCGCTTAAAACGATTAATTTAAAATCTTTATTAGTCGTTTTAAACATTTTGATATATCCGATAGTGGATTTATCCCCCCTAAAATCGCTGAAGATAATAACGTGGATTTTTTCCTGATAAAGCAGATCGACAATATCAAGAAAACTGTTTGTGAAAAAGAAGTTATACCGGTCGTTATCCAATTTTAAAAGATTATCTTTTAAAGAATCAAAGTTTTTAATTCCAAATTCGATAATAATGACGTTTATCTTCATATTAATATGCTATGATAGAATTTTTTATTTGTCAATAATATATTATAAAGACAGTTCGTCGATTTTTTCTTGACAATTATAAAAATAAAATATATATTTTCTATCTATAGTACTGGAGAGATGGCAGAGCGGTTTAATGCGGCGGTCTTGAAAACCGTTGAAGCGCGAGTTTCCGGGGGTTCGAATCCCTCTCTCTCCGCAAGCGTCGTTTTTTAAAACGGCGTCGTTCTATTAGAAGGAGAGGTGCGAGAGCGGTCGAATCGGGCGCCCTGCTAAGGCGTTGAACGGGCAACTGTTCCAAGGGTTCGAATCCCTTCCTCTCCGTTTTTTTTGGAAAGTTGGTCGAGCGGTTTAAGGCATACGCTTGGAAAGCGTACGGGTTGTGAAAGGCCCCGGGGGTTCGAATCCCCCACTTTCCGAAGATTTATGTGAGTCTATAGCTCAGATGGATAGAGCGTTAGATTGCGGATCTAAAGGTCGGAGGTTCGAGTCCTCTTAGACTCGAATTGACAAAATGGAGAGATGGCAGAGCGGTCGAATGCGGCGGACTCGAAATCCGTTGTACCGTTTTACGGTACCGAGGGTTCGAATCCCTCTTTCTCCGGATTTTTCCTCTTTAGCGGTGATCTTGAGGTCTTAGGTAGTAAAAGCCCTCTGAACCCCGTCAGGACCGGAAGGTAGCAGCGGTAAGAAAGGTTTTTTCGCGCTTAAATAACTTCAAGGGAGTTAAAGAGGTTTTTTTTATCAATCTATAAATTAATATAAAGCGTATAGAGGATAATTGCATGGCTTACGAAGTTACCGCCGCAAAATTTAGACCTCAATCTTTCGAACAGCTGGTCGGTCAAGAATTTGTCTCTGAAACGCTTAAAAATTCTATGCAAAATAAGAGAATAGCGCGCGCGTATTTGTTGAGCGGACCCAGAGGAGTCGGCAAAACCTCGACCGCCCGCATCATCGCAAAGGCGCTAAATTGCGTTAACGGACCGACGGCGACTCCGTGCAACGCGTGCGTAAATTGCGTTTCAATAACGGCCGGCAACCACCCCGACGTTATCGAGATAGACGGCGCGTCCAACACGGGGATTAACGACGTTAGAATCATTCAGGAAGAGATAATGTATCCCCCCGTTAACGCCAAGTATAAAGTATACATCATAGACGAAGTTCATATGCTTTCTAAAAGCGCTTTCAACGCTCTATTGAAAACGATAGAAGAACCTCCTAAAGGGGTAGTGTTTATCTTTGCCACAACGGAGATCAATAAAGTTTTGGCGACAATAAGATCGAGGTGTCAGATTTTCAATTTGCGGCTTATCCCGACCGACGTTATCTACAAATCTTTGACAAAAGTTCTCGATAGTTACAACGTTAAATATGAAGAGAACGCCGTAAAATGGATCGCGTCGGAAGGGCGAGGTTCGATGAGAGACGCTTACACTCTTTTAGATCAAGTCGTATCTTTTTGCAATAACGATATTACTTTAAAGGTTATTCAGGAAAAACTCGGGCTGGTCGGCGAAGAAAAAATGTCTAAAATGGCGCTATGTATTTTAAATTCTAACAGGCGAGATTTGTTGCTGGAATACGATAATATCCTTATCAGCGGGGTTGCGCCCGAACAAATTATAGCCGAATTTATTAAATATTTTAGAAATATCCTGTTTGCCCGGTTGAATTTACCGTTTGACAGCGCCGCTTCCGATCAAGCGACGTGTTATTCAAAGGCGATTATAGAAGCTTTTAGTTACGAGGATATTGAGAATATTTTGGAGATACTATTTAATACTTATGAAAGATCAAGATATACGACGGATATTAAGCTCGAAATAGAGGCGTGCCTTATAAAACTGCTGAATTTTAAAGAATTCATCAGACCTAAGCAGATTATAAAAGAGCTGAAAATGTTGAGACAGAGTTTCTTTCAAAATACTCCGCCCGTATATATGAAAGAAGATGCCGTCGGGGGCGGCGTCAAAAAAAATGAATTTATAAGCGAAGGGCTGTTTCAAACCGAACCGGCAAATATTGTCGAAACTAAAACCGCCCCGTCGGTTCAAAACGTTCAACAACCCAAAACTATCAAAGTTACTCCGCAAAAAAGCGATATTATAAAACTTGTGAAAGACAGGGTCTCTCCGACAAATATTCAATTATTATCCGCGCTAAACAATATTGACTCGATAGAAGAGCAGGGCGCTAAAATGACGCTCTACTTTTCTCAAAAAATGTATTACGATAACGCTCTTAAATTTAAAGATCTCATAGCAAACGAAGCGAGCGCCATCGTCGGGAAAGAGCAAATTATTGAAATAGAGTATAAACCGCCAAATTCGGAGAGCAAAGAGATGTCCGTCGACGAGTATAATAGGATGAAGTTGAAAGAGATATTTTATGGGAAGGATTTTAATTTATAAATTTTGGGAGAAAAAGAATGCCGAATTTTTTTGATATTTTGAAAAATTTTAGTCTGGACGATATTAAAAAAAAAGCCGAAGAAGCTCTCGCCTCTATGAAAGACGTCGAGATAACCGGCGAGTCCGGCGGCGGTTTTGTTAAGGTTAAGATCAACGGTAATTTCAACATACTCAATATTGATTATGAGGAAAATGATTTTATAAAACAAGATATCAAAATGTTTAGAGATCTTATTATAGCCGCTCATAACGACGCGGTAAATAAAATGAGAGAAGAGCTTCAAAAGAAGCTCGCCGGTCAGATACCTCCGGGGATGATATGATAAACGATTTTACCAGACTAATATCCGCCTTAACAAAACTTCCCGGAATAGGCAAAAAAAGCGCAACGCGGCTCTCCTATTTTTTATTAAAAAACAAAGATAAATCCAAAGATATCTTTATATCAATAGTCGATTTTCTGGATAAAATTAGCAACTGCTCAATATGCGGAAATTTTTCCTCTTCAGATCCCTGCGAAATATGCTCCTCTTCGAACAGAGATAAAAAAATACTTTGCGTCGTCGAAGAGCCGTCCGATCTTTTGGCGATAGAAGAAACGGGTTGCTATAAAGGGCAATATCATATACTTATGGGGAACATCAATCCTCTGGAGGGAAAAGGTCCGGATAATCTCAGAATCGGAGAGTTGTTAAAAAGGACAAAAAATGGAGTATTTGAAGAAATTCTGATCGCGACTAATCCTACAATCGAAGGGGAGTCCACTTTTTTATATCTTCAAAATCTCCTGGCCGATCAAAACGTTAAAATCTCAAAAATTGCGACCGGCATCCCGATGGGGGGGAGTCTCGAATACGCCGATAAATACACTCTCGGACGAGCTATACAGTCGAAGAGTTATATATAAACAAATCGCGTAACCCGTCGGGTTTTCGGGGTTGCGTGGGCGGGAGCGATTTGACACATATGGGTCGATTTTTTATTGAGGAGCGTCGCGAGCCCCGATAAGGTCTCGGTATGAAGAGTTTTTAGTATTTTAGTATATTCAAAACAGGAATTCCCGGATTTTATCGGGGAGCGGCGCGGCGGTATGCAGCTCCATATGCGTTAATTTTATTTTTTGACGCATATGGGTTGATTTTTATAGTGGCGCATATGCGTCAAATTCCCCATCCAAAAAAACCGACGGGACGCCAAAAATTATAATTATTTAACTTGAAATTAAATAAAAATTTTTGTAGAATATCTTTATGAAAATAAGCCTTATCGTATATTTTTTCTCCAATTTTTATATGTTGGTTTTCGGGTTGATTTTTATTCTGCCTCTGTTTTACTCTTCTAAAGAGGAGTACGATAAGGTGAAGAAGATTATATTTGGCAACAAACTGCATACTTATATCGGCTTTTTTGGAATCGTTCTTGCGGCGCTGGTAATACTGTTTCCTATGCCGTCGCTTCCCAAAACGGACTCGATTATTATATTGGGAGATTTTATTCCGTCGGTAGTAATTTTAATTATTTCGATAACTTTGATCTTTGGATTCATACGCAACAGTAAGATTTTATCGCCGCAATTGATAAAGAAGGGGGACGACATACTTACCTCTTTTCAGATACCTATTGGCATTATCAGCATTATAGTTTGCGCGATTCATATAGTCGCGCCGGAAGCAATTCTAATTTAAACCGGAGTTATTTATGAAAAGATTTATTAAAAGACTTTTGTTTGTTTTGTTTTTTCAACTGATTTTTTTTCTAACGGTTTTCTACGTAGTGGACGCCAAATATTATCCGATATGGTTGGTATCGTTCGTTTTGTTTTTATTATTAAACATTTTTGCCTCGGTTAAATTTATACCTTCGAAAAGAAAAGAGAACGAGTTTAAAAATTTGGCGAGCGAATACAAAGCCGTAACAGCCTCCAGATCGGATATTAAGATCAAGGCGATGAAACTCGAATTTGTATGCCCAAACTGTTCAAATAAAAACAATTTCTGGACATTCTTAGATAATTTTGAATGCGACAATTGCAATTCCGGACTGTGGTCTTCAAAATTATCCGAATATGAAAAGGTTTACGACTCGCTTTTTAAGGAAAAGGAGAAGATCGATAGTTTTTTTGATTCTTTATCGCCGAGTATGAAAAAGAAACTTAAAGAATACAAACCCGTCGGTTAGGTTTTATGAAAATTTACGATACCTTTGTCGGAACGATTGAAAATCTTAAAATACTCATATCCGATAAGATTGCTTTTTTATCGGATATTACAATTCCTATTGTTTTTATTATTTTATATAATTTTTCCGGTTTTATAGAGAGCTTAAAAAGCGAAATTATATCAAAGGTTTCGTATTTTATAACAAACTTCTCGAACGTTTCGATTAGTTTAGTTAATTTTTTTCAAACCAATAAAATATTATTATCGACGGCGATAATCGTCGTACTCGTTTCTATTGCGGTTTTGACGGTAATATCTTACTTAATAAATTTCTTTAAACATGGAATTAATTATTTTAAGAAAATAAAATTGTTTGCCGACGACGTCAAAAAGAGACTAAAGGTATTAATAAAGCCGCAGTTTTATAAAGAGTTAAAAAGAAAATTTGAAAAGAAAATTTCTTTTTTTGTCGTAAAATTTCTTGATTATTTCTGGGATCATTTCAGGAAATTTGAAATAATCGGAGATCCTCATAAATTTAACTCGACTCTGAATAAAAAAATAGACGATTTTACAAAACGTTTTGTTTTGTTATCTAAAATTAGGACTTTTATAAAGAGGAGATTTCAACTATTAAACGAGACTTTACTCCTCAAAGATCTGACGAAAAAACAGGAAGAGCATACTACCGAACGCCAAAAATTATTATTTATCGAGTCGCTTCCGGAGGCGTTCTCCGTCTTTAAAAACGTCTCTTTTACAGAAAATCCTTTTTTACCCCAACCCTGGATTGACGAGATAGATAAACATCTATCCGCCAAATCAAAAGGTTCGTTAGTAATATCGGGTCATAGCGGGATAGGAAAGACCTCTTTATTGCGTTATATCGAAAAAAAATATCCGCAAACTTCTTATTACGACTTAACCGATCCCTTAAAAAGAGAAGAATTTATCTCTCAAATTGACAATTTTGAAGTTAACGTCGACAAAAGTAAAATAATAGCTCTCGACGGGCTGGAAAGGCTTTTTAAGAGAAAAAACGGAGGATTTGATTTAATAAGAAAAACCTTTTCTCTTATAGGTTCAAGACCGGATAATATTTTTTGGGTTGTTTCGGAAAATAAATTATTCTATGATTTTATAAATAAAATTATACCTTCCGAGGGGATATTTACAAGTTCTTTTTCGTTTCCCAATTTCAATTCCGACTTTTTATATAAATATTTTGATAATAAAATAGCGAGTATCGGTTACAATTATAAAGTAATACCGGATAAAAAAACGATAGCCGACGTGAGAAAAAAGATTAATCGCAAGATAATTTCAGAAAATGAAATTTTAAACTACCTAAAAAGCATTTACTTCCAGAAAATTTACAATTTTGGAAAAGAAAACATTTTTTACCATAACGAGATATTTTTAAAATCCATAAAGAGAGTCGTAGATAAAACAATTTTTATCGAAATACCCCCGACTTCCCAAAATAAGGATATAACGAATATACGCCAGAGTTATGTATTTATACTATTTACCATCGCTCTCCACGGGGCGTTAAAATTTGAAGATATTAGCGAAATATTGTTGATACCGCCAAAAACCGCCGAATACCAACTGCTGTTTCTTGAAAATAAAAATTTAATCGTAAAAAAAGACGAATATTATTCGCTAAATTCTTACAACTACCCCGGCGTCGTTAAGATGTTTCAAGACAGAAATTTATTATCGAGGTAAATAATGAAAGATAATTCTCAGATTTTAGATTATTTTAATAAAATCGGCTCAAATAAAATTATTCTCATCGTTTTAGTAATAGTCGCGATATTTTTTTTGACAAAGATTGTTCGTAAATTTCTCAACAAGCTATCGGAGCGTTATATCGTAAAAAGAATACTAATAAAAAACTTCGCTCCGATTATCTCTCTTACCATTAATCTCGCAGGGTTGTTTTTTATAGTGTTTGGCGTGCTAAAAGTTTCTAAAGACGCCCTCCTTACTTTCGGCATATCCGCCGGCGTGGCGATCGGTTTTGCGATACAGAATTTGCTTGCCAACGTATTCGGCGGATTGGTCATCATATTCACAAGACCGTTTAATATCGGCGATAAAATAGAAGTCGGCTCTTACTACGGCGAAGTTATCGATATAAACCTTCTAAAAGTAAAAATCTTAAATTCCGACGACTCGATCGTGAATATTCCTGCGAAATCTTTTATCGAGTCTTCGACCTTAAACGCTAACGGCGGCGAGCTGTTCTTTCAGGTTACGACTACGCTCTACTTTCCGAATAACGTCGATTTGCAGCGAATAAAAGAGATTGCGTATGAAGCGGTCTACTCTTCGCCTTACGCTCTTTTGGATAAACCGATTTATATCAGCTTTTCGGACGAGTTTAAAGAATTTTTGTTGACTAGAATGAAAATTAAAGCGTACGTTTACGATCACAGATACGAATACGGTTTCAGTTCCGACATTTACGAGCGTATAAAAAAATGTTTATCCGATAATAATTTCGTATACCCAAACTTCTATAGATATCCGTTTTAATAAAATATTGCGTCTAATTATCCTAAAAAATTTTTAAAATATACCGAACATCTCTATAAGCGCAAATTTTTTAGGAGAATAACATGGTTAGATCTTTATGGACCGCCGCAAGCGGAATGATAGGACAGCAGTTCAATATCGATACGATATCGCACAATTTATCGAACGTCAATACGACGGGCTACAAAAAAACGCGAGCGGAGTTTGAAGATCTGCTCTATCAAAATCTAAGAATGGCCGGAACGCCCTCGACTTCGATTAGCAATTACCCGACGGGGATTCACGTGGGACTTGGGGTAAAGACCGCGTCGACTCAAAAAATGTTTTTTCAAGGCTCGCTGCAAAACAGCAATAATCCGAAAGACCTTGCGATAGAGGGGGAAGGATTCTTTAAAGTGCAGATGTACGACGGCACTTACTCTTACACGAGAGACGGAGCGTGGAAGATAGATTCAAACGGACAGATGGTAAATCACAACGGATATTTTATGGAGCCGAATATCATATTTCCCGAAGGATTTTTACACGAATCTATCGCGATCAGTAAAGACGGGCTCGTTACTTGCAAAACCGGCGAGAGCGACGAGATAATCGAAGTTGGCAGAATAAATTTATATAGATTTGTCAACCCCGCCGGACTTACTAATATCGGCGAAAACTTATACAAAGCGTCGGAAGCGTCCGGCGAAGAGATAGAGGGAATCCCCGCTTTTGAGGGGATGGGCAAGCTCCATCAGGGCTTTATAGAGATGTCAAACGTGCAGGTAGTCGAAGAGATGGTTAATATGATCGTCGCTCAAAGGGCTTACGATCTCAATTCAAAAGCGATACAAACTTCCGACGCTATGCTCAACACAGCCGTAAATTTGAAGAGGTAAGTTCGTAGCGCTATGAAACGAGTCGCCGTATTGATTTTTACCATAGTAACGCTCTCGCTTTTTTCTATAAATATCTCTATGAAGGAGAGCGTCGTTATAGATAAAAATTCGCTAACTCTAAAAGATATTGTTAACGAAGATATTCTCGATACAAAATACGATATCGTCTTGGCGGAAAATATTGAGAAAAATTTTATAATATCGAATAAAGAGGCGCTCGTCAAACTTGCGCAAAACAATATTTTCGACGCGTCGATATTTGGAAAGCAAACCGTCGTAATATTGAAAAAAAACGAGCTCAAAAATAACGAAAGCGCAAGCGACAGAGTCAGCGAAACGAATACGACCCCCGTAAAATTTCTTGAAAATTATCTCGCCGACTATATAGATAGTCCTAATATGAAATTAAGCGTCTCAATTAACAAAGTATCGAAAAATTTTGATCTGAATAGTATAAAAGGCGATTATAAATGGGAGATAGATAAACTTAAAAAAGGGCTTGCGGATATAATCAATCTAAAAAAAGTATTCATAAACGCCGATAAATCGAGATATTTGGTCGAACTTGAAGTTAGCGTAATTGCGGACGTTTATATATCAAAAAAGAGCTTTGTAAGCGGAGATTATATAAATAAAGATTTATTTATTAAAAAAACCGTCGATATCGCCGCCTATTCAAACGGCGAACAGTTGGTTTTTGATATTAACAAAGCGGATAAATCAAAATTTGTAAAGGACTTTGGAGCGGGAGAGGTTTTAAGGTGGAGCTCGATAAAGAAGATACCTCTCGTCGTCAAAGGCGAAGAGCTAAAAGTAGTTATAAAGAAAAACCGGACGACGGTTACAATTTTTTGCGAATCTATGCAGGACGCTTACGAGAACGAAAAGATAAGAGTAAAACTTGCCAATAAAAAAGAAAAAATCGGAATATTAAGAGAGCGCGATGGAGATAAATATGTCGAAATATAAAACGTTACTATTATTAATCGTATTGGTGGCGACGGCGTTAGCAAATGTTTGCGCCAAATCGCCTGTGAGAATCAAAGATATAGCGACCATAAGGGGGTTGAAAGATAATCAACTTATGGGATTTGGTTTAATTACCGGACTTAACGGCAAAGGGGACTCAAAGAGTTTTAAACTTACTCAAAAGATGACTGCAAATTTGGCTTCAAATTTCGGTTTTAAAGTTTCGGAAGAAGATATTAAATCAAAAAACGTCGCCGCCGTTATGGTTACGGCAAACATAAGCCCGTTTTCCAGAGTCGGAGACAGGGTGGACATTACTCTGAGTTCGATAGGCGACGCTAAGTCTTTAAACGGCGGAGTTCTTTTACAAACGGCGTTGAAAGGAGCCGACGGCGTCGTTTACGCGGCGGCTCAGGGCAGAATTATAGCGGGCGGCGCCGTTACCGAAACCGAAACGACCGCGACTATTCCGTCCGGCGCGTTAATAGAAAAAGACGTCGTTTCGGGCTTTTACGACTATGAAAATCACACGATGAGTTTGGTTTTGAGATTCCCCGATTTTATTACGGCAAACGAAATTGTCTCCGCGATTCTTACTCTTAATAGCGAACTAAAAGTCGGAGCGTCGGACGCGGGGCTCGTTAGTATAATACTTCCGGAAGAGGAAGAGAAAAATCTTGTAGGATTTATAGCCCGTCTCGAAGCGCTGACGATTACGCCGGATAACGTCGCAATGGTCGCGATAGACAAGAAAACCGGCGTTATTGTAGCCGGAACGGATATAGTAATACAACAGTGCGCCGTATCCATACCGCAAATCCAGGTTCGAGTGGGAAGAGACGACTATGAAAAAAATAAACCCTCTTTTGAAATAGCGACTACGACGGTAGGAGAACTTGTGGCGCTCTTAAATAGCGGAGGGTTGGAAACGACGGAAATAATAGCGCTTTTGGAAGCTATACATAAAGTCGGCGCTCTAAACTGCCGATTGATTATACTGTAGATAGGGAGGGGATTTTATGTCAAACGCTTTAACCGGTATAAATAACTATAATTTTTCGAGCGAACTCAATTCGTTAACCTCAATAAAATCCAAAACCGGGCTTTATAATAAAGAAACCGGCGAGACGAAATCTTTTAAAGAGCTTTTTAACGAAAAACTGGATAAAAACGGTAAAATTATAACTTCAAAACTTGACGCCGACGAGAAAAAATTATTTTCCGCCTGCGAGGAGATGGAGTCGCTCTTGTGGAAGCAGGTTTTAAATTCAATGAAAAAAACTATCAATAAATACAAACTTTTAGACGGAGGACAGGCGGAAGAGATCTTTAGCGATTTTCTTTACGACGAATACGCTTCGATGATGTCGAAAAACGCGGGAACGGGCATCTCTACCGAGCTGTATAAACAACTTTCCGGCGCAAGATAAAATGGACGTTGATTCTAAAATATTATTCCAATTCGCAAATACCTCTTACGAAAGATTGTTAGGATTAGAAAAAGTTGTTACTAGAAATCAAATAGATATAGAAAAAATTAAATCTTATAAAGAAATATATATAGATATAATTGCTAAAATTCCAAGAGTTGTCTTAAAAAATAACAGAAACATACCTTATTTATACTATTTTTACGGTAAAACGCTATATTTAACCAGTAAAACCTTGGGAAATAAAGAACAAATTGAAAATTCTATTCGGCTTATCAAAACCGCCATAAAAAATACTCAACCGAACGACGAAGCGTCGATAATCGAATATATGAAAACCCTCATAGATATGCTAATCGCCGAAGGCAAGCATAACGAAGCTATTCTTTTTATTATTCAGTATTTAAAATATTTCCCGCGAGATAAATACTACTTAAAAAAAGCGGTGAAACTATTTATCAAAATTAACAAAAAAGAAGAGGCGCTTCAATATTTAAAAAAAATAACAAGCGCCGACCCCTACGATCACGAATCTTATACCGAAGTTGGTAAAATATACCTTTCGCTTAAAAAATACGACGAAGCTCTGCAGGCGTTTCAACGCTCAAGAGACCTCGAGCCCAAATTTCCGGATAATTATAAATATATCGGTAAAATCTTATTGATAAACAACAGAAAAGCTCTCGCGGGAAGTAATTTTAAAACGGCGATAGCCCGAAAAAACTATAACCACGATCAATATAAACTTAACCTGAAAACTTATGGAAAAAATTCGAATAAAATTGATCCGAGGGACGACGAACGAACCACTTTGCTTTTTATTTACGATATATACATAGACCTTATAAAATGCGGCGAGAATTTCTCCGAAGAACTGAAACAAACGGAGGATAGGATCATTTCAAAAGGATACCTGACTAAAGAGCAAATAGAGTCGATTAAAAAAAGATACGGTCTTTACTAAAAAAGCGGCGGACGTTTTTTTATACCCGTCGTTTTTTTAGGGGTTTGACCCATATGTGTCAAAATAAATTGACACATATGGAGCTACATGCGCCGCGCCTGCGACAAAAAAATGACACATATGCGTCAAAATAAATTTTTTTTCACGGCATTTAACAAATTCCTCTTGACGACGATTGTCGTTCAACTTTGAGACTTGACGCATATTTCAAAAAATGAGACTTTACGCTTTGAAACAATTCTTTTATCATATTATATCTCCAATATCATATTTAGTCAATATATTATCTTTATAGAAAATCTTGATCCATTTATTTGGATTTTCTCTAACTTCAACTTCGTAATTTGAAAGAGAACAATTTTTATATTTTGGAATT